>Ga0160475_100012_pt1 | contig 309677 bp, 206 predicted proteins | sample HID1975M_E11MG_FD_108254 | JGI IMG/M metagenome (GOLD analysis project Ga0160475, IMG submission 108254) | Enriched soil microbial communities from UW Madison campus, WI, USA - HID1975M_E11 MG | ecosystem: Environmental > Terrestrial > Soil > Unclassified | place: USA: Madison, Wisconsin... | reverse complement strand
TCGCTTTAAACTATTTGAATATCCCTATAATGCTGAAATATTATGTGGTGAAAGGTTTGAGTTTGCAGGCAGGACCTCAAGTAGGAATTTTGTTAAAAGCAAATAACAAATATCAAGATAATTTTTTAGGATATGATAACCATGATAAAATGGATTTGAAAGATTACTCAAATGGAGTAGATGCGTCTGTGAATTTCGGATTGGGTTATCAGTTTCAGAACAAGTTTTATGTAGATGTAAGATATAATATGTCTTATAATGATGTATTTAAAGATGCAACATCAAATACAAATTACATTATTAAAAGTGATATGAAGAATAGAATTTTTCAAGTAACCGTTGGTTATTTTTTTAAATAGAGTTAGTAACAGACTTCTTCATATCTTTTTAAAAACCACTCTTTTTAGAGTGGTTTTTTTATTTTATGGTGAGATAATTATCTTAATTAAACCCATTAACTTTAAGCCATTCTGCACAATCTCTTGTCCAAAATTTACTTGTGTCATTTACGCCTAATCCAAAACCGTGACCGCCTTTTTCATATAAATGTAACTCTGCTGTAACTCCGTTTTTCTTTAAAGCCAAATAATAATTTATGCTGTTTTCCGGCATCACAACGGTATCGTCTGTAGTATGAATCAAAAAAGTTGGCGGTGTCTGTGATGTAACTTTTTTTTCATTAGAAAATGAATCAATTAATTCTTGTGACGGATTATTTCCTAGCAAATTAGTTTGCGAACCTTTGTGTGTAATTTCATTTTCCATCGAAATAACAGGATAAATCAAAAGAGAAAAATCGGGACGAGCACTCACCTTAAAAGCTGATTCATAGACTTTATCATCATAATGCGTTGATGCAGTTGCGGCTAAATGTCCTCCAGCAGAAAATCCTAAAATTCCAACTTTCTTTGGATCAATGTTCCATTTTGAAGCATTTAGTCTCACATATCGAATAGCTTCTTGTGCATCTTGCAACGGACCAACATTTTTGTTTTTCATTGTAGCATCTGTTGGAAGTCTATATTTTAAAACGAATGCTGCAATTCCTAAACTGTTAAACCATTCTGCCACTTTTGTTCCTTCCTTATCAAAGGCTAAATGCGAATAACCGCCACCAGGGCAAATAATTACGGCAGTTTTATTTGGTTTGCTTTCTTTTGGAATAAAAATACTTAATGTTGGCACAGAGACCTGGCTTGTACTCTGTATTTTTCCATCTTTTAATTCTGGCTTTTCTTTATAATCTGGCGCTTTTATTTCGTCAGGAATCATATTCCAAAGCGGAACTACTTGGTTTTGAGCATTACTGCTGAAAAACCCTGAGAAAAGAAGGAAACTCAATGTTATTCTTCTGTAAAATTGATTCTTTTTATTTTTCAATTTGATATTTAATTAGTTGTTTTACAATATTTTATGGTATAGTGTTTTAAAAATGTAACAGTTGATCTTTCTAACGGAAAAAGTATAAAAAACACATCAAAAAACATCATTTTTGGTACAATTTTACCCCATAAAAAGGATGAATTTCACCTGTTAGCTTTTAACAAATATATTGTTTAATGTGTAATTTTGTATTCTTTTTTTTATGTAATTTATTAATTTAAATACTTAAAATAATTTTTTATATAATTTATTTGGATTGTAGAGATTAAAAACTATATTTGTGCAATCGATTACATTGTTTCTGTTTGAAGGTGTTAATTTGTTGATTTTTAAGATTTTTAAACAGAAGTCATTTGTTTTATGAAGATTACCAAAAATTACAAAACTATAATACCCACTAACTATGAATCAAACCGAAACAGTTGCAGTAAATCAGAGCGTTAAGACTACAGGAAAATACCGTTGGAGTATTTGCGCCTTATTGTTTTTTGCAACAACAATCAATTATCTTGACAGGCAAGTACTTTCGCTAACTTGGAGTGATTTTATCGCGCCAGAATTTCATTGGACAAATAACGACTACGGAAATATCACAGCCTTATTTTCTATTTTCTACGCAGTTTCGCTATTGTTTGCAGGAAGATTTGTAGATTGGTTAGATACTAAAAAAGGATTTCTTTGGGCAATCGGAATTTGGTCTGTTGGTGCCTGTCTTCACGCATTTTGCGGAATTGCAACTTCTGGAATTATTACAGGAAATTGGTTTGTCGGATTTCATGGTTCAAAAGAAATAATCAGTACAGTAAGCGATACAGCATTGGTGATCAATGTAAGTGTTGCTTTATTTATTTTTGCTCGTTTTGTTTTAGCAGTTGGAGAAGCAGGAAACTTTCCAGCAGCAATTAAAACTACAGCAGAATATTTCCCTAAAAAAGACAGAGCTTTTGCAACCAGTATTTTCAATGCAGGAGCAACAGTTGGAGCTTTAGCGGCGCCAATTACAATTCCGTTTATTGCAAAATCTTTCGGTTGGGAAATGTCATTTATTATTATCGGAGCTTTAGGTTTTGTTTGGATGGGATTTTGGATGTTTATGTATGATAAGCCAGAAAGACATTCTAAAGTTACAGCAGAAGAATTAGCTTATATTCAGCAAGATGATATTGCAGATAGTAAATTAGTTGGTTACGTTCCTGAAACAAGTACGAAAGTTTCTTTAGCAGACTGTTTCAAATACAAACAAACTTGGGCATTTGCTTTCGGTAAATTTATGACAGACGGCGTTTGGTGGTTTTTCTTGTTCTGGACACCAGCTTATTTAAGTTCAGTTTACGGAATGGATTCTACAGAAGCTGCATTTCCATTATTTATACTTTATCTAATCACTTTATTATCAATTATTGGAGGTTGGCTTCCAACTTATTTTGTAGAGAAAAAAGGAATGAACCCATACGAAGGAAGAATGAGAGCAATGTTAATTTTTGCCTTTTTTCCGCTTTTAGCATTAATCGCACAACCATTAGGATATATTAGTTATTGGGTTCCAGTAATTATTATTGGAATTGCAGGCGCGGCACACCAATCTTGGTCGGCAAATATCTTTACAACTGTTGGAGATATGTTTCCTAAAAAAGCAATTGCAACAATTACAGGAATTGGTGGTTTAGCAGGAGGTTTAGGATCGACTTTAATTAATAAAGGATCAGGGGTTTTGTTTGATTATGCAAAAGAATCTGAAATGGTTTTTATGGGATTCAAAGGAATAGAAGCTGGATATTTTATCATTTTTTCAATTTGTGCGGTTTGTTACTTAACTGGTTGGATTGTAATGAAATCACTAGTTCCTAAATATGCTCCAATTACTGATTTATAAAGAAAAATAGACATAATTGAAATATTTTTTTCGTTTCAATTATGCTATTTAAATATAAAAATATAATTTTGTGCAATCGATTACATTAATTTAAAATTATGACAAAATATAGTTCAAGATACGCGTCAAGTCCAGAAGCAGTAAAAAAATATGATACACAGCAATTGAGAGAAGAATTCTTAATTGATGACTTAATGCAAGAGGATGAAGTAGTGTTGGTTTATTCACATTACGATAGATATATTGCAGGTTCTGCAGTTCCTGTAAAAGGCGATTTAACTTTAGAAACTATTGATCCGCTAAAAGCACCTTATTTTTTAGAAAGAAGAGAATTAGGAATCATCAATGTTGGTGGAAGTGGTTCTGTAGTTGTTGAAGGAACTGTTTATGAATTAGGTTTTAAAGATGCTTTGTACATCGGAGCTGGAAATAAAGAAGTGGTTTTTAAAAGTGATGACAAAAGCAATCCTGCTAAGTTCTATTTAAACTCTGCACCAGCGCATACGACTTACCCAACTAAAAAAGTAAGTTTAGCTGAAGCTAATAAATTACAATTGGGAACAATGGAAACGGCAAATCACCGTACCGTAAACCAAATGATTATAGGTAGCGTAGTAACCACTTGCCAATTGCAAATGGGAATGACAGAATTGAAACCAGGAAGTGTTTGGAATACAATGCCAGCTCACGTTCATGATCGTAGAATGGAAGTGTATTTCTATTTGGATATTCCACAAGATCAGGCTGTTTGCCACTTTATGGGACAACCACAAGAAACAAGACATATTTGGATGAACAATCATCAGGCAGTAATTTCTCCACCTTGGTCAATTCACTCAGGTTCAGGAACTAGCAATTATACTTTTATCTGGGGAATGGCTGGTGAAAACTTAGATTACGGAGATATGGATGTTTGTAAAATCACAGATTTAAGATAAGAAAATGACAAACTTATTTGACATAAAAGGAAAAGTTGCCTTAATCACAGGAAGTACACACGGACTTGGAATGGCAATGGCAAAAGGATTAGGTCAGGCAGGCGCTACAATTGTGGTAAACGGAAATTCTTCTCAAGAAAAAATTGACAATGCTGTAGCAGAATTAAAAAGCGAAGGAATCAATGCTGTTGGTTATAAATTTAATGTAACAGAAGAGCAGCAAGTAAAAGAAGCTGTTGCTAAAATTGAAATTGAAGTTGGACCAATCGATATCTTAATCAATAATGCTGGAATTATTAAAAGAATTCCGCTTTTAGAGATGGAAGTTTCAGACTTTAGAGAAGTTGTTGATATTGATTTAGTAAGTCCGTTTATTGTTTCTAAGCATGTTGCGAAAGGAATGATTGAAAGACGTCAAGGAAAAATCATCAATATATGTTCTATGATGAGCGAATTGGGAAGAAATACAGTTTCTGCTTACGCTGCTGCAAAAGGAGGCTTAAAAATGCTGACTAAAAATATGGCAACAGAATGGGCAAAATACAATGTTCAAATTAATGGAATTGGACCTGGATATTTTGCTACAGAACAAACAAAACCAATTAGAGTTGATGGGCATCCGTTTAATGATTTTATCATTAGCAGAACGCCAGCAGCAAAATGGGGAGATCCAAGTGATTTAGCAGGAGCAGCGATATTTTTATCATCTAAAGCAAGTGATTTTGTAAACGGTCACATTTTATATGTTGACGGTGGAATTCTTGCAACAATCGGAAAACCTTCAAACGAAGAATAATTTTCAAATTATATTTTAAAAGACATGAGCCAGACATTCATAAACGATAATTTTTTATTAGAAAATAAATATGCTGAAGAGTTATACCACAATTACTCTAAAAATCAGCCAATTATTGATTACCATAATCACTTAAATCCACAGTTTATTGCAGAAGATAAAATCTTCGACAACATTACAAATGTTTGGATTAACGGTGACCACTACAAATGGCGTGCAATGCGTACATTAGGAATCAACGAGCAGTTTGTAACTGGAAATGGTTCAGATAAAGATAAATTCTTAAACTGGGCAAAAACAGTTCCATACACAATGCGTAATCCTTTGTACCACTGGACACATTTAGAGCTAGCGCGCTATTTTGACATTTATGATTTATTGAATGAAAAATCGGCTGAGAAAATTTACATCGAAACTTCAGAGAAAGTAAATTCTCCTGCTTACAGCACACAAAACCTTCTTAAAAAAGTAAACGCTGAATTAGTTTGTACTACAGAAGATCCTATTGACAGTTTAGAATTTCATAAAAAATTCGCAAACAATTCAACTGGAATCAAAATGAGTACGGCTTTCAGACCTGATAAAGCCATCTTAATTGCTAATGATGGTTATAATGCATATCTGGACACATTAGGGGATGTGTCCGGTATTGCAATTAACACTTTTACTGATTTACAAGCTGCATTAAGAAACAGAATCGAATTCTTTAATGCGAACGGATGTAAATTAAGTGATCACGGTTTAGACCAGATTTATTTTGAAGAATTTACAGAATCTGAGATTGCAACAATTTTCAAAAAGAAAAGAGAAAACAGAATTATATCACCAGAAGAAGCTTTAAAATTCCAAAGTGCTGTTTTGATTTTCTTATGCGAAACGTATCACGAGTTTGGATGGGTACAACAATTTCACTTAGGAGCTTTGCGTAACAACAACGCTCGTATGCACAGAATTTTAGGTCCAGATACAGGATGGGATTCTATTGGAGATTATCCTCAGGCTCAAAAACTTTCAGGTTTCTTAAATGCTTTAGACAGCAAAGATAAATTGGGTAAAACAATTATCTATAACTTGAATCCAGCTGATAACGAAGTTATGGCGACTATGATTGGAAACTTCAACGACGGAAGCGTTCGCGGAAAAGTACAATTCGGTTCAGGATGGTGGTTTTTAGATCAAAAAGATGGAATGACAAAGCAATTAAATGCGCTTTCAAATATGGGCTTAATTAGCTGTTTTGTTGGAATGCTGACAGATTCTAGAAGTTTCTTATCGTTCCCAAGACACGAATATTTCAGACGTATTTTATGTAATCTTTTAGGAGACGAAATCAAACGTGGTGAATTGCCAAATGATATGGAATGGATTGGAAAATTAGTTTCTGATATTTCATATAACAACGCTAAAGAATATTTTAAGTTTTAAATAAAGTCTAACCGCAAAGTTCGCAAAGATTAAAGCAAGGTTCGCAAAGTTTTTTTTTAAAATCCTTTTAATCCTTGTAATCTGTGGCAAAAAAATAAAAATATGAGTAGAGTAGTTGCATTTGGAGAAATCATGCTTCGTTTATCGACAGAAAGACATCTGCGTTTTTCGCAATCTACAGCATTTGGTGCTACGTATGGTGGCGGCGAATTTAATGTTTGTGTTTCTCTGGCAAATTATGGCGTAAATGCTGAATTTGTTTCAAGATTACCTGAAAATGAAATTGGTTTTTCTGCATTAAAAGAAATCAGAAAAATGAATGTCGAATCTAAAAACATGGTTTACGGAGGAGAGCGTTTAGGAATCTATTTCTTAGAAACTGGAGCAGGAACTCGCGGTAGTAATGTAGTTTACGATCGTGCGCACAGCGCAATGTCAACAATTGAAAAAGGTCAGGTTGATTGGGAAAAAGTTCTAGAAGGAGCTGAATGGTTTCATTGGAGCGGAATTACTCCTGCAATTTCTCAAAGTGCAGCAGAAGCTTGTTTAGAAGCGATTAAAGTCGCTCATAAAAAAGGGGTTAAAATTTCTTGCGATTTAAATTATAGATCAAAACTTTGGCAATATGGCAAAACGCCAAGCGAAGTAATGCCAGAAATGCTAAAATACAGCAATGTTATTTTAGGAGATATTGATACAGCGTATTTTATGTTAGGAATTCCGAAAGTAAATCCGAATTATCAGGATGAAAAATCGCTTCCGGCAGTATACGATAAATTGTTTGAATTGATTCCGAATCTGCAGATTGCGGCAACAACTTTACGCTATTCTGTAAGTGCTTCGCACCAAAGAATTGGCGGAATTTTATATGATGGAAAAGCAATTTACAGCGCAAAAGTAAAAGAAGTTACACCAGTTGTAGACCGTGTAGGAAGTGGTGACGCTTTTATGGGCGGATTAATTTATGGTTTATTAGAATATCAAAATAATAACCAAAGAGCATTAGATTTTGCAGTTGCAGCTTGTTGTTTAAAACATACCATTGCAGGAGATTACAACTTGGTTACTTTAAAAGAAGTTGAAAATATGATTGATGGTGATGGTTCTGCATTAGTATCAAGATAATTTTAAATAAATAATGGCAAAATATTCAAGAATAGAAGTGGCACAGACAATGAAAGAAAACGGTATGGTTCCGTTATTTTTTCATTCTGATATCGAATTGAGTAAAAAAGTTTTAAAAGCATGTTATGACGGAGGTTCCAGATTAATGGAATTTACAAGCAGAGGCGATTTTGCACATGAAGTTTTTGGAGCTTTAAACAAATACGCTTTGGCAGAACTTCCTGGAATGATTCTAGGAGTTGGTTCTATTACAGATGCAGCTTCAGCTTCATTGTACATGAGCTTAGGAGCAAATTTTATTGTAACGCCTGTCTTTAGAGAAGATATAGCTATAGCTTGTAATCGAAGAAAAGTATTGTGGTCACCTGGCTGCGGAACTTTAACAGAAATTGCAAGAGCTGAAGAATTAGGCTGTGAAATCGTAAAATTATTTCCAGCTGATACTTACGGGCCAGAATTTATTAAAGCAATAAAAGGACCATGCCCGTGGACAAATATTATGCCGACTGGCGGAGTTTACCCAACGGTTGAAAGTTTGAGTTCATGGTTGAATGCTGGAGCAACTTGTGTTGGTTTAGGTTCGCAATTGATTTCAAAAGATATATTAGACAATAAAGATTTCGAAGGACTTACTGCAAAAGTGAAACAGGTTCTTGACATTATAAAAGATATAAGAAAATAAGATTAAGGGGTAATCATGCCAAACTCCTTATTTTATAAGTTTTTTTTAGATTTTTAGAGATTGTAATTGAACATTACGCTTGAAAAATTTAGCTAGCCATTCCTCACAGCCAGCTTTATTTTACTCAATCGGGTGTAATGTTTCATTTACAATTTAAAAGGCAGAAATGAAGAAATAAGGTTTATAGATGGTTATTTATAACGCATTAAAGAAAATTTAAAATGAAAAAATTAAATAGAATAAATACAGGATTAGAAGAGTTACAGCCAATTAAAGTAGTTCAGTTTGGAGAAGGTAACTTTTTAAGAGCCTTTGTTGATTATGCTTTTGATAAACTGAATAAAGAAGTTGATTTTAATGCCGGTATTGCAGTAGTTCAGCCTTTGAAAGACGGTATGGTAAATATGATTAATGCTCAAGACGGTCTCTATACCTTGTTTATGAACGGAATCAAAAAAGGTGAAAAGATACAAGATATTGTGTTGATTAATAATATTGTAAAAACTATAAACCCATATACTGAATTTGCAAATTATTTGGCTTTAGCCAAAGAAGAAGAACTTCAGTTTATTGTTTCTAATACTACAGAAGCTGGAATTGAATTTATTGAAAGTGATACTCCAGACATGCAGCCACCAGTGTCATTTCCTGCAAAATTGACGGTTTTATTGTATGAAAGATTTAAACATTTTAATGGAGATGCTTCTAAAGGAGTTACAATAATTCCTTGTGAATTAATTGATTATAACTCTGAGACGCTTAAAAAATATATTTTACAATATGTTGATTTATGGAAATTAGAAGATGCATTTAAAACTTGGGTATCAGATGCTTGTACGTATCATAGTACTTTGGTTGACAGAATTGTTCCTGGATATCCAAGAGCTGAAATTGAAGAATACAATAATAAATTAGATTATGAGGACAATTTAATTGTTGCGGCTGAACCTTTTTTCCTTTGGGCTATTGAAGGTGGAGATGATTTAAAAGCAAAATTGCCTTTTCACAAAACAAATTTGAATGTAAAAATCGTTGATGATATACGTCCTTTTAAAATGATTAAAGTTCGTATTTTAAACGGTGCGCATACGGCAATGGTTCCTTTTTCACTTTTGCATGGTAATAAATTAGTAATGGAAACTGTTAACGGGGATTTTACCGGAAAGTTTGTAAATAGTGTTATTAGTGAAATTAGTGAAACTCTTGATATGGATAAAAATGAAATTACGGCCTATTCTGAGGAAGTAATGGACCGATTTAAAAATCCATTTATCAAACATGCACTTGCTGATATTGCATTAAATTCTGTATCGAAATTCAAAGTAAGAGTTTTGCCTAGTCTATTAGGATATTATAAGACTAACAAAAAATTGCCTGTTAATTTGACTTTTTCATTAGCGAGTTTAATTCGTTTCTACAAAGGAACTTGGAATGGTGAAAGTTTACCAGTTAAAGATGGTGAAGATATTACAGCTTTCTTCAACGGACTTTGGAAGTCTGATGATTACGAGAAAATCGCTCGTTTAACATTACAAAATAAAAGTTTCTGGGATGAAGATTTAACTGAGATTCCAGGCTTAACAAAAGCAATTACAATTGCTTTAGAAGAAATTGATTCAAACGGAATTGAAGCAGGTTTTGCTAAATTCCAAGAAAGAATAAAATAAAAAGATACAAAAAGAACAAAGAACAAAGGTTAATTATGGCAACGCAGAAAAAATTAATAAAAGTACATCCTACAGACAATGTAGCGGTGGCTTTGGTGAATCTGACAGCTGGCGAAGTGATTGATTTTGAAGGACAATCAATTGCTGTTGAGTCTGATGTGAAAATGAAACATAAGATTGCAATGGTTCCTTTTAATGTAGGAGACAGAATCATTATGTATGGTGTTTTAGTTGGTAAAGCGAGTGCAAGAATCGAAAAAGGAGGATTGCTTTCTACTGCAAACGTTAAACACGAAAGTGATAAAGTTACTGGTAAAACAGAAACGATTGGCTGGACTGCGCCAAATGTAGATAAATGGAAAGATAGAACGTGGCAGGGCTATCATAGAGAAGATGGACAGGTTGGAACAGAAAATGTTTGGTTATTTTTTCCATTAGTTTTTTGCGAAAATAGAAACATCGAAATCTTAAAAGATATTTTTGAGAAAGAATTGATGAAACCAAAAGAGAACGATTATCAGTTATTGTTACGTTCTTTGGTAAAATCAGAAACTGGTGGAGCAGGTAATCAAGAAGCTTCAAACGATGCTAATTTATTCAATAATATTCAGGTAAAATTTATCACGCACCAAGGTGGTTGTGGTGGAATTCGTCAGGATTCTCATAGTTTAGCTAAGCTTTTGGCAGGTTATGTAAATAATCCAAACGTGGCTGGAGCAACTGTATTGAGTTTAGGATGCCAGAATCTTCAGATTTCAATTTTCAAGGAAGCTTTAGATGCTATTAATCCAGACAGTAAAAAGCCTGTTTTAATCTACGATCAACAATCTATCGGAACAATCGAAACGATGTTGAGCAGTGTAGTAAAAGATACTTTTGAAGCGATTAAAAAAGCAAACGATATTAAGAGAGAACCAGCGCCATTATCTAAACTAAGAATTGGTTTAGAATGTGGAGGATCTGACGGATTCTCTGGAATTTCTGCAAACCCAACTTTAGGAGTATTGTCTGATAAATTGGCTGCTTTAGGAGGAACAACAATCCTTTCTGAGTTCCCAGAATTATGTGGAGTAGAGCAGGAATTAGTAAACCGTTGTGTTGATGACGAAGACGGAAAACGTTTCTTAGATTTGATGCAATGGTACGAAAAAACAGTTGTTGATGCAGGTTCAGGATTTGATATGAATCCTTCTCCAGGAAATATTAAAGACGGTTTAATTACTGATGCTATGAAATCTGCTGGTGCAGCTAAAAAAGGAGGAACATCTCCAATTGCAGGTGTTTATGATTATGGGGAGTATATTAACGAACCAGGATTAACATTGCTATGCACACCAGGAAATGATGTTGAGTGTACTACAGCAATGGTAGGCTCAGGTGCTAATATGGTATTATTTACAACAGGTTTAGGAACTCCAACAGGAAATCCGATTGCGCCAGTTGTAAAAATATCTTCTAACTCTGAGTTGGCGGCAAAAATGTCTGATATTATTGATATTGACACTGGTGGAATTATCAAAGGTGAAAAATCTATCGAAGAAATGTCTGATGAAATGCTTGAATTTATTATCGATATTGCAAGCGGTACAATTAAAACCAAAGCGGCAGTTTTAAATCAGAACGATTTTATTCCTTGGAAAAGAGGAGTTTCGCTTTAGTTTTTAGGTGCTAAGGTTCTGAGATACTGAGGTTCTGAGGGACAAAGTGACAAAGGTTTACATAGAAGACGCACATATAGTGCGTCTTTTTTTATAGATAATGCTTCGGAGAAGCGAAATATTTATAGAATTACAATAAGACAAACAAAAAAGAGCTCCGGAGGAGCGACATATTTTTCTGCAAACTAAATGTATGTCATCCTCTGGAGCTTTATGTTGTAATCGCTTTTTTTTTCTATAAATATTTCGCTTCTCCGAAGCTTATAAAAAAAGCTATCGTTGAGATAGCTTATATAACTTATATGGTGAAAATAATATTAAAAACTAGTTTTTGTAGAAGACTTGCGAATATGTAATTCTGGTGCAAGAACTACCTTTTTTTCTATTTTGATAGTATCTGTTTTGTCTACTTGTTCTAAGAAAACGCGAGCAGACATTTTTCCCATTTCTAGAGGTGATTGATCTACGGAAGTTATGGATAATTCCATAAATTTCGTAAAAGGTTCGTTACTGAAACCAGCAACACAAAACTCATTTGGAATGTCGATATTTCTTTCTTTCAATTCCTGAATCGCGCCCAAAGCGGCAAAATCTGAAGATGAAAAAATAGCATCTGGAGGAGTTTTCAATTGTAAAAGTTTATCAACGGCATCTTTACCAGCATCAACGCTACTTTTAGTATAAATGACATGTTCTTCATTAAAAGTAAGTCCGCTGTCTATTAAAGCTTGTTTATACCCTAAAAATCTGTTTTTAAAGATGTCTAAAGATTGGTCTCCAGATAAATGAGCAATATGTCTACAGCCTTCGTCAATTAAATGTTTGGTTGCTAAATAACCTCCTTTAAAGTCATTTATTGTTACCGAACTTACTCCGTCAATATGTTTACTTCTATCAAAAAATATCAGAGGAACATTCTTTTCCAACACATTTCTAAAAGCACTGTCATTTTCATTTGAAATACCCGTAACAGACATCATAATTCCGTCAACTTGTGCATCTACAAGCGTGTGAAGATTTTCATTTTCTCTTTTAATGCTTTCATGCGTTTGACAGATAATTACTTGATAGCCATGAGGATAAAGTTCTTCTTCGATTCCTCTAATTACAGAAGCAAAAAAGTTGCTATCTATACGAGGTACAATAACTCCGATATTATTACTTCGACCGCTCTTCAATGCAAGTGCCAATTTATTTTGCTTATAATTCATGGCAGCAGCAGTCTTAATGACTAACTCTCTTGTAGCTTCTTTAATCTTCGGATTATTATTTAAAGCTCTAGAAACGGTTGCAGCCGTGATATTTAATTTTTCAGCAATATCGTAAATAGTTACTTTTTCACTCATTCAAAAAAAAGTTTATCGGATTATGTATTAGACAAAAGTACATTTTTTTTTATTATGTAATATAAATTGTTATCGATTACCAGAATTAAAAAATCAAACGATTTAGGAATTATTATGATAATAATTTATCTAAATTTTTGCGTTAAATGTAATTAAAATTTGTAATAAAAATTAAATATATAATTTTTTTCTAAATTAATTTGTTCCAATAGAACAATTTTTCTACTTTCGTGTAATCGATTACATGATTTTTGAATGTTTTCGGTATTAAATAAGAAAATACTTTGCAAATGATTAAAAATAAGAGCATAACATCTAAATGGATTCTGTTTTTAACGACTATGGTCGCGTTAGTTACATCTTGCGGAGAAAAAAATGCCGTAACTTCTTCTGATGCTTCAAATAATCCATGGAAAAAGATGGATTTCATCATTAAAAGTATTCCACAAACTAAGTTTTCGAATAAGATTTACAATATAAACGATTTTGGCGCTGTTGCTGATGGGAAAACGCTAAATACAATAGCTTTTCAAAAAGCGATAAAAGAATGTGCAGCAAACGGCGGAGGTCAGGTTTTGGTTCCAAATGGTAAATACTTAACTGGAGCGATTCATTTAGAAAGTAATGTAAACCTTCATTTAGAAGATAATGCTGAAATTCTGTTCAGTTTAAATCCGAAAGATTATCCGATTGTTCATACTTCTTGGGAAGGAACAGAAGTAATGAATTATTCTCCGCTTATTTATGCGAAAAATAAAACAAATATCGCAGTTACCGGAAAAGGCACATTAAACGGCCAAGCAGATAACACCAATTGGTGGATTTGGTCTGGAGGAAAAAATTACGGATGGAAAAAAGGAATTCCGTCTCAAAATGATCCGACAAATCGTGAAGTTTTAGTTGATATGGCTGAAAAAGGAATTCCAGTTTCGGAACGCGTTTTCGGTGATGGACGTTATTTAAGACCTAACTTTATTGAATTTTTTGAATGTAATACAGCTTTAATTAAAGATGTAATAATTATCAATTCGCCTTTTTGGATTTTGCATCCAATAAAAACCAATAACATGATTATTGATGGCGTTACGGTAAACAGTCACGGTCCAAATAACGATGGCTGCGATCCAGAATATTCTCAAAACATTATAATTAAAGACTGCACTTTTAATACTGGCGACGATTGTATTGCCATTAAAGCTGGGCGTGATGCAGACGGACGACGCGTGGCTATTCCGAGTAAAAATATTATTGTGCAGAATTGCAAAATGATTGATGGTCACGGCGGAGTCGTAATAGGAAGCGAAATTTCGGCGGGTGTAAATAATGTTTTTGTTGAAAATTGTGTTATGGACAGTCCGAATCTTGATCGCGCTATTCGCATTAAAACCAATTCAAAAAGAGGCGGAATTATAGAAGATATTTTTGTTAGAAATCTAGAAGTTGGAACGGTTAAAGAATGTGTTTTAAAACTGAACATGTTTTATAATGTCTACGGATCTCAAACTGGAAATTTTATTCCGACAATTAGAAATGTCAGTTTAGAAAATGTAAATGTCAAAAACGGTGGAAAATACAGCGTTTGGGCTGATGGTTACAAAGAATCTCCAGTAGAAAATATCACATTAAAAAATGTAAAAATTCAAAAAGTAGATTCGCTCTATTTGTTGAAAAATGTAAAAAATATAAAGTTTATAGATACCTACATAAATAATAAAAAAGTAGAATCTGTTAAGTAATAATATTTCTCGAATTGTTGGTAATTAGTAATTTATAATTTTTGAGATTATTGTTTTTTGAAGGAGTTAAAAAGGAGTTTAATAATTGTTAAGCTCCTTTCTTAACTGAAAAATGTAAAAGTAAGATGCGAAAAACCGCTTTGATTTGTTAGTGTTTTTTAATGTTATTGTGGCTCAAAGTCAACAATATCAAATTGACACATCTTATACAATCAAAAGCACTTTTACGAAATTAATTAAGAAATATCCTTTTATTACAATTCCAGAAATAAAACCAAATTCAGAAGTTAAAGAAAGTTTCGATTTAGTTTATAATAAAGATCAAAATCGAGTTTTGCATTTTGATGCTTTTATCAATACAAAAAAGAAAAAAAATCCTGCTGTAATTATGATTCATGGCGGAGGCTGGAGATCGGGAAATAAAAGCCAAATGCGGTTTATGGGTAAAGAAATTGCTGCAAAAGGTTATTCTTGTTTTGCTATAGAATATAGATTATCGCTAGAAGCTAAATATCCGGCTGGCGTTATTGACGTAAAAAATGCAATTAAATTTATAAAAGACAATGCATCGAAATTTGGCGTTGATGTCAATAAAATTGCTGTTTTAGGATGTTCTTCGGGCGGACAAATGGCAGCATTAATCGGAACAACAAATAATGATCCGATTTTTGAAGATGCTTCTTTTAAAAGTAAATCTTCATCAAAAGTAAATGCGATAATTGATGTAGACGGAGTTTTGGCATTCAAACATCCTGAATCGTCAGAAGGAGATATGGCAGCTTTTTGGCTGGGAGGAAAATCGGATGAAATTCCAGAAAATTGGGAAAATGCTTCGGCATTAAGTCATACGGATAAAAATACTCCGCCTGTTTTGTATATCTGCAGCAGTATTCCAAGATTTCATGCAGGAAGAGATGATATGATAAAAATTTTAAATAAGAATAAAATCTATAATGAAGTGCAGACTATTCCAGATTCGCCACATTCCTTTTGGTTTTATGAACCTTGGTTTAAGCAAACAATTTCTTACACAACACAATTTTTAGATAAAATTTTTAAATAAATTAGAGCAAAATTCAAAAAGCTAATTTAAAAAGACAAATGGTATATTTTATGGGTAAATCTCTTTCTACAACAGTCAATTTTACAAAAGTTGTTTTGCTTTTTTTGCTGATTTTTAATTCTAATCTAAATGCGCAAAATCAGTCAGAAGTCGAAAACTCGGTTATTTCATATGATTTGAAATGGTCAGAACGAACTGCTCTTTCAATTTTAAATAAATACCCAAATGCATGGCAGCTAGACGGAAATGACAGACCAAAATGGGATTATAAAATGGGTTTTGTATTGTCTGGATTTGAAAAGTTATATCAAAAAACAAACGATAAAAAATACTTAAATTATATCAAGGATTACGTTGATGGAATGATCGACAGCACTGGAAATATTAAAAAATACGATATTAAAGAATATAATATCGATTATTTAAATCCAGGAAAATTACTTTTTAATCTTTATGACATTACCAAAGATTCTCGCTATTTAGAAATTATTGGCAAGTTAAGAAACCAATTAGAAACGCAACCAAGAACAGCAAGCGGTGGATTTTGGCACAAACAAATTTACCCAAACCAAATGTGGATTGACGGTTTGTATATGGCAGAACCTTTCTACACACAATTTACGGTGAAATATGAAAAAGGAAAAAGTTTAGATGACATTGCAAAACAATTTGAATTGGTTCAAAAACATATTGTAGACAAAAAAACAGGTTTAGTTTATCAAGCTTGGGACGAAAGTAAAGAAATTGGTTGGGCAGATAAAGAAACGGGAACTTCGCCAACTATGTGGGGGCGCGGGATTGGATGGTATATGGTGGCGTTGGTTGAAACTTTAGATTATTTTCCGAAATCACATCCAAAATATAAAGTTTTGGTTGGGTATTTGAATCAGATTGCAAAGAATGTAAATCAATACAAAAGCGAATCTGGATTATGGTATCAAGTTGCTGACAAAACAGAATTGTACGGAAATTATGTAGAACCTTCGGCTTCTGGAATGATAATTTATGCTTTTGCAAAAGGGGCAAACAAAGGATATTTATCGGCAAGTTATAAATCAACTGCCAAAAAATCATTTGACAGTTTTGTGAAAGAATTTGTAAAAGTGGATAAAAAAGGAGAAGTAAATATTTTAAATGTTTCATCGAATGTTGGTTTAGGAGGAAAGCCTTTTCGCGATGGAACAAACCAATATTACCTTACTTCTAAAACAAAAGAAAATGGCGCAATTGGCCTTGGAGCCTTTTTATTAGCGTCGATTGAATTAGATAAATAATAGAATTTAAATATATTTTGAAATGAAAAACAGTAGAAAGCAAAGTTATTTGATGTCGGTTTTGATGATTTGCGTTATGACAATTACAAGTTGTAAAGTAACTTCTCAAGAGCCTGCAAAAAAAGATATCGTAATCGCAAAAAATGCTAAGTGGTCAGATAAAATGGCTTTAACATTAATGAAACGTCATCCAGAATCATATATGTTAGATGACGCGAAAAAGCCAAAATGGGATTATGTTCATGCTTTAGTTTTGCATTCAATTGAAGAATTATATAAAAAGAATCCAGATCCGAGATACAAAGCTTATGTGAGAGGTTATGTAGATAATTTGGTTCAAGCTGATGGAAGTATCAATACTTATGAATTTGATAAGTTTAATATCGATTTAGTGTTGCCAGGACGTTTGCTTTTTGATGTTTATGCCTATTCTAAAGAAGAAAAATATTTAAAAGCATTACAATTAATTCGCAAGCAACTTTCAGAACAGCCAAGAACACAAAGCGGAGGATTCTGGCACAAACAAATTTATCCAAATCAAATGTGGTTAGATGGCTTATATATGGGAGAACCATTTTACGCAGAATACACGGCTAAATTTGAAAACGGAAAAAGTTTTGATGATATCGCAAAACAATTTGAGTTGATTCAGCAAAAAGCAACCGATCCAAAAACAGGATTATTGTATCACGGTTGGGATGAAAGCAAACAAATGCCATGGGCAAATAAAGAAACAGGAAATTCTCCAAACTTCTGGTCAAGATCTTTAGGCTGGTACGTAATGGCTTTAGTTGATGTTTTAGATTATATGCCAAAAGATCATCCAAAAAGAAAAGAATTGGTTCAATATTTAAATAATGCTTCTGAAGCGATACTTAAATTTCAAGATAAATCATCAGGTTTATGGTATCAAGTTACAGACAGAGGTGCTGATAAAGGAAATTATTTGGAAGCTTCTGGATCTGCAATGTTTTCTTATGCTTTTGCAAAAGGCGCAAATAAAGGCTATTTGTCAGCTAAATTTAAAAAAGCAGCTAATAAAGCTTTTGACGGCTTGACTAAAGTATTAATCAAAAAAGTAGACGAAGATGGCGGAATTACATTAACAAATTGCTGTCAAGTTGCTGGTTTAGGTGGAAATCCTTACCGTGACGGTTCTTACGAATATTATGTAAACGAAAGAAAAAAAGACAACGATCCTAAAGCAACAGGCCCATTTATTTTGGCTGCTTTGGAATTGAACAGATAATATTAATGGTTGATTGTTGATTGTTAATGGTTGATTGTTGATTGAGAAAAGTAAATACAATCTTGTCATTTCGACGAAGGAGAAATCACACTCGTAATTCGACAAAGATTGGTGACATTCTTTATAGAGTTTCTGGTGTGATTTCTCCCTTCGGTCGAAATGACAAAAAACGTTGCGTTAAAAAAAGTAAAAATGAAAAACATAAAAATCATCTTCTTACTGTTCTGTATTTTTTCTTTTCAAAAGAATGATGCACAAGTTTGGGTGCCTGATAATGGAGACGGAACGTACACGAATCCGATTCTTCATGCCGATTATTCAGATCCAGATGTTGTTCGCGTAGGCGATGATTATTATATGACAGCTTCTTCATTTAATTGTATTCCAGGATTACCAATTTTACATTCTAAAGATTTGGTAAACTGGAAAATTATAAGTTACGCATTAGCCAAACAGCCTCCGTTTGAAACATACGATAAAGTACAGCATGGAAATGGAGTTTGGGCGCCAAGTATTAATTATCATAATAAGGAATTCTACATTTATTATCCAGATCCAGATTTCGGAATTTATATGATTAAAGCAAAAAAAGCAGAAGGACCTTGGTCTGAACCGATTTTAGTAAAAGCTGGAGTAGGACTTATAGATCCTAGTCCGCTTTGGGATAATGATGGGAAAGCCTATTTGGTTCATGCTTTTGCTGGAAGCCGTGCTCAGATAAAAAGCTTGCTAGTTGTTTGCACGATGAATCCTGAAGGAACAGTGGTTAACAATGATGAAGTTATGGTTATTGACGGTCATGAAAGCGAAGGAACAATCGAAGGTCCAAAATTCTATAAGCGCAACAATTACTATTACATATTTGCGCCAGCAGGCGGAGTTCCAACAGGATGGCAAACAATTTTAAGATCTAAAAATGTATTCGGACCTTATGAAACAAAAAAAGTTCTCGAACAAGGTTCTACAAAAATAAATGGTCCGCATCAAGGAGCTTGGGTTACTACTCAAACTGGAGAAGACTGGTTTTTTCATTTTCAGGATAAAGGTGCTTATGGAAGAATTGTGCATTTACAGCCTATGAAATGGATAAACGATTGGCCGGTTATGGGAGAAGATTTTGATAAAAACGGAATTGGTGAACCTGTTACCACTTATAAGAAACCCAATGTTGGTAAAAAATATCCAATCGAAGTTCCTGCAACTTCAGATGAGTTTAACGAACCAAAATTAGGATTACAATGGCAATGGCAAGCCAATAAACAAACCAATTTTGGATTTCCGACTAGTTTAGGCTATTTGAACTTGTTTTGTAATACAACAACAAAAAACATTTTTAATGCTCCGAATTTGTTATTGCAAAAATTTCCAGCAGAAGAATTTACCGCTACTACAAAACTGACTTTTAACGCAAGATTAAATGGAGAAAGTACAGGTTTAATAATTATGGGATTGGATTACAGTTATCTGAATTTTAGAAATGAAAACGGGAAATTATATCTAAATCAAAAAACAGGAACTTTTGACCAAACTGTTTTAGAAACAGAAACTAAACCTGTATTAATAGATCAAAACACCATTTATTTGCGAGTTAAAATTAGTAAAGGAGGCATTTGCAATTTCTCATATAGTTTAGATGATAAAAATTATCAAACAATTGGAAAAGATTTTAAGGCTAGAGAAGGAAGATGGATTGGAGCTAAAGTGGGACTTTTTGCTCTGGGAGAAATTGTAAAAAATGATTCAGGAAATGTTGCAGTAGATTGGTTTAGAGTAGTGAAGTAATTATTCCTAAAAAACTAAAAATTTCTTTATTTGAGAAAAAAACGGCTTTCATAAATTGGATATTTTCAATAAAAACTAAAAATTGATATTCGGATATCTTTGACAATAGGATATAGCTTAAAAAGTATATTTAAATGATTTTTCTTACAATAATAATTTTTAAAAGTGATTTTTTTTGGAAAATTTAATCTTAGAACCTAAATAAGTTGTCGACTAAAAATAAACATAAAATGATTCAATTAAAAAAAATAGCTTTAGTTCTTTTATTGTTTTTTGGTGTTTCAATAAACGCCCAGAATACTTATAAAAGATGGCCAGACATTATTCGTAAAAATGATGCGGCTTGGTTTGGTTCAGCAGAAGCTAAAAAAATAGCAGAGAATGTTTTGCTTTACCAAAGAAATATTGGAGGCTGGCCAAAAAACATTCAGATGCAAGATGAATTGACAGAAAAACAAAAAAATGATTTAATTACGTTCAAAAAAACGTCTGCTGAAACTACAACAGATAATGGAGCAACTTGTCAGGAAATGCTTTTTATGTCCAAAATGTACGCTCAAATAAAAGATGAACGTTACAAGGAATCATTTTTACAAGGATTAAATTATCTGCTTGAAGCACAATATGCAAATGGCGGATGGCCACAATTTTATCCGTTAAAAAAAGGATATTATACTCATATTACCTACAATGACGATTCGATGGTTAATATTATGAATGTAATAAAAGCCGTTGCAGATGATAAAGGCTATTATAGCATTGAACCTTCAAAAGAAATTGTAGAAAAATGCCAAAAAGCTTTTGATAAAGGAATTGATTGTATTCTAAAAACGCAATACAAACAAAACGGTGTTTTAACGGCTTGGTGCGCTCAACATGATGAAGTTACGTTACTTCCGGCAAACGCAAGAGCTTTTGAATTGGCATCATTAAGCGGTTATGAATCGGCAAAAATTGTATTGCTTTTAATGTCAATCGATAAACCTTCAAGAGAAATTGTTACTGCTGTAAAAAGCGCTGCAGAATGGTTTGAAAAGACAAAAATTACCAACTTAGAAGAAAAAAGAGTGCTAAATGATGCTGGAAAAATTGTAGACAAAAAAATGATTCCAGTTGCAAATGCCAAACCAATCTGGGCAAGATTTATGGATTTAGATACCAACGAACCTTTCTTTTGCGATCGTGATGGAATCAGAAAAAAATCTTTAGATCAAATAGGATCAGAAAGAAGAAACGGTTATTCTTGGTATTCTGAAGCGCCACAGGAAGTTTTAAAAAGATTTCCAGATTGGGCAGTTAAAAACGGAACAAAAGTTGGCTCAGCAGAAAAGAAAAATGTCAATTATATTACTGTCGCTCAAGACGGTTCTGGAGATTTTACTAAAATTCAAGACGCTGTTTATGCAACACCAGCTTTTCCTTATGACAAAGTGACTATCTTCATAAAAAATGGAATTTATAACGAAAAAGTTCGAATTCCAGAATGGAATAATAATGTAATTCTAAAAGGCGAAAGCAAGGAGAATACGATTATTACTTTTGATGATAATTTTTCGAAAATTGCTTTAGGCAGAAACAGCACTTTTTACACTTACACGCTTTTGGTTGAAGCAGACGATTGTACGGTTTCTAATTTGACAATTAAAAATACTTCTGGAGAACGCGGACAAGCCATAGCATTATCGGTTGTTGGCAATCGTGTAAAAATTACAAACTGCAATTTATTAGGAAATCAAGATACTTTGTATCTGTCTGGAAAAGATTCAAAACAATATTTCAAAGATTGTTATATAGAAGGAACAACAGATTTTATTTTTGGAGGAGCTACAGCTTTATTTGAGAATTGCAACATTCACAGTATAAAAAGTTCTTATATTACTGCAGCTTCAACGCCAGATGGAACTCCATTTGGTTTTGTTTTCAAAAATTGTAAGCTTACGGCAAATCCAGAAGCTAAAGATGTTTACTTGGGAAGACCTTGGAGAATTTATGCTAAAACGGTTTTTATAAGTTGCGAAATGGGTAAACAAATTAAGCCAGAAGGCTGGGAAAACTGGTCAAAACCAGAAGCAGAAAAAAACGCTTTTTATGCCGAATACAATTGTATAGGCGAGGGTTTTCAGCCTTCTAAAAGAGTTCGCTGGTCGCATCAGCTTTCTAAAAAAGAAGCAGGACAATATGTTATAGAAAATATTCTTAAGGATAAGTCGGCAAACTGGTATTTGAATTAAGTCTCAGTCAGTCTCAGGCTCTACTGAATACTACTGTTGCGACTGAAAACTAAAATAAAAAAACATGAATATAAAATATTTATTTTTATTACTGCTTTCTTGGGTTTCGTTTTCGCAGAATAATGATTTTCCTGATGCTAAAGTAGATTCTATTGTAAAAAGAATTCAGCTTCCAGTATTTCCTTCATATCAAGTAAATATTGCAAAACTTGGCGCAAAAGGTGATTCAATTACAGATAATAAAAAGGCTTTTGACAAAGCAATGGCATTATGCAAAAAGAATAATGGCGGAACTATAATTGTTCCAAAAGGAATTTATAAAATTAACGGTCCAATTCATTTTGTTAGTAATGTAAATTTGAAAATTGAAAAAGGAGCAAAAATCAAATTTAGTGACAATCCAAAAGATTATTTGCCATTGGTTTTAACAAGTTGGGAAGGAACGATGCTGTATAATTACAGTCCGTTGATTTATGCTAATAATTGCAGCAATATTGCCATTACAGGCGAAGGAACAATTGATGGAGAAGGAGGAAAAACTTGGAAAACATTTAAAGCGAAAGAAGGAGCGGGCAAAAATCTAAGCCGAGAAATGAATCATAATAATGTTCCGTTAAACGAAAGGAAATTTGGCGAGGGATATTTTTTAAGACCTCAAATGATTCAGTTTGTGAACAGTAAAAATATATTAGTAGAAAATATCAGAATAGAAAATTCGCCATTCTGGTGTCTTCATTTATTAAAATCTCAAAGTATAACCATTCGCGGAATAAGCTATAAATCATTAAATCATAATAATGACGGAATTGATCCAGAATATGCCAAAGATGTTTTAATTGAAAGTGTAACTTTTAATAATGGAGATGATAATGTAGCGATAAAAGCAGGAAGAGATCATGAAGGAAGAGCAAATACGGCAACACCAAGTGAGAATATTGTTATTAGAAATTGCAATTTTAAAGGATTACACGGAGTTGTAATTGGCAGCGAAATGTCAGCAGGAGTTCAGAATGTTTTTGTAGAAAATTGCAAAACTTCAGGATATTTAAAAAGAGGAATTTATTTGAAAACCAATGCAGATCGAGGTGGATATATTAAAAATATATTTGTTCGAAACATCCAATTAGATCAAGTTGAAGACTGTATTTATATCACATCAAATTATCACGGAGAAGGAAAAGGATATCAATCGGATATATCAAATGTATATTTTTCTAATATCGTTTGTGACAAAGCATCAGAATCTGGAATTGTAATTCAAGGATTTGCAGATAAAAAGATTCAAAATATATCTTTAAAAAATATTGAAATTAAAGAAGCAAAAAATGCTTTATCAAACGAAAATGCAGAAAATGTTCTAATGACTGATGTTTTTATAGGACAGAAAGCAAGCGTGCCTACAGCAGTTTCGAAACCTTAGTTTTTTGAGGTTCAAAGGGAAAAGAGACAAAGTTTTTTCTGTAGAGACGCACCGCAGTGCGTCTACAAAAAGAATATCGACAAATAGATTTGTCCTCCTGAGCGAAGTCGAAGGATATTCGTGACGTAAAAGTCTTCTCCCGAAGCTTCGGGATCGCTCAGACTGACAAAAACAATCAACCAACAACCATAAAAAAATGAAAAAATATATTTTAATAACATTCCTTATCACATCGTTTTGCTTTGCGCAAAAGACATCAGTTTATTGTATTGGCGACTCTACGATGGCAAATAAAAAAGATCCAGAAAAAAATCCAGAACATGGATGGGCGCAGGTATTGCAGTCGTTTTTCAACGATAATATTGTAGTGATAAATAAAGCTGTAAATGGCAGAAGCACTCGAAGTTTTATCAACGAAAAACGTTGGGATTCTATATACAAACAATTAAAAAAAGGAGATTATGTTTTAATTGAATTTGGACATAATGATGAGAAAATTGAAGATCCGAGTCGTTATACAAATCCGCATACAGCATACAGGTATAATTTAATAAAATTTGTAAAAGAAAGCAGAGAAAAAGGAGCTATCCCGATTTTACTGACTTCTATCTCTAGACGTAATTTTAACGAGAAAGGAGTTTTAGTTCCCACTCATGGTGATTACCCTTTAGAAACCCGATTAGTTGCCCAAGAGTACAATGTACCTTTTATTGATATGGAATATTATACTGAAATTCTTGAACAATCTTACGGGTTTGAAAAGTCAAAAGAGTTACATCTACATTTTAAAGCAGGAGAAAATGCTTTTTATGATAAAGAAAAAGCAGACGACACACATTTATCTCTAAAAGGAGCGACAGAAATTGCTCAGATTTTTGTTAGCCAGATTAAACAGTCAACAGAATCTTCATTAGAAAAACTTAAAAAAGCAATTAAATAGATTTACCTTAAATATTGTGATTTAAAAGCACCAGTAATAATTTATTATTGGTGCTTTTTTTGTTTAAACCATTTTGCAATTATCTGAATTTTTAGAGTTGAATTTTACAATAGGTTCAAATTTTTCAGGATTTTAGTTGTTAATGTGTTGAATTTCAGTATCTTTATATTCGTTAACTCATATGCGCTAGATAAAAACTTCTTTCTAAATCAAAATTTTAAGCTGGTAAATAGATCTTAAATATTTACCAAGCAACTTCTACAAGCCTTTATAATTTAAGGAATTTTGAAATAATTAAGATTAACTAAAATTTATTAAAATCGATTATTTATAATCAGAAATGCTCTATTCTGTTATTTTTTTGACTTTTAGTGGAAACTAAAAAAATAATCCTGTTATACTTTTGCCCCCCGGAAAAATACGAAAATCTATGTCGTATTATTTTAGAAAATTAAAATGAACAGTTGTTTTTAAAAGTGATTTAATTTCTTGCTGAAGAATAGATTATTTTTTTTAAATGGCAATTGTTGTAAAAACAAAACAAATATGAGAACAAAAATTACTTTAATTTTAACATTGCTCATCCTGCCTTTTATTAGTAACAATCTTTTTTCACAGACTGTTTCTGGTGTAGCGAGTACTAACGGCTGCGAAAGTGGAGGGACTATCACTTCAAGCAGTACATGATAATAGAGGAGTCTTTTTAAAAATGTTTAAAAGAAAGTTAAAAGATGAATTTGAATTTTTAGAAAAGTCTTACGCAGAACAAAGCGAAGAGCTGACAAATAATTATAACCGTACAATTTATGTAGTGTATAATAAAGAAGAATTGCTTAGCTTATTGCAAGATGATAAAAGAATGAATACTCTGGTTTGTTTATTTGATAAACAATTTTATAGAACGTTATCTTTTTTAGAAACAATTAATAATTTGATCTTATTTGATGAGTCAAAAACTAGTCGCGAAATTTTTAAAGAAGTAAAACAATTTTTAAAAAAGAAATTAGATTATAAAAATGAGAAAAAATCAGTTTTACAATCTAATATTTCACCGACAAAATTCAATGAATATTACAAAGCGATGTATTTTCTAATGTAACATAATTTATTTTTTTATTTTTTTCGTTCACATATTTTGAATAATAATGTGTTTTAAAAAGCAGGATAATAGTTGTTCGTTATCCTGCTTTTGTATTTTAGTATTTATGTTTTTTTTTATATTTTTTAAGTGTTGATTTTACAGTTAAAACTCTTAAATTGCTTTCAAAAAAATAAAAATCAGAAAAGAATGAAAAAAAGAGTCATATTTTATCTTCTAATTGTTTTTGCATTAGTAAGCAGTTGCAAAGTTTCTCAAAGTATTTCTCAGAATACAATTGTTTTAAAAAACAGTACTTCTCTAGTTTTATCACAAAGAGCAATTTCTATAAAAAGAGAAAAACTTTCTTATAATAAAGGTAATTTTCCAATTTTACTTTTTAAAACCGATACAATTCCAGCCCAGACAAACGATCTTGATGGTGATGGAAAGTGGGATGAATTATTTTTCACAGCTGATTTTTCTCCAAATGAAGAAAAAAATATTGTCTTAAAATGGTCAGAAATTGATCCGAAGTTTGTTGTAAAGACTAGTGCAAGATTTGGAAAAAGAGAAGCCGAAAATCTCCCTGTTCATCCAGATAAGCAAGAGATTTTAATGGCAAGCGAAGTCTTAAAAAAAATAGGTTATCAAAAGTACCAGACAGACGGACCAACTTGGGAAAATGATAAAGTTGGTTTTAGGCATTATTTAGATGGAAGGAATTCAAAAGATGTTTTTGGCAAAAAAACACCTGGAATAACTCCAGAAAATGTTGGTATAAATGATAAAGGTGCTGTAGAGGATAATTATCATGTAATGCACGACTGGGGAAGAGATATTTTTCCTGTTGGAAGTTCTGTTGGTTTAGGCGGTTATGCATTGCTGATTGATAATAAAATTAGCAGACTTGGGATTTTAGGGAACGACACTATAAATAATGTTGAAAAAACTGCTTTTAAAATTGAAGCTGAAGGACCAGTAAATTCCGTTTTGAGTTATCATTATCAAAACTGGAAAGCATCTGATAATTTATATGAAGTTCAGGAAACAACTTCTATTTGGCCTGGAATGTATGGTTATAAAAATACTATTTCTATAAATGGAATTAATGGAAAGGAAACTTTTTTAGTGGCTCTTTCAAACTTAAACAATAAAAATCCGCTGAAAGTGATTGAAGCAGGAGATTGGATATGTTTAATACAGCATGATTATTTAACTTATGAAAGACAGTGGATTTTAGGAACTGCTATTTTGGTTCCGAAAGCTATTTATGAAGGTTATATCGAGGCTCCAAAAACAGGACAATTAACAGATTCGTATTTGACTAAACTAAAAATTGAAAACAATAAAGAGATTAGCTATTATGCAATTGCTGCTTGGGAATTGAGTGCTGATAAAGGATTTAATGACTCGGCTTTTTTTACCAATTATGTTACTAATTTAGCCAAACAATTATCAGCTAAAATTAGTGTTCAAATTAGATAATTCAATTTTAAGAGTTCTGAAAGTGACTGAATAATTTGGATTTCAAAATCAAATGTGCTGCGTTTGCTGGTTTTTGATTGCTTTTTTTTCTGCTTTTTAGAATTGTTTTTAAGAAAAAAACACAGCTAAATAGGATTAAGAAATCTATTTTTTATAATTAAAATAATTTATAAGAGAATTGTTAGGAGTGGCTGTTTCTGTATGTTTGTTTATAAGTGTTTGATTTTTAGTTTTTTGTAGTTATTAAGGATTTCCGAAAATGTATCATCAATTTATTGTAAAGAAAATGAATGAAAAACTGCATTAAATTTAACAGCAATTTTGTTGTAACTATCACACAAACTTCTATTTTTGTGTCTTAATTTAACAATATATAAGCATGAAAGATTTATTAGTAAAAATCAACGCCGAAATTGACACATTCAAAGCAGAAGCTGAATCTTTAACTGAAAAAGGAATTAAAGCTGCAGGTCCAAGAGCACGTAAAGCTACTTTAGAAATTGAAAAACTTTTAAAAGAGTTCAGAAAAGTTTCTATCGAAGAATCAAAAAAATAATACCAAAAAAAAACCTCGTCAACAGACGAGGTTTTTTTATAGCTTATGGTCGCTAAGTTTTTACACAAAGAAAAGAAAACTTAGAACCTTAGTATCTTAGCAACTTAGACTCTTAAATAGAATTTCTATCAATAAAATTAAAAGGAACTTTTACCTGACCTTTTTCTTTATTTAAGATCATTCGCGCAGCTGTTTCTCCCATAATATTAAAATCGGTCGACATTACTGTTATTCCTAATAATTCTTTTAGTGGCGTATCATTATAAGATATAACGCCAATTTCTTTTCCTAAAACATATTCTTCATCACGAATCTGTTTTACAAGATTTACCAAATCAGATTCTTCGATTGTAATAAATAAATCACCTTTTTTAAGAATCATATCATCATAAACTTCACTTAAAATTTCAAAGTTAATTTCGTGTTCTACGCAGAATTTTCTGAATCCGTGTAAAATTCTTCTCGGATATGGGTAAACCGCTTTATCTGGATAAACTAAAATTAAACGTTTGTATTTTGATATTTTAGAAAGACCTTCTTTTAAAGCATTGTAAATATCATTTTCAAAATCTTGATAAATTTTAATTACTTCATCACCAGTTCCTAATTTAATATTGTCTAAAACGACTAATTTTTCTTGTGGGATATTTTTAATTGCATTTACAACTTCGTCGGTAAAACTTAAGTGTTTTAATTCGTCTGTTTTAAAATGCGTTGTAATAACGTAATAATCATATGCACCTTCAAATTTGTCTAAAATATTCAAAAATAAAGTTTCGTCGCAGTGATAAATTTGAAGATCAACATGTGCATTTGCGCCTAAAGTATCAATAAAAGAGCTGTACGTTTTCATTTTATACGAGCTCAATTTATTCGTTAAAAACAAAATATTAACTTTAGATTCTAATTTTGTTCTGGTGATATAATAGCCTTTTCCTCTAATAGAAGAAATGATTTTTCTTTCCTTCAAAATATTATATGCCTTTTCGACAGTATCACGAGACATATAAAACTCTTCACTAAAACTATTTATAGAAGGAATTTTTTGATTGATTTTCAAATTCCCGTTGGCGATGTTCTGAAGAATAGAGTCGACAATTTGTTTATACTTCGGAACTCTCGAATCTTCGTCTATTTTAATAAGTTTGATCATGTTCATTTGAGGAAATTTGTTCCGTATTTCAGCGAAACTCATTTTTAATTGTAGCTTTTATTAAAAAAAACTCTTTCAGCAAAATAATTTTAGTGGCTAAGCTATTTTACTCGAAAAAAAGAGAATTTAATAAGGCTTGTAATCTTTTTTTTATAATTTCTAAATTTTAACCAGAATGCATAATTAATAATTGCGAAATCGATTGCTAAAATAGCCATTTTAAATTTATTTACCCAATAATTGCAAGTCCTTATTTCTAATAATCTTTAGATTTAACAAAAAATACGAAATCCGTAAAGGATAGTACAGGACAGTTTTGTTTTTTACATTCTATTATTTTACAAAACCAAATTACTATCAAACTAACCTTAAACCAAAAGTTATTAAATGGAATCATTATTAGGAATCATTTTTCATTCTATCGGAGGATTTTCTTCAGGTAGTTTTTATATGCCTTTTAAAAAAGTAAAAGACTGGGCTTGGGAAAGCTATTGGCTCGTAGGAGGATTTTTCTCTTGGCTTATTGTTCCGCCGATCGCAGCTTACTTAACAATTCCGCATTTTGGTGAAATTATCGCAGCGGCTTCTCCATCAATAAAAACCTTTACTTATTCGATGGGATTAATTTGGGGAGTTGGAGGTTTAACTTATGGTTTAGGCGTTCGCTATTTAGGAATGTCTTTAGGAAATTCAATTACACTTGGATTTTGTTCTGCATTTGGAGCTTTAGTTCCTTCAATTTATTATGATTTTGTTCCAACCGAAGGGAAAATTTCATTTTCTCACATGCTTACTAATACTGGCGGTCAGATCGTTTTATTGGGAGTTGTAGTGTATCTTATTGGAATTGCTATTTCTGGAAAAGCAGGAATGCTGAAAGAGAAAGATTTTGCAACAGGTCATGAAGATAAAGACAAAGATTTCAATTTAGTAAAAGGTCTAATTGTAGCTGTAATATCTGGAATTTTAAGTTCTTTTTTTAATTACGGAATCGAAGCAGGGAAACCAATGGCAGAACAAGCCGTAATAAATGGAGCTAATCCGTTATTTCAAAACAACGTGACTTATGTTGTATTGCTTTGGGGCGGACTTACAACCAATTTTATTTGGTGTCTTTATTTGAATTTCAAAAATAAAACAATCAAAAATTATACAGATAAATCTACTCCGATAACAAAAAACGTTTTGTTTTCTGCACTTGCTGGAACGATGTGGTTTTTACAGTTTTTCTTTTATGGAATGGGAGAAAGCAAATTAGGAAATGGTGCTAGTTCATGGATTTTACATATGGCAACCATCATTTTAACAGCGAACTTTTGGGGATTTTATTTGAAGGAATGGAAAGGAGTTTCTAAAAAAACATTAAGAACTTTTTTCTGGGGAATCGGGCTTATTATGCTGGCGATCGTTTTGGTAGGAATTGGTAACTCATTATAAATAATACAAGAAATAATTATAAAGTATATGTCGAATACAAACACAATTAATACAAATTTTAAGCATGTAAGCTACCTTTGGGATGATGCTAAAGCCGCAGAATTGACGGGTGATGAAGTAGCGCTTTTTATTTATCGTTCTAACTTGTTAGGAGCCGATTTAAGATTGACAAACTATGGAGGTGGAAATACTTCTGTGAAAATTACAGATAAAGATCCTTTAACTGGAGAATCTTCAGAAGTAATGTGGATTAAAGGTTCTGGCGGTGATATCGGAACATTGACAAAATCAGGTTGTGCAGCTTTATATTTGGACAGACTTCGTAATCTTGAAAACGTTTACAGAGGAATTGAATTTGAAGACGAAATGGTAGAATTATTCAACCACTGTATTTTCGATTTAGCGTCAAAAGCGCCTTCTATCGATACGCCATTACACGGTTTTCTTCCATTCAAACATATCGATCACTTGCATCCAGATGCTGCTATTGCTATCGCTGCAGCGAAAGATGGAAAGAAAATTACAGAAGAATTATTCAACGGAGAAATCGGTTGGGTTGGTTGGCAACGTCCAGGATTTGATCTTGGCCTTCAGTTAAGAGCTTGTTTAGAAGAAGCTGCTCAAAACGGAAAACAACTACGCGGAATCATGTTAGGTTCTCACGGTTTGTTTACTTGGGGAGATACTGCGTTCGAAAGTTATATTAATACGCTGGAAGTAATCGAGAAATGTGCGACTTACTTAGAAGATAATTACGGAAAAAAACGTCCAGTTTTTGGAGGAAAGAAAATTGACAGTCTTCCAGAAGCAGATCGTAAATTAAAAGCAGCAAAAGTAGCTCCAATCTTAAGAGGTTTCTGTTCGTCAGAACGTCAAATGATTGGACATTATACAGACGATGCAAGAGTTTTGGAGTTCATTAATTCTAATGATCTTTCAAAATTGGCTCCATTAGGAACTTCTTGTCCAGATCACTTTTTAAGAACTAAAATCAGTCCTTTAGTTTTAGAATTAGATCCAAACGAAGATTTATCTGATATCGATGCCATTAAAGCAAAATTAACTCCTGCTTTTGAAGCATACCGTGCGATGTATAAAGATTATTACAATGCATGTAAAAAATCAAATTCACCAGCAATGCGTGATCCAAATCCGGTTGTAATTTTATATCCTGGAGTTGGAATGTTCACTTTTGCTAAAGATAAAACAATGGCGCGTTTAGCATCTGAATATTACATCAATGCTGTAAACGTAATGAAAGGTGCAGAAGCTGTTTCGGAATATACTTCTTTGCCGCACCAAGAAGCTTTCGATATTGAATATTGGTTATTAGAAGAAGCAAAACTTCAGCGTATGCCAAAACCAAAAGCGTTATCTGGAAGAGTAGCTTTAATCACAGGTTCTGCGGGCGGAATTGGAAAAGCTATCGCTAAAAAATTCGCTCAAGAAGGTGCTTGTGTTGTAATTAATGATATTAACGAAGAGCGTTTAGAAGGTGCAACTGCTGAGTTTATTAAAGCTTTTGGTAAAGATGCCGTTTCTAGCACTTTATTGAATGTTACAGACGAAGTGAGTACAGAGAAAGCATTAGACGAAGCTTCTTTAGCTTTTGGTGGTGTTGATATTGTAGTAAACAACGCTGGAATCAGTATTTCAAAATCTATCGCAGAACATACTTTAGAAGAGTGGGATAGATTATATGATATCTTGGTTAAAGGACAATTTATTGTTTCTAAAGCCGGAATCGAAGTAATGCGCAAACAAGGTTTTGGAGGAGATATTGTAAATATCGTTTCTAAAAATGCAGTTGTTGCTGGTCCGAATAATCCAGGTTATGGTTCGGCTAAAGCAGCGCAGGCGCACTTAACACGTTTAATGGCTGCTGAACTTGGAGCTGATAAAATTCGTGTAAACACAGTAAATCCTGACGCTGTAATTTCAGATTCAAACATTTGGTCTGGAGGATGGGCAGAAGGTCGTGCAAAAGCATACGGAGTTACAGTTGAAGAACTTCCGGCTTACTATGCAAAACGTACGTTATTAAATGAAATCATATTACCTGATGATATCGCTAACGCTTGTTATGCTTTTGTTGGAGGTTTACTTGGTAAATCTACAGGAAATGCATTAAACGTGGACGGTGGCGTAGCAATGGGCTTTTATAGATAAAGATTGTTTAGGTTTTTTATATAAGTTTGTTTAAGCAAAAGTGGTTTTTTGTGGTCTAGCGTTCGATTCTTTCGAACGTTAGATTTTTTTAGCCTATAACAATTCGCTTTAACAAAGAAAACTTAACAAAAAAGTGAAGTACAACCAGAGTTTGGTTTGTATAAAATTTTTAAGTTCATATAATATTTAAACACATAGAAACATAGATTTTTTATTAAGATTAAAAGTTTTAAAAAAATCACTAGTGATTAACACATAGCTATGTATGTTGATGCAAGTGAAACGCCTTTGAAGATTAAGATGAGCCTATGTTTCTATGTGTTAAAAAAATATACTAAACGTATAAAATTTATACCTTGTAAACTCTATTAAAATATCAATAACTATGTTAATCGGATCAAACCACATCGAATCTCATAACGAAGATTTAATCAAAAAACACCAGAATAAATTAGTTTTTACAGCTTCAGAAATTAATGATACAGAAGCGATTATTCAGAAATTAATCGATTTTCAAATTGCAATTCCATCTTGGGCTTTAGGAACAGGAGGAACAAGATTTGGACGTTTCGCTGGAGGAGGAGAACCTCGTTCTATTGAAGAAAAAATAGAAGATGTTGGTTTGCTTCACAAATTAAATAATGCTTCAGGAGCTATTTCACTTCATATTCCTTGGGATATTCCAAGCAATTACGGTGCAATCAAAACACTTGCAGGACAGCACGGTTTGAAGTTTGACGCTATGAACTCGAATACTTTTCAAGATCAGGCAAGTGCGGAGCATACTTACAAATACGGTTCTTTACAAAACGTAAACAAAGCAGTTCGTAAACAAGCAATTGCTCATAACATAGAAGTTATTAAACACGGAATTGAATTAGGATCTGAATCATTAACAGTTTGGTTGGCAGACGGTTCTAATTTTCCTGGACAATTAAATTTCAGAAAAGCGTATCAAAATACTTTAGAAAGTTTAGAAGAAATCTACGATGCATTACCTTCAAACTGGAAATTATTTTTAGAATACAAATGTGCTGAACCTAACTTTTATTCTACAACTGTAGCAGATTGGGGACAATCGTATTCTTATGTTCAAAAATTAGGAGACAAAGCAAAAACACTTGTTGATTTAGGACATCATTTACCAAATGCAAACATCGAACAAATCGTTTCTATTTTATTAATGGATAATAAATTAGGCGGATTTCACTTTAACGATTCAAAATATGGAGATGACGATTTAACAGCTGGAGCATTAAAACCATATCAATTATTCTTGATTTTTAATGAATTGGTGGAAGGAATGGACGCAAGAGGAATGAATCACGCCAAAGATTTAGGTTGGATGATTGATGCTTCTCACAACATCAAAGATCCTTTAGAAGATTTATTGCAATCTGTGGAAGCAATTATGATTGCTTATGCTCAAGCACTTTCTGTTGACAGAAAGGCATTAGAACAAGCACAAGAAGAAAATGACGTGGTAAAAGCACAGGAAATTCTTCAAAATGCTTTCCGTACAGATGTTCGCGCGCTTGTAGCAGAAGCTCGTCTTCGTTCTGGAGCAGCGTTAAACCCTGTAGCATTATATCGTTCGCTTCAAGTAAGACAAAATCTTATCGAAGAAAGAGGTTTAAAAACAATGGCAACTGGATTATAATTATGAATTATTAATTGTTAATTATAAAGCATTAATTGACAATTGATAATTAACAATTTACAATTAAAAAAAATGAATGTAGTTGCGATTTTTGATATTGGTAAAACAAACAAAAAGGTTTTTTTATTTAACGAAAATTATAAAATTGTCTGGGAAAAATCGGTAAATCTGGATGAAACCAAAGACGAAGATGGATTTCCGTGCGAAGATATCGAAGTATTGAAAAATTGGATTTTAGATCGATTATCTGAAATAAAAGAGCTTAATGATTATGTTTTAAAAGCAATCAATTTTAGCACTTACGGAGCCAGTTTTGTTTACATAGACGAAAACGGAAAAATTTTAACTCCTCTGTATAATTATTTAAAAGATTATCCAGAGGAATTAAAAACTCAATTCTACGAAAAATACAAAGGAGAAAAAAAGTTTGCTGTAAAAACAGCTTCTCCAGTTTTGGGGAGTTTAAATTCGGGAATGCAGATTTATCGCTTAAAAGAAGAAAAGCCCGAAATATTCGAAAAGGTAAAGTACTGTCTGCATCTGCCGCAGTTTTTGAGTTTTCTTTTAACAAATGAAGCTTATGCTGATATTACGAGTATTGGTTGCCATACCAATTTATGGAATTTCAAAAAAATGAAATACCACAAATGGCTGAAAGAAGAAGGTATTTCAGAAAAAATACCGCCAATTCATTTTGGAAAAGATGTAATTATGACTCGTGAAAATCTTGCCGTTGGAGTTGGTCTTCACGATAGTTCATCGGCAATTATTCCGTACACTATCAATTTTACTGAACCATTTGTCTTGTTGTCTACAGGAACTTGGAGTATTTCTCTAAATCCGTTCAATAATAAACCTTTAACATTTGACGAATCGCAAAACGATTGTCTTTGTTATATGCAATACACCGAAAAACCGGTAAAAGCAGCACGTTTATTTGCAGGAAACGAACATGAAGTGCAGACTAAACGTTTGGCTGAGTATTTTAATGTTCCGGTCGATACGTACAAAGAAGTTTATTTTGATAAGAAAATAGTAGCCAATTTAAGAGCGCTTAATTTTCAAATCATTTATCCTAAAAAGTACAATTTTGATATTTTGAAAGAATGTCCTTTTCAAAAAAGAGACCTTTCTCATTATAAAGATTACGAAACTGCTTATCATCAATTAATGTTGGATTTGGTTGAACAACAGGTTTTTTCTACCAATTTGGTCATTCATAATAGTCCGGTAAAAAAGATTTTTGTAGATGGCGGATTCAGTAAAAATTCCATTTACATGAATTTATTGGCAGAAGCGTTTCCAGATGTTGAGGTTTATGCGGCTTCGATGGCGCAGGCGAGTGCATTGGGCGCGGCGTTGGCAATTCATCAAAATTGGAATCCGAAACCAATTCAGAACGATTTAATTGACTTGAAATTCTATAAACATTAGGTAAAAACGGTCTGTATGTTGTAAATTTGCTAAGAAACGTATTTTTTACATTTTTACTTTATACGCCGAATGAACAACACACTAAATACTACAACATGAAAATTGGACTTTTTATACCTTGTTATGTCGACCAATTTTATCCAAAAGTAGGAATTGCAACCTACGAATTACTTCAAAAATTAGGTTGTGATGTCGAATTTCCGATGGGACAAACCTGTTGCGGACAACCTATGGCAAATAGCGGTTATGCACATTTAACTAAAGGTTGCGACGCTAATTTCATTGCCAATTTTTCTGGATTTGATTATATAGTTTGTCCTTCTGGAAGTTGTGTTTTGCATGTAAAAGACCATTTGCACGACGAAAAACAAGAAGAGAAGGCAACAGCAATACGAAATACAGTTTATGAACTTACCGAATTTATTACAGACGTTTTAAAGATCGATCATATCGACGGAAGATTTCCGTTTAAAGTGGGAATGCACGTGAGCTGTCACGGTCAGCGTGGATTAAAGCTTTCGCAAATGTCTGAATTGAACGCGCCATTTTTTTCTAAACCAGAACAATTATTACACAATATAGAAGGTCTTGATTTAGTTGCTCTTACGAGAAAAGACGAATGCTGTGGTTTCGGCGGAACTTTCTGCGTAACCGAAGAAGCAGTTTCTGTAAAAATGGGTCAAGACAGAATAAAAGATCACGAAAGTCATGATGTGGATTATATTACTGGAGGTGATATGTCTTGCTTAATGCATTTGGACGGAATTCTAAAAAGACAAAAAAGCAGAATCAAAACCATTCACATTGCTGAAATATTAAATTCACTCGAAAATTAATTTTTTCTAACATTAAGATATTAAGAAAGTTAAGTTGCTTACTGCTTATAGCTTAAAGCTTACAGCTTAAAAAAACAAAAAATGTCATCAGAAAAAACAATACCGCACAGCGAAGCTGCAACAAAGTTCAATAAAGATGTAGAGCGTGTCAATTGGCACGATGAAACACTTTGGTTTGTCCGCTCAAAAAGAGATAAATCTGCGCATCAGATTAAAGATTGGGAATTGCTTCGTGAAACGGCTTCTCAAATCAAATTTAATGTGCTTTCTAATATTCATGATTATTTAGTTGAATTTGAAGCGAATGCGCAAAGAAACGGCGTAATTGTGCATTGGGCAGCTGATGCCAAAGAACATAATGAAATTGTACATTCAATCATGGCAAAACATGATGTAAAGCAAATGGTGAAATCCAAATCGATGCTTACAGAAGAATGTCATTTAAACGATTATTTAGCCGAAAAAGGAATAGAAGTAATCGATTCGGATTTAGGAGAATATATTGTACAGCTTAGAAAAGAACCGCCAAGTCATATTGTGCTTCCGGCGATTCACTTAAAGAAAGAAGATGTAAGCGAAACTTTTCATGAACATTTGGGTACAGAAAAAGGAAATTTCAATCCACAATATTTAACAGAATCAGCTCGTCATAGTTTAAGAAATACTTTCTTGACTCGAAAAGTGGCGTTGACAGGAGTGAATTTTGCTGTTGCAGAAACAGGAGAATTTGTAGTTTGTACGAATGAAGGAAATGCTGATATGGGCGCGCACTTAGCAGACGTTCACATCGCTTGTATGGGATTCGAGAAATTGATTCCGAAAAGAGAACATTTAGGTGTTTTTTTGAGATTATTGGCAAGAAGTGCTACGGGGCAGCCTATTACAACTTTTTCAAGTCATTTTAAGAAGCCAAGAGACGGAAAAGAAATGCATATAGTAATTGTAGACAACGGAAGAAGTACTCAATTAGGAAGAGAAGATTTTAGAAATTCTCTAAAATGCATTCGTTGTGGCGCTTGTATGAACACTTGTCCAGTTTACAGACGAAGCGGCGGTCACAGTTATCATAATGCAGTTGCGGGACCAATTGGTTCTATTTTGGCGCCGAATTTAGATATGAGCAAAAATGCAGATTTGCCTTTTGCGAGTACGCTTTGCGGTTCATGTACTAATGTTTGTCCAGTAAAAATTGATATTCACGATCAATTGTACAAATGGCGTCAGGTTTTGGTAAAAGAAGGACATACTCCGACAGCTAAAACTGTAGCAATGAAAACGATGGCGACGGTATTGGCAAATCCAACAGTTTTTAATATTGCCGGTAAATCTGGACGATTTGTAATGAAGAATATTCCAGGAATGGTTAATAATAAAATGAACAAATGGTACGATCAGCGTGAAATGCCAGATGTTCCAGAACAGTCTTTTAGAGAATGGTACAAGAAAAATTCGCGAGAATCTAAAGAAAAAGGAAATGAGTAGTAAAGGCGAAATTTTAAAAAGAATAAAAGCAAATCAGCCCGAATTGGTTTCAGAACTGCCAGATTTAAATCTTTTAGGTTCAGAACAATTTGATGTTTTAGAAACTTATAAAACGGTTTTAAAAGGAATTGGAGGAGATCCTGTTGAAGTTGCCAATTATGATGAAATTATCAATTACATTAAATCCAATTATAATTTAGAAAAAAGATTAATTACAACACTTCCAGAACTTTCTGAAATTGCTTCTTTAGATTGGAAAACAGTTGATCCGCATTCGCTTCAAGATGTTGAATTAACGGTTGTAAAAGCACATTTTGGTGTTGCAGAAAACAGCGGACTTTGGGTAACCGATGATATTTTAGGACAGCGTGTTGCGCCTTTCATAGCTCAATATTTAGCGATTATAGTTCATAAAAAAGATCTTGTGCCAACCATGCAACAAGCGTATCAAAGAATCGGAAACATGGAATACGGTTTTGGAACTTTCATCGCTGGTCCGTCAAAAACGGCCGATATTGAGCAGTCATTAGTTCTCGGTGCGCACGGAGCAAGAGGATTAATTGTATTTTTGTTAGATTAAGAAAATCCAATATTTATATAATGAAAAAGCGAGGCATTTACCTCGCTTTTTTTATTTGTAGAACAACTTTTAATTAAGCCGTTTGATCATCAATTGTTGCATCTGGAGCATTTTTCTTAACAGATTCAATTCCGTTTTCTCTTGCAGAAGTGCTTTCATACATTTCACTAGAACCGATAATTTGTCCGTTTCCGGCTTTTAAATTGAAATATGGCTTTCCATTTTTCGCTTCTTTTCTGTCGTAACGATTATCGTCTCCTGCATTTGTTTTTACAGATTCGATTCCGTTATTGCAAGCTGCTTTTGTTGTGTAGCCTTCGCTTGTTAAAATTGTCTGGCCATTACCAGCTTTCAAATTGAACTGAAACTCTCCATTGGTTCTAGTAGTAATTACAAATTTTCCCATGCAGTTTAAATTTAAGGTGAGTATTAATTATTTCGCTATCGATAAAAATACAAAACTTAGTAATACAAATCATACGTGAATTTGAAAAAATAATTACCGTAACAATAACAAATCATTTTAGGCCAATAACTTAAGTGAAATTTAAATTCCTAAACGAAAATCTGAAACACTTTTTTCTTCTAAATTGATTTCTTCAAAAATGCTTTGAGTTCCTTTGTCCATTGGGCATTGTGTACTAATTCCCATCCAGATTTCTTTAGGGTAATTGTTTTTGTACAAACGCACCATTTGCCAGTTCTTTTTATCAAGAGAATAATAGCTTGCAACTGTTTTAGTGTCCGAAGATATTTTCATGTAAACTGAAGGCTGTTTTACAACATCGTGATTATTATCATCAGAAGTTCCCATTGTGCGAACGGTTACAATTCTATGATTGCCTCTTTCGTCTTGTTCAAAACAAAATTTCTGGTAGAAACTATCATTCACATAAATATATAAAACTCCCGCGTTGTACAAACCTTTTGCTGTAAATTCAGGTGTAACTTTCGCGGTAAGCGTAAAAGGTTTTGTATTATCTACTTTTGATAAAAGCATTGGAGCAGTTGTGTTGGACAATTTTCCATCAGGATCAGAAAAATAATCTGATTTTTCGCCAGCCTTAAAAATGATTTTTTCATTAGCTTCCTTTTTAATTAAAGTATCAGCGCCATTTACGGCTTTTGTAAAATAGATGTTTGACAATTTAATATCGCAAGGAGAACCATTAACAATAGCCGAATCTGTTTTTGTTTCTTCTGTCATAGTTGTTTTTGGTGCTTCATTTTTATTATTACAGCTAGCTAAAAAAAGGCTTAGGATAATAAGAGCGTTGTAAAAAAATGTTTTCATAAATTATTTTTTTGGGATAGAAAGTGATATTTTTAAGTTTCCAAAAATAGAATTGCTAAATAAAAACAGCAATACGTAAAATTAACCAATTCCACTTTTTTATATGCCACAAAATCCTTCAGTCGAAAACCAATTAATGAATACGTTTTTAGAACAAAAGTTTGAGATTGGAGAATCTAACGACATAGAAATGTACAAACAATTTGTCGCAAATTATGTCAAGATTGAGCAATGTGTTGCAGTTTTATCCGATTATCAATCAGATTGTAGTTATATTTTTGCTGGAAATTTTGGTTCTGTTTTCGGACTTCCAAATGAAAATTCTGTAATTGATTCTGCTTTTGAAGAATGCATTTTTACTAAAATTAATTCAGATGATTTGGTTGAACGTCATATTCTGGAACTTAATTTTTATGAGTTTTTAAAAGGAATTCCAAAAGAAGAATATTCCAATTATAGTACATTAAGTAGATTGCGAATGAAAGATTCTGTTGAAAAATTTACGTATATAAATCATCGTACTATTTACCTTAAGACCTTCAGTAATGGTAGCATTTCTCTTGCCTTATGTTTGTATATGCCGTCGACAGATTTACAATTTAGAAAAGAAATTGACGGAAAGATTTTCAATATTCAAACCGGAGAAGTTATTGAAGTTGAAAAGTATAAAAATAAAGCGGAAGCGATTCTTTCTAAAAGAGAAATAGAAGTTTTAAATAGTGTTGCAAAAGGAAATAAAAGCGAACAAATTGCTGACGAAATGCATATTTCAGTTTATACTGTTCGACGTCATAGACAAAATATTATCGAAAAGTTGAAAGTAACCAATACCGCAGAAGCAGTTCAAACGGCTTATGTTATGGGGCTGATTTCTTTTTAGAACTTAAAATAATTAACTCGAAATAGTAAGAATATTCTTTATATTTGCAAGAAAAAGAAAATGAAAAAGATATTAATTTTTACTGCAGTTTTAGCTCAATTATTTGCTTCATGTAATTCTAAAAAGCAAACCAAGGCAGATGAAACTATAAAAAGAGATTCAATAGAAAATCAAATTGAAAAACAAGAAACAGATAATATTTTGGTTTTTGAAGGATCGCTGCCATGCGCTGATTGCGCTGGAATCGAAACAATTTTGAGAATTGATCGTTTGAATAATAAATACGAACTTTCTAGTATTTACAAAGGAAAATCTCCAGAAAGAAAACTTAAAGTAAAAGGAAATCTTAATACAGAAAGAGGCTTAGAAAATGATCCAGATGGTACAATTTATGTCTTAAATTGGGACAAACCGCAAAATGAACAAACGTATTACGGTTATTTCAGTAAAAATCCAGAAAAGATTTATATGCTCGATAGAAATAAAAAAGTGATAAAATCAAAATTAGATTATTCTTTAGAACTAAATGAATAATTAATGTGTATTGTAAGCGCTGTTTCAGATTAAGTTTTTATTTTTAAGCTGATAAAAAATACTTCAATAGAATTTATATTGATGAAAATTACCCATGAAAGAAATCAGCGAAATTCTTAAAGCTTATTCAGTAGCAAAAGAAGCAAGAAAAAAAACAGCTCTGGCAACCGTAGTTAAAGTCGAAGGCTCATCATACAGGCAGCCCGGCGCACGCATGCTGGTAACTGAAGACGGAATACTTACTGGTGCAATTAGCGGTGGTTGCCTAGAAGGAGATGCATTGCGAAAAGCGCTTCTTTCAATTAATCAAAAGCAAAATAAACTTGTAACTTACAATACTAGCAATGAAGATGATGCAGAAGTTGGTTTACAGCTTGGATGCAACGGAATTGTTCACATTCTTTTTGAATATATAAATGAAGAAACTCAGAACAATCCGATTCAGCTTTTAGAACAATTGGAATTAGAAAGAAAAGAAGCCGTAATCGTAACGGTTTTTTCTTTAAAAAGAAATGCTTTTCAGATAGGAACGACTTTGTTTTTTAGAAAAGAAAGTCCCGTTTTAAATCATAATAATGAAGTTTTAAATCTGATTTCGGATGTAAAAGAAGTTCTCAAAAATAAGATTTCGACAGTAAAGAAACTCGGGGAAAACCAAGACGAAGCTTTAATAGAATATATAAAACCTTCAATATCTTTAGTAATTGCGGGAGCAGGAAATGACATTCAGCCTTTAGTAAAAATGGCGGCTATTTTAGGATGGAAAATTAGCATTGGCGAAGGTCGCGCTACACATGCAACTTCAAAACGTTTTCCTAAAGCCAATCAGGTTTTGGTTGTAAAACCCGAGCAATTTCTGGATAATATACAAATAGACGATCAGACTTATTTTCTTTTAATGACGCATAATTACAAATATGATCTGGCTGTTTTAAAATCTTTATTGCAAACTAATTGCCATTATATTGGTATTCTCGGTCCAAAATCAAAATTTAGCCGAATGTTAGATGATCTCCAGAACGAAGGAATTTCGGTAAACGAAGAACAGTTAAGCCGAATTCATAGTCCTGTCGGATTGGATATTGGTGCCGAAACTTCGGAAGAAATAGCATTATCTATTATTTCAGAGATAAAAGCTGTTGCATCTCAACGTGCGGGAACTTACTTGAAATACAAATCGGGTAAAATTCATAATGAAGTTTATCATGGAAAATAAACTGTCTAATTCAATTGGAATTATCATTTTAGCCGCGGGAAATTCTTCGAGATTAGGCCGCCCGAAACAACTGCTGGAATATAAAAAATCAACACTTTTAAAGAACACAATTTCTGAAGCTTTAAAAGTCGAAAATGCATTGGTAATAGTCGTAATGGGTGCGAATTATGAAGTTATAAAAAATGAACTTAATTCGGGCGAAATAACAGTTTGCTTAAATCCAGATTGGGAAAACGGAATGTCGTCTTCTATTGCAAAGGGATTAAATGAATTATCAAACTTAAATCCTGATTGTGAACAATGCATTTTTGCAGTCTGCGATCAGCCTTTTGTAACCAGTTCAATATTTGAAAATCTTATAAACGAATATCGTAGAAACCAAAAAGGAATTATAGCTTCTGCTTACTCCGAAACTTTAGGAACGCCAGTTTTATTTCATCAAAAATATTTCCAAGAACTTTTAGAATTAACAGGACAGGAAGGAGCCAAAAAACTGATTAAAAAATATTCTGATGATGTTGTTTCAATTCTTTTTGAAAAAGGCAATATTGATATTGATACGGAAGAAGATTATCGGGGGTTGATTTCTTGATTTTTAGGTACAAAGGGACAAAGTTGCACAGGTTCAGAGGGTTTTAGGTATAGTGTGTCATTTCGACTGAAAGGAGAAATCTCACTAGAAACTCTGTAAAGTATGTCGTCAATCTTTGCCGATTCACGAGTGCGATTTCTCCTTTCAGTCGAAATGACACACTATACATTTAAATCTCTTGCAATCTTTAAAACCTGTTCAATAGCAATATCAATTTCTTCCTCAGTTGTAAATCTTCCCAAACTAAATCGGATCGAACTCAAAGCCTCTTCATCCGACATTCCCATTGCTTTTAAAACATGCGAAGGTTCAGAAGTTACCGCCGAACACGAAGCACCGTTTGAAACAGAAATATTTCCCAAAGCAAGTATCAGCTGTTCTGAATTTACGTTTGGAAAACAAATATTAGAAGTATTATAAATTCGGTTTTCTGTATTTCCATTTACAAAAGAACCTTCAAATTGTAATAAACCAGATTCCAATTTGTTTCTTAATAGATTAATTCTATTGGAGTCTTTTTCTAATTCATTTACAGCTATTTCTGATGCTTTACCTAAACCGATAATTCCAGGTGTATTTAGAGTTCCGCTTCGAAGTTTTCTTTGCTGACCTCCACCAATAATTTGTGGTTGTAGTTTAAGTTTAGCTTTCGCTGAAATATACAATGCGCCAACACCTTTTGGTCCATAAAATTTATGTGCCGACAAAGTCAAAAGATCAATTCCTAAAGCTTTAGCATCAATTGGAATTTTTCCAACAGCCTGTGTAGCATCACATATAAAAAGTACATTATTACTTTTTAAAATGTTAGAAATTTCACTGATATTTTGTATGACACCAGTTTCATTGTTAGAAAGCATTCCGATGAAAGCCAGTGTTTTATTGGTTGTAATTTCATTTAAAAGATTAATATCTAAAAGTCCGTCTTTGCTAACAGATAAATAACTAACATCAAAACCATTTTGCTCCATAAAATGGCAAGTTTCGAGAACCGCTTTATGTTCGGTTTGAATGGTAATGATATGTTTTCGGTCTTGATTAACCAAACCTTTAATCGCCAGATTGATTGCCTCAGTTGCACCTGATGTAAAGGTGATTTCCTCTGCATTCGCATTAATTAAGTCCGCAACTTGCCACGCCGCATTTTCAACGGCTTCATTAACTGTTAAACCTGCAATATGCGTGCTAGATGAATTAGCGTGGTATTCTGTGAAATAAGGTAACATTGCTTCTAAAACACGTGCATCAACACGAGTTGTAGCATTATTATCCAAATAAATATTTTGTTGATACTGCATAATAAAAACTTATATTCTCGTAAATGTACAATTTCAAAGTAAAGAACAAATCAGTTTGATGTTTGTTTTTTAACGCAAAGAGCGCAAAGTTTTTTTTATATTATTTTATCTTAAGTGAATGCAAAGTTCACAAAGCTTTATCAATTCAAGCTTTGCGAACTTAGCGTTTTTATAAAAACTCTCTAGAATAAAATTCTTTGCGCTCTTTGCGTTAGAAAAAGAAAGAAATTGTAATTATTCTAAATAAGCCGAATGTTTGAATTTCATAACTTTTTGTGATTTAAGATGATTAAATTTGTTAGAATGACAAAAAGTGAATTTGCTAATTTAACAAATAGACTGAATGACTTCTAAAAAAACAAATCAGAATAAAGTTACTCCAGACGACTCCAATTCTCGTCGTGACTTTATAAAGAAATCAGGACTTTTTACCGCTCTTGCTTTTACGCCACCTTCATTGGTAATGGCTTCAGACAAGAAATGGGATGAAAAAATAGCGGAGTATTTAGAAACTGTACCGCTTTCTATTGAAGTTAATGGCACAAAACATAGTCTCAATATTGAACCAAGAACTACCTTACTAGATTTATTGAGAGAGCAACTGCATCTAACAGGAACTAAAAAAGGCTGTGACCACGGACAATGTGGCGCGTGTACTGTTCACGTAAACGGAACTCGAATTTTGTCATGTCTTTCTTTGGCATCTATGCAGCAAAATGCACAAGTAACTACAATCGAAGGACTTTCAAAAGGTAAAAAACTACATCCGATGCAGGAAGCTTTTATTAAACATGATGGATTTCAATGCGGTTATTGCACACCAGGACAAATCATGTCGGGAATTGCTTGCATTAAAGAAGGTCATGCAAACAGCAGAGAAGAAATCAGCGAATACATGAGCGGAAATATCTGCCGTTGTGGTGCTTATCATAATATTGTAGACGCTATAACCGAAGTGAAGGAAGGAGGAAAGGAGTTATGAAAAACTTTCAGATAATTAGAGCTTTATCATCAGGTTCGGCGGTCACAAATATTAGCAAAGAAAAAGAAGCTATGTTTATTGCTGGTGGAACAAATCTGGTAGATTTAATGAAAAAGAATATTGTTGCTCCAGATAAGTTGGTTGATATTAATGGTTTAGATCTAAAAAAAATAGAATTTCTTAAGGGAAAAGTTTCTATAGGCGCTTTAGCAAAAAATAGTCAGGTTGCAGAAGATTCATCTATTAAAGAAAAACATCCTTTGTTGGCTTTAGCTTTAGCGGCTGGAGCATCACAGCAAATTAGGCATATGGCAACTGTTGGAGGAAATATGTTGCAAAAGACACGTTGTTCGTATTTTTATAATCCCGATATGCCTTGCAATAAAAGAGCACCAAAAAGTGGTTGTGGCGCAATTGGAGGTTCGAATAGAATGTCAGCAATTTTTGGAGCTTCAGAAAGTTGTATAGCGGTTCACCCGAGTGATATGTGTGTGGCTTTGGCAGCGCTAGATGCAATAGTTTTGGTTGAAGGACCAAAAAGTAAAAGACAAATTAAATTTACAGATTTTCATCGTTTGCCAGGAAACACTCCGGAAAAAGATAATACTTTGGAAACAAAAGAACTAATTACTTCAATTGAAATTCCAGACAATAATTTTACTAAAAATGTTCATTATCTAAAAGTTCGAGATAGAACCAGTTATGCTTTTGCATTGGTTTCTGTTGCCGCAGCATTAGATTTAAAAAATAATGTGATACAAGATGTTAGACTTGCAATGGGAGGCGTAGCTCATAAACCATGGAGATTAACAGATGCGGAAGAATTTTTAAAAGGAAAAACTGTTTCTGAAGAAACATTTAGACAAGCGGCCAATTTATCAATGAAAGGCGCAAGAGGATATGGTGATAATGACTTTAAAATTACACTTGGAGCCAATGCCATAACAGAAGCACTTACAATAGCAGCATCAAAATAATTAGAATTATGAGCAAGACAAGTAATATTAATAGAGTTGACGGATTTGCTAAAGTAACTGGATCAGCAACTTATTCGGCAGAATATAAAACGGATGGTGTTGTTTATGCATGTTTGGTAGGAAGCACGATTGCTAAAGGAAGAATCAAAACCATTGATACTAAAAAAGCAGAATGGGCACCAGGTGTTTTGGCTATAGTTACGCATTTAAATGTAGACAAACCTATCGGATATCAAAAAGCAAAAGACAAACATAATTTTGGACAGCCACTTCAGATTTTTAAAGATGATTCGGTTCTGTATTATGATCAGCCAATTGCTTTGGTGGTTGCCGATACTTTTGAACGAATGCAATATGCAGCGAGTTTAATTAAAGCGGATTATTTTAAAGAAGAACATTCAACCGATCTTCAAAAAGCTGCTGATAAAGAGAAAAAAGTTGAAACAGATAAAGGAAATGATTATCATCGCGGTGAACATGACGGATATAAAAATGCCGAAGTTGTTTTAGAAGCTGAATATACGATTCCAACGGAAGTTCATAATCCGATGGAATTGGCGAATATTATTGCCAAATGGAATGGAAATAAACCAATTTTATATACTAAAAGTCAAGGTGTTGAAGGAACAAGGAAAAGTGTTGCTGGAGTTTTTGGAGTTCCAGTCGAAGATGTTGAGGTTCATTCTGAATATCTTGGAGGTGCTTTCGGAATGGGATTACACACTTGGCCGTATGAAATTGCAGCTTTGATTGGTGCAAAGAAATTAAATCGTCCAGTGAAATTGGTTTTACATCGCGAACAGATGTTTACCAATGTAGGTTTTAGACCTTACACAATTCAGAAAATGGGACTTGGAGCAACAAAAGCAGGTAAACTAACAGGTTTAACCCACGAAGCGGTTGCTATGACTTCCAGTTATGAAGATTTTATGGAAGGAACCGTAAATATGTCACGATTTATTTACGATTGTGCCAATGTTTCTACGCGTTATAGAATTGTACCTTTAGATACTTGTACGCCAATTTGGATGCGTGGTCCAGGAGAAGCAACAGGTTCTTTTGCTCTAGAATGTGCAATGGATGAACTGGCTTATAAATTAAATCTAGATCCGATTGAGTTTCGCAAATTGAATTATGCCGAAAAAGATCAGGAACAAAATAAACCTTGGAGCAGTAAATATCTGTTAGAATGTTACGAAGGCGGAATGGAACGCATTGGATGGCAAAATCGTAAAAATGAACCTGGTGCGGTCAAAGAAGGAAACTGGCTTGTAGGTTACGGAATGGGAACAGGAACGTTTGGATGTTATAGAAGTCCGACTTCTGTAAAAGCAAAATTTTTACCTGACGGAAATTTAGTACTGCAATGTAGTGTAAACGATATGGGACCTGGAACTGCTACGATGATGACAGCAATTGGTGCCGAAATTACAGGGCTTCCTGCTGAAAATATTATCATAGAAATGGGAAAAAGCGGACTTCCAAAAGGCCCAACGCAAGGCGGATCGGCAACGACTTCTTCTGTTGGTTCTGCGGTGCATGATTCTTGTAATTTATTAGTAAGCAAAGCTTTGGAATTGGCAACTCAAAATCCGACTTTTAAAGGAATTCCAATTACAGATTTGACTTTTGAAAATGGTTTGATTTCTTCTAAAAAAGATAAATCTAAATCGGTTACGTTAGCTTCTCTTTTGGGTAGTAGTAAGTTAGAAGGATTGGAAGTTGAAAATCTATCCAAAGCGGCAGAAGAAGCTAAGAAATATTCAATTTATTCGTTTTCGGTACATTTCGTAAAAGTACTTGTGAATCCGAATTTGGGTAAAATAAGATTAGCGCACGTGGTTTCTTGCGCTGATATTGGAACAGTTATTAACCAAAAAACGTCAGCAGGACAAATGTACGGCGGCGCGGTAGGAGGAATCGGAATGGGATTAATGGAAGCTTTAGAAATCGATCACCGTTTCGGTCGTCCGATTAATAATAATTTCGCCGATTATCACGTTCCTGTAAATGCCGATATCGAAAAACAAGAAGTTTTTTTCGTAAATAAAAAAGACCCTATTAGTAATCCGATGGGAACAAAAGGATTGGGAGAAACTGCTTTGGTTGGAATGGCGCCTGCAATTGCAAATGCTGTTTTTAATGCTACTGGAAAACGTGTTAGAGATTTACCAATTACGTTGGATAAAATTATAGAAACTGTTAAGGTTTAAACGAAAAAAGAGGCATTTTAAAGTGCCTCTTTTTTTATTTAAACTATAATTGTCAACATAGCCCGTGGTTTCAACCAGGGAAACGTATTTTTATAAACGTAATGTTATACACTTTTCGTACCCGTGGTTGAAACCACGGGCTATATTTGCCTAGGATTGTGTTATTATATGCGAAGAAAATTACCTGCATAAAAAAAGAGACATTTTTCAATGCCTCTTTTATATATCAAAAAACGATTAATTATTTAACCGTAATTGGCAATTCAACCGTAGTTTTATCCCATCCAATAACTAGATTTGCGATAGAACCTTCAGTTGTAAATGCAATTGATAACGCCTCAATTGGAGTAGAAACTGGTTTAACAGGAACAGAAACTCTCACAACGTCTTTGCTTTCGTCATAAGCATAACCACCCCATAAATCTAATTCTTTGTTGATAATGATAGTCCATTTGTCTTTTTCTGGAATAGCAAATAAACTATAGTATCCAGCAGGAACTTTTTTACCACCGATTGTTACATCTTTGTAAAATTTAATTTCTGTGTTTTCGTTAGCGCCAACTCTCCAAACTTCTCCAAATTTCACAACGTCACCAAAAATAGTTCTTCCTTTTGCAGAAGGTCTTGCGTAAAGAACTTTGATAACTGGATTTGGATTATCTGTTTTTTTGAATTTCACCGCTTTGTTTGGGAAATAAGAAATATCAACCGGACTAGCATCAAGAGGAGCAAATTTTACTACATCTTGCGCCTGAACTGTAAAAGCAGCAAATAGTGTAACTGCCAATAAACATAATTTTTTCATAGGATTACAATTTTTAGAATAACTACAAAGTAAGTTAATAATGAAGAAAAATCATATAATTTACAGTTTGTTTTTTGTTAATGAATTGATAATACTCTTTATTCATTTTTCTTTTTAGCATACCAATCCTGCATGATGTAAAAAGCTTTCTTTTTTTCGCCATCATTTGAAATTAAACCTTTACGATTATAACCATCCTGAATACCTGGAAGTAATCTCTTCGGAGATCTGAAATCAACTAAAATCCACGGACTTGTTCCGCTTAGATGTGGAATTTTTTCAATCATTTTCAAATTCTGAATGTATAAATATTCTTGATATTCCTCAGTCCAGCGTTCGTTTTTTTCGCCGTGAAAACCAGCTTTAGCATCGCCACCAAATTCAGAAACTACAATAGGCTTATTGTATTTAGATTTCCACGTTATTTTTTCGGCATCCTCCAGATTTCCGCCATACCAACCCAAATATTGGTTGAAAGCCACAACATCTAAAACTTCACCAATAGGATCATCAATAGTTTCTTTTTTTGTTAATAAAGCAGCGCTGATTAATCTGGTATTATCTAATGATCTGGTGTGTGATGCTAAATTTTTAATGAAACTATTTCTAGCTTCCGAAATTGGTGTTTCATTTGCCATTGACCAAATAATAATACACGCTCTATTTTTATCTCTTGTAATAGAAGCCGTTAACTGATCTTCGGCATTTTGATAAGTGTTTTTGTTTGTAAATTCTACAGTCCAATATACCGGAATTTCTTCCCAAACCATTATTCCCATTTTATCAGCTTCGCGGATGATATTTTCGTTATGAGGATAATGCGCCAAACGAACGTAATTACAGCCCAATTCTTTTGCCCAATTTAGCAAACGCAAAGCATCTTCTTGAGAATTCGCGCGTCCGCCTTTTGCATTTTCTTCATGAATGGAAATTCCGCGTAAAAAGATTGGTTTTCCGTTTAGTAAAATTTTATCTTCTTTCGTTTCAATAGTTCTAAAACCAATATTATCTTTTAATTTTTGTCCGTTAAAGTCAATAGTAACGTCGTATAGTTTTGGATTTTCTGGCGACCAATATGAAATCTTTTTAGCTGGAATTTCGAAGTTTAAAATTCCTTGCGCATCTGCTTTTCCCTTAAAATTAATTTTTAATTCCGGAATCGAAATCGAAACATTATTTTGCGATTGATCTAAATTATTGATTTTGATAAAACCTGAAATCACATTTGCATTCCCTTTTTTTAGTTGAATATTATAATCTTCAACAAATGAAGCTTCTTCTTCAATTAAAGTCACATCGCGCGTGATTCCGCCGTAATTCCACCAATCGGTATTTACTGTTGGAACATCTTCTTTATGGCGTGTATTATCGACTTTAATTACCAAATAATTTCCTGTAGGTTTTACAATCGAAGTAATTTCATAATTAAACGGAGTAAAACCGCCTTCATGAGTTCCAAGTTTCTTTCCATTCAAATAAACATCTGCTTTGTAATTGATGGCTCCTAAATATAAAAAAAGACGTTTTTTGTCCTTTAGATTATAATCGAAAGACTTTTTAAACCATACATTTCCTTCGTAATATTTCAGTTCTGGAATCTGAGAATTCCAATCGCTTGGAATATTAATTGTCGGAGATTTATCAAAATCATATTCTACTAATTCCTGTTTGTTTTGAGCGTGATAATTACTGAAAAACGCTCCTTTAGCTGGTTTTTCTTGTTTGTCATATTGATCCAGATGAAAGCTGTAAAAACCTGTTTGATAAGGATCGATAATATAATTCCAAACGCCGTTTAAAGAAGTTGTATTTCGGTTAGGAACATTCGATATTAGATTTTGTGCAAATCCTAGAACAGAAGAGGTTAGGAGTAATGCGGTTAATATTTTTTTCATTTTATAAAATTGTTTTTTATTGTAATCTGAAATATATTTTAACCGCAAAGGGCGCTAAGTTTTACGCAAAGTTCGCAAAGCTTTGTGTGCCTTGCGAATTTCCCTTGCGAACTTTGCGGTTAAGTAAATTAAGGTTCAATCTTCAAATATTCCCCTTTAAAACTCTGATTCAAAGCCGTCATTTCAATCGGATTATTTGAGCCATCAGGAATAACTTCAATAGAAGCTTTTCCATTCGCCATTCTAATCGATTCACTTCCTGTTGGCGTTCCTTGATTTTTCAACGTTTTACCGCCTTTTAAACATTGAAAATAAACACTTTCTTCATAATCCAAACAGCGTAAATTGTTGTTGTCAATCGCAATTGCTGTCACTAAATAATTACCGTTTTTTAATTTTTCCGAAGACAATTGCAAAGATGAAGCCGTATCATTTTTATTAAATCGATAATTAACTTTAATCGTGTCAGAAACCGTTTTACCATCTTTATTTTTACCAATGGCAATAAGAATGTTTTCTCCTTTTTTAAAATTGACATCCCAAGTTAAACCATTTGCAGGATATAGAGAGAGATTGCGTTGTTTTTCTCCTAATGATTTTCCATCATGAAATAATGTCACTTTTTCGCAATTGCTGAATACACTGATAATTCTCGGCGTGTTTTCAGGACCTTGACGTTCTGTCCAAGTGTGCGATTCTATGTAAGCGAAAGGTTCTTTTGCCCAATAGCTTTTAAAAACATAATACGCATCTTTCGGATTTCCGTTTCGGTCTGTAAGTCCTTTTTGATTCATGTACGGAATATCATCTTCTGGACGTAACGGCGTTGCAAAATCCTTAAATGCCCACTGTATATTCCCCACAAAATCAGGATCATTTTCAGATATGTGCAAATGCCAGTCAAACAAATCAACGATGTAATTTTCGCTCCAATCGCCAATTTGAGCAATATTTGCGACTTTAGTCTGTACAATTGCTTCTTCCCAACCTTCGGCTTTTATCACATTTTCGCCCGTTACCGGATTTTCGCTGTGACGCCCAACGTGACTGTCTCCGCCATATTCCGCATGAATAAAATGTTTGTATTCTTTTTTATAAAGATCGATTGCTTTTTGATAACTTTTGTAACTTCCAGAATACCAGCCCGACCAAATAGAAGGCGAGAATACATCGACAATATGAGAACCTTCATAATACTTTCTAATCGCCGTTTTTCTTGTTGGATCGAGTTTATGAGCAATATCATTCAATTCATTTAAAAAGGCATTGGTTTTATCTGCATTATCTCCATCAGGAAAATCAGGCAGCCAGTTCATTTCGTTACCTAAAGACCAGATAATGATACTCGGATGATTGTAATTTTGGTTGATGATTTCTTTAAGCATGTTTTTGGTATTGGTCTGCCAAAGTTCACCGCCAATTCCGCCTCGGCACCAAGGAAGTTCATCCCAAACCAACAACCCTAATTCGTCGCAAGCTTTGTAAACTTCTGGATCTTGCGGGTAATGCGCCAAACGAACGAAATTAGCGCCCATATCTTTTATCGATTTCATGTCGGCCCAATGTTGTTCGTTACTCATGGCAGCGCCAACTCCAGCTTGTTCTTCATGACGATGTGTACCGCGAAGCAGTAAACGTTTTCCGTTGAGGTAAAAAGGCCCGTGATCTTTAAATTCAAACCATCTAAAACCTACTTTCTCCGAAATGCTGTCTTTAATTTGATTTTTTTCAGATAAAGAAACGGTCAGTTTGTATAAATTCGGTTTTTCGGTATCCCAAAGTTCTGGGTTTTTGATTTTTTCGAAAGTAATTGTCGAAGTTTTATCTGAAACTGAAATCGTTTTGCTCGCTATTTTTTTTCCTTTCGGATTTTTTAAAGTTACGGTTAACGATAAATCTTTAGAATTTTCACGATTTATAATGGAAGAAACGATTTGCAAAGAAGCTTTTTTATCTGAAACTTCTGGTGTAGTAATTTTTATATTGTCAATATATTTTTTGTATTTCGAAACCAGCCAAACATCACGCGTAATTCCTCCATAAATAAAAAAATCACTTTTTTGAGATGGAATAATTTCAATATCGTAACTGTTATCTACTCGAACAAAAATATCGTTGTTTCCTTCTTTAATAAAATTGGTAATATCAATCGAAAAACCAATATAACCGCCAATATGAGAACCCGCTTCTTTGCCATTCACATACACTTTAGTCGTTACATTTGACCCTTCAAAATATAAAGAATAAACCTGATTAGGATCTATTTTTGGAATATTGATTTTCTTTTGATACCAACTTGCATCGCGTCTATAACCCGGATTTAAATCGGTAGCATCTTCGGCATTCCAAGTATGAGGCAAATTTAAAGTAATCCAATTGGAAGCTTTTTGTGCTTCGTTGAGGTTTGAAGTATGATTTTCTAAATAAAGCCAATTGTCGTTTATGTTCATTTTTGTCTGAGCAAAACTGCTGCTCAGACAAATTTGAAACAAAACAAAAAGCGCAAAAATTGAAAATGTATGGTTATGTCTTTTTTTCATAGGTTATTTTTTTAGTGACAAAGTGACAAAGGCTCAAAGTGATAAAGGCTGGAAACCCTTGTTACTCTGTTACTTTGAACCTTTGTCCCTTTGTCTAAGAAGTGCTTCCAAAAAATAATAATCGGCATAAATTATTGGTTCGTCTATTTCATCATGTTTTGGCCAGTTTCCTGTGCTATGATCGAAAAGAAAAGGAGCTTTAATTCCAGTATCTAGAATGTATTTATCGGTTTGTACAGAAGTCATCAGTTTATCTGCAAAAGCCAAATAATTTTCTTTCTTTGTATAAGTATTTAATTCATATAATGCTGAAGCCATAACCATAGCCGCCGAAACATCTCGAGGCGAATTTGGAATACTAGGATCTTTCAAATCCCAATACGGAATTCCGTCTTCGGGCAGATTTTTATTACTCATAAAGAAAAGTGCTGTAGCTTCAGCCTGTTTTTTATAAGCTTCATCTTTTGTATAACGATATGCCATTGTAAAACCATAAACTGCCCATGCCTGACCGCGCGCCCAAACTGAATCATCATTATAACCCTGAAGCGTGGTTTTTTTTCTCACTTTTCCCGAAACAGGATCATAATCGATGACGTGATAACAACTGTTATCTTCTCTGAATTGGTTTTTTAAAGTTGTATTGGCATGCTGAATGGCAACGTTGCGGTATTTAGGATTTCCAGATAATTTTGAAGCTTCAAAAAGCAATTCCAAATTCATCATATTATCAATAATAACAGGATAATCCCAGATTTCTTTGTTGAAATCCCAAGAACGAATAGAACCCACTTTTGGATTAAATCTCGTGCATAAAGTTTCTGCGCCTTTAATAATTACCGCTTCGTATTCTTTCTTGTTTTCCACTTTTAGAGCTTCTCCAAAACTGCAAAACACTTTAAAACCTACATCATGCGAATTATTGTTGACACTTTCCTTTTTGCTAAACGGAGTCCATTTTTGAGCTTGTTCTTTGTATTTTGAATCACCTGTCAATCGGTACAATTGCCAAAGATTTCCGGCGAAAAAACCGCTTGTCCAATCTTTTGAGGGCACTTTGCGAATTTCTAGCGTTTTGGTATTCATGCTTCTTGGCATTGACATAGAATCAACAGGATAATCGAGTAACATTTTGTAACGCTTTTCCAGTAATTTTTCTGTCGTTACAGATGCATTTTTTGTTTGAGAATTAATTCCGGATTTGCACGCTGTTACCAACGATGCAAACCCAAGAATTAAAGAAATGAAACTGACATTCTTCATATTAAAATATATTTTGGTAACTAAATTTTTGGACGCGGATGACACGGATTCGCTATCGCGAAGACACGGATGACACGGATTTTTTTGCTTTTTGTTTTTTGGTTGCACGCAGATTTAAAAAGATTTTAGCAGATAGGACAGATTTTTTTTATCTGAATAGATAGATTTAATTAAATCTGCTTCAATCTGTCTAAATCTGCGTGAAATAAAAAAATCTGCGATAAACCTTAAACCCAACAAATAAAAAATCCGTTCAAATCCGCGTTTTTGCGATAGCGAATCCGTTTTATCAGCGTTCAATAATTTAGCTAGTAACCAGGATTATTTGGTTTTAAATTCGGATTAATAGCCAATTCGGTTCCTGGCAACGGCCATAAGTAATCTTTTTCAGGATTAAAATTAGCGTGAGGCTCTAAACCACTTGGCCCAAATACTTCAGGTCCCATTTTTAATCGTTTAATGTCATACCATCTAATGTACTCAAAGGCTAGTTCTAATCTTCTTTCATCAACAACCATTTTTCTAAAAGCATCTTTAGATAAACCTGGAGTTACATTTGCTGGAAAAGAAACTTGTTTTCCTGCTTTGTTTCTTGCTCTTGCTCGAACACGATTTACATAACCATCGGCTTCTGTTGTGCCTGGTGTGATTTCGTTTAAAGCTTCGGCTGCAGTCAATAAAACTTCTGCATAACGCATTGTAATGTAATTATGCTGAGAAGTTCTTCCGTTTGCACCAGCTTTTCCTGGAAAACGGAAATATTTTGCAATATGCGGACGAGGCGCTTTTTCATTATCACTTGAAGGAAAAACTTGCAAAGATCCGCCAGGACCAGTTTTCTTTCTGATAATGGTATCAAAACTTACCGCTCTTCTGTAATCTCTTTGATCCCAAGTATTGAATACTTTTAGTGAAGGAACCGCAACTGAAAACCCTTGTCCGTAGCTATAACTGTCATCTTTTAAAGATCCTGTAAAAAAAGCCGTATAATCTTGTCCATAATTTCCAGAAGTTAAGTTGTTAAAGTCAACTGTAAAAAGAGGTTCTTTTAGCGAAGCAGTTTTTGTGGCATTAAACAAATCCTGAAAATCAGCATCTAAACCTAAACCAAATTTGGCTTCATTTGTAATTACATATTTTGCTTCGTCATACGCTTTTTGATATTGTCCTAAAGTTAAATAAACAGAAGATAAATATCCTGCCGCTGTACCTTTTCCTGGAACTGCTTTTACTTTTGGTTTATCTTCCAGCCATTGTTTTGCGAATTCTAAATCGGCAATAATTTTCGGATAAACATCTGCTTCTTTGGTTTTAGTAATCGAACTCACTTGTTTGACATCATTTACAACAAAATCGATGTATGGAATATCTCCAAAAAGGCGTACCAAATGATAATAAGTAAACGCTCTGGCAAAATAAGCTTGCGCTACAATAGCATTAACTTTTGCAGGATCTCCAGGTGTTTTTTTAGCACCTTCAATTGCTTGATTTGCAGCTGTGATAATCACATAAGATTGCGGCCAAAAGTTGGCAACAAGTGCATTGGTATCGTTCATGCCCATATCATTTACATCAATACGAGCTGCTTGTGTGGTTCTATCGCCAATGTCAGACATATCGTCGCGAAGCATTAGAGCAATTGTAAATTCTCGTCCCCAATAATTATTGTGTGCAATGTTGGCAAATGCACCATTTACCGCTGCTTGCAAATCGTCTGTATTATTGAAAAAGTTTTCTGGACGAATAACTCCAACCGGATGTTCTTCCAGATCGGAACAGCTGAAAAAAGCGAGTGTTCCGAATAATAAAAAAGCGATATATTTTTTCATGTTGAATATTTTTTACTAGATTAAAATTTAAGGTTAAATCCGAATGTAAATGTTCTTACGTTTGGATATCCACCATAATCTAATCCTAAATTGGTGTTACTTCTTGAGTTGGTATCGTTTAAGTAGTTTGTTTCAGGATCTGTTCCTGGATAATCGGTAATAGTCCAAAGGTTTTGAGCACTGATGTAAAAACGAACTTTGCTTAATCCCATTTTCGAAACAATTTTTTCATCCAAACTATATCCTAAAGAGATGTTTTTTAGACGAATATAACTTCCATCATAAACAAATCTAGAAGTAATTCTCTTCGTTCTCGCCGCATTTATAGGAACATTTGTATCTGTATTAGTTGGTGTCCAAGCGTCTAAAACTTCTGTTGTAGCGTTATTGTTTCCAGAAGCCAATTCCATCAAAGTATAATTTAAGATTTGACCCCCTTGTGAACCTTGAAAGAAGATATTTAAATCCAGATTTTTATAAGTGAAATCATTATTAAATCCGAAAATGAAATCAGGATTTGGATTTCCGATAATCGTTTTATCTTGCGAATCTAATTTTCCGTCACCATTTACATCTCTGAATTTTTCACCTCCTGCAATAGTTTCAAAATTCCCTGGTAAAACGGCTTCTCCTTGCTGAATTACGCCATCATAAATAAATCCAAAGAAAGAACCAACTGGTTGTCCAACTCTCAAAATCTGTGATTCAGTTGCTAAAAAGTGGCCAGGAGCAGAGTTGATCAAAAGGTCTTTGTTATCTGCTAACTTTAATACTTTATTTTTGTTTGATGAAATATTAAAACTTGTTGACCAAGTAAAATCGGCACCGATAAAGTTTTTAGTATTAATACCTAATTCCCAACCTTTATTTTCTAATTCACCCACATTTTGAAGCTGAGAAGCAATTCCAGAAACTCCAGGAAGCGGTCTGTTAAACAATAAATCTTTAGTAATTGTTTTGTAATAATCTGCTGTAATGCTAATTCTGTTGTCGAATAAACCTAAATCAATTCCGTAATCTTGTTGGTATGAAGTTTCCCATTTCAAGTTCGGATTATCTAAAGATGTCAATTGAACTGCATTTACAATCACGTCGCCGCTGACATCATAAATTTCAGAGAATCTAGAAAGAGTAGAGTAAGCTCCTATTGAAGGATTTCCTGTTGCTCCGTAACTTGCTCTTAACTTTAGGTTTGAAATTGTTTTACTGTCTTTTAAGAAATTTTCTTTACTAACATTCCATCCAATTGCTCCAGAAGGGAAAGTTCCATATTTGTAGTTTTTACTAAAACTTGAAGAACCATCTCGTCTTGCAGTAAATGTTAGCAAATATTTGTCATCATAATCGAAATTTAATCTTCCGAAAGCAGAAATTAATTCTGTTTCAGACAAACCAGAATCGGGTTTTAAAAATACCGTTCCAGCGCCTAAATTTCTATAAGAATTCGTATTCGTTAAAAATCCTCTTGAAGCTGCATAAGAACTTTCGTTTTTGTTTTTTTGATATGAATATCCACCCAAAACCGTTAAAATTCCTTTTGAGATAATTTCACGTTTGAAAGTCAAATAATTCTCTGTAAGGAAAGAAGAGAATCTAGTGTTGTTTACAGAAGCTTCCCCTTTGATATTTTTTCCCGCAATTAAAGTTGACGGAATAAATCTCCCAGTTTGAGAATTATTATCAGTTAAACCTAAAGTTGTTTTAAAATCTAAATCTTTAGTGATTTGATATTGCGCAAAGAAATTGTTTCGGTTTACGATAGAAACGGTTTCTAAAATATTTTCCATTGCCGTTGCGTACGGATTGTCAATGTCGTCTCCAATAGGAGCAGTTGTGGTGTACGTTCCGTCTGCATTGTAAATTCCTTTATCAGGCATAAAACGGTATGCAGAAGCAATTACCCCGGCAGCACCAGTTCCTCCAGCACCTGTCTGGCTGATAATTCCTTCTTTGTTTTGCTTACTTGTAAAATTGTTTAATCCAACTTTTAATTTTGGAGTAAGATTGGCTTCAAGATTAGCTACAATGGTGTATTTATCAATTCCAGAATTAATAACAACTCCATCTTGGTTAAAATATGTTCCCGAAACATAATACTTAATATCTTCAGAACCGCCAGAAAAAGATAATTGCGTATTTGAAATCATTCCATCACGATAAATAATATCTTGCCAATCTGAGTTTGCAGGACCTTGCGTATGCGTTGTAAAACTTTTTCTATACGCCGCAAACTGATCAGCATTCAATAAATGCAATTTATTATTTACAGATTGTATAGAAGTCGAATTGCTAAATTCAATTACAGGTTTTCCTGGTTTTCCTTTTTTAGTGGTTACCATGATAACTCCGTTTGAACCTCTAGATCCGTAAATTGCAGTTGCAGAAGCATCTTTTAGAACTTCAATAGAAGCGATATCTTGCGGAGCAGGCATTGCAACTCCTGCAAAACCGTCAACAACGATAAGAGCATCGCCGCTGGCATTGATAGAAGTTCCACCACGAACCCTGATTTTTACAGGAGCGCCTGGTTCGCCACCATTATTTGTCATTACCGAAACCCCCGCTGCACGGCCTTGTAAAGCTTGTTCTGCATTTAAAAGTGGATAAGCAGTCAATTCTTTTGCCGTTACAGAAGAAACAGATCCTGTAATGTCGCTCTTTTTACGAGTTCCGTAACCAACTACGATCACTTCATCAAGCGCTTTGGTATCTGGTTTTAAACTAACATTAATTACGGTTTTGGTTCCAACTGGAATTTCTACGGTTTGAAATCCAACAAAATTGAAAACTAAAATAGCATTTTTTTCTCCTACAACGACTGTGTAATTTCCATCCATATCGGCAGAAGCTCCGACAGAAGAATTTTTAATATAAACATTAGCACCAGGAAGCCCGAGTAAATCTTCGCTAGAAGTTATCTTTCCGGTAACTTTTCGTTCCTGTGCATTCATCATGATATTTACTAGTAAAAAAGAAACTAGTAAACACCATTTAAACGATTTGTTTTTTTGGTTTGTAAACATTCATTTTTTGGTTTTAAGGTTAATAAGTTAGATAAAGTAGAAAAGCAATAAACTCATTCCGATGATGATGATGACAAATAGAATTTGCAGCAATAAGAAGTTTGTTTTTTTGATTTTCATATCGCAAATGTAGAAGTCAAAAAAGAAACAGAAATACAAAAAAGGGTATCTAAAAATACAGATACCCTTTTTTAAGCCTTTAAAAATGCGGATTGTTTAAAATGTTGCCGAAGATTTATAAAATTTGTCGGCATATTGAGAAGGAGTTTCGCCATACTTTTTCTGAAAGCATTTGCTAAAGTATTTCGGATTATTAAAACCAACTTTATAACTGATTTCTGAAACCGTTAATTTGTTTTGTTCTAATAATTGAGCGGCGCGTTTTAGTCTTATTTCATGAATAAATTCATTCGGCGTGCAATTTGTCCAAGCTTTAATTTTTAAAAATAACATCGTTCGGCTTACACCTAATTCGGAACAGAAAAACGGAATATCAAACTGTTCGTTCGATATGTTTTCTTCAACAATTTTAAAAGCCTTTTTCAGAAGTTCTTCATCCAAAGAAGAAACCGTAATTTCTGAGGGAATAAAACTGTCTTCACTTGAAAACTTGATTTTTAAACGCTCTGTAGTGTTCAAAAGATTTTTAACGCGAAGCCTGAATTCCATTAAGTTGAAAGGTTTACTGATGTAATCATCGGCACCGCTTTCAAGACCTTCAAATTTATAAACTAATGAAGATCTAGAAGTCAGTAAAATTACTGGAATATGGCTGGTTTTGATGTTTTCTTTAATTTTAGAACACAATTCAGTTCCTACCATTTCTGGCATAATCACATCGCTGATAATTAGGTTTGGAACATATTTCAAAGCTTTTTCTAACGCGATTTTACCATTTTCGGCTTCAATAATATTGTAATCTTTTTTGAGAAGGTTTTTCATGAATTTTCTCAAAACCTTATGATCCTCAACAAGTAAAATGGTTTGTTTTTCTTCGTTTACAATTAAATCTTCAATGTCATCATTTTCAACAATTTCAGAAGTTTCTAATTGTGCAGAATATTGCTCAATATCGTCACTGATTTTAAAGTCTTGAATAATTTCACTATCCAAAAGATGTTCTCGGCCTAGTGGTAAAGTCACCTTAAAAATAACACCGCCAGTTGGTTTGTTGGTCACATCGATTTTTCCTTTATGAAGCTCGACAATGTTTTTTACAATCGAAAGTCCGATTCCGGTTCCTTTATTGTAATTTTTCTGAACTTGATTGTGTGTCGGAACTTCAAAAAATAAATCAAAAATTTTATCGATATGTTCTTCTGAGATTCCAACGCCAGAATCTTCAACCACAATAAAAAGATGCTGCTGATCGTGATTGATTTTAATATTTATTGAACCACCTTTTGGCGTGTATCTAAAAGCATTCGAAATCAAATTATAAAATACGCGCTCGAGTTTGTATCGGTCAAAATAAACTAGAATTTCTTCGTTTTGAGTTTCAAAAGTATAATCGTAATCGCCGTCTTTTGCATATTCTATAAAAGACAAAAAGATTTCTTTGGTAAATTTGACAATATTCCCATTTGCTGATTCCAGCGAAACTTGATGATTTTCTAGTTTTCTGAAATCCATTAAACGGTTAATCAAACTCAAAAGATGATTGGCACTTCCTTCAATAACCAAAAGCTTTTTATACATTTCGTTTGTACCATTATAATCAGCCAAAATTTGCTGTAACGGACCTAAAATTAAAGTCAAAGGCGTTCTGAATTCATGTGAAATATTAGTAAAGAAATCTAATTTTAATTTGTTGTTTTCTTCAATTCGCTGCGTTTCTAGATATTCCAGTTCCAATTTTTGTTTCAGTCTGGCTTTCGATTTCATAATCCAAATCAAACCGTATAAGCCCAAACCAATTATAATTCCGTACAATAAAAATGCCCAAATACTGCGCCACGGAGCGGGATTTACAATAACAGTTAATGTTGTCGGAGTCTGATTCCAAACGCCATCATTATTAGCGCCACGAACTTCAAAAGTATATGTTCCTGGATTTTGAATCGCAAAATTGGCTTCGCTGTTTTTAGTCGTCGTCCAGTTGTTTTCTAAGCCAACTAAACGATAACTGTATTGATTGTTTTTAGATCGAATGTAATTCGGAATCGCAAAATTGATGGAGAAATTTGCTTTATCATAATCTAAAGTAATCGTTTTGGTAAAGCCAATACTTTGTTCTAAAATTCCATCTTTGTTATGTGGATTGATAATTTCATTTTTGATTTTCAAATCGGTAATTAAAACCTGCGGAGCATAATTATTTAAGGAAATTTTTGAAGCATCAAAAAACGTAGCGCCAGACGGACTTCCAAAATAAAACTGATTGGAACTTACTTTTAAAGCAGAATTATCATTGAATTCATTACTTGCCAAACCATCTTTTTGATCATAAATAACAACCGATTTTTTAGATTGATTGTATTTTATAATTCCCTGATTGGTACTGATCCATAAGTTTTTAGCATCGTCTTCTAAAATAGAATGAATGGAAGTAATAACGGTATTTCCGACTTTGAGATTAATTCTATTGAATTTTTTTCCATCAAAAACATGAAGTCCTTTTGCTTTTGTTCCTACCCAAATTTTATTCTGAGAATCTTCAAACAATGTCAAAATATCATCGCCAGATAAAGCCGAATGATCATAAAAGAAATGCTGTATTTGATATTTCTTCGGATTAAAATTTCGAAGCGAAATGCGATTTAAACCATTTTGCGTTCCAAGCCATATTGAATTTTGTTTATCGATCAAAATACTGCGAACCATATTATTGGTTAAGAAAACTGGTTTAGAAGTATCATTTCCAATAATTTGAAAAGTTTTATCTAATGTGTTATACCGAATTAAACCTTTGCCAAAAGTTCCAATCCATAAAATTTTGTTTTCAGCTTTAAGCGAATAAACACCGCTTTCTTTTAATAATTCGGTTAAGTCAGCTGCAATTCGGTTGTCTTCAATTCTTTTTGAAACCGTATTGTAAGCCGATAATCCTTTAGAAAATGTGCCAATCCATAAAATATGATCGTCAGAAAGACACATGGCTTTGATGTCATTTTTATTGGCTTGTCCTGTTTTGCTGTTGATGTAGCTTACAGATTCAGAATTTTTATTGTAAATCGTTATTCCGCCGCCTTCAGTTCCAAAATAAATATTTTGGTTTTTATCAGCAATTATCGAACTAACCACATCAAAACTAATCGGAATCTTTTTTGAGGTTTGATTGTAATTAGAGAAATTAACATTAGAAACATCCCAAAGATTCACGCCTTTGTAATAACAGCCAATCCAAATCGATCCTTTTTTATCCATAAAAACCGACTTTACTTTGTCGATTCCGTTCGCGTTATTGCTATTATTGATTTTTTGAAGACTTTCATCTTTTCCTAAAATATAAATTCCGTCATAAGCACCAACCCACAAAGAACCTTGATTGTCAATTACTAAAGATCGAATATCAGTATTGATTTCGCGGTATTTTTCAGCTGGTAAAAAAGAAACAAAAGTTTTTTCTTTTTGATTAAATTTCAAAAGGCCTTTATTTTTTGTTCCAATCCATAAATCTCCATTTTTATCTTCAATTACCGATTGAACATTTAGTAAATCTGTAGCATTTAAAGGATAATTTTTAAAGGATAGTTTTCCATTTTTTCTATTTGTTAATAGACATAAACCTTTTGTAGTTCCAATCCATATTTCTCCTTTTTTAGTTTTTAAAATACTAAGAATATTATTGCTTGGAAGCGTAGAAGCATCATCATCTGAATGGAATACGGAAGTAAATAATCCTGATTTTTTATTTAAAATCGTTAATCCTTTTGAAGTTCCAAACCACATTTCGCCACCAATTTCTCGAATACTCCAAACAGCGTTATTGCTTATGGTGTGATTGGCTTTGGTATGAAGATATCTTGTAAAACGATTTGAAATCGGGTCATAGCAATTCAGTCCGTTGTAAGTTCCAACCCATATTTTACCTGAATTGTCTTCTTCAATAGCCAAAATATCATTGTTACTGATAGAAAATTTATCGTTAGCATCATTTCTAAAAACAGTAAACCGACTGCCATCATATTTGTTTAAACCGTCACGCGTACCAAACCACATCTGCCCAAATTTATCCTGATGTATGGCAATAACAGAGCTTTGAGAAAGCCCGTCGGTGGTAGAAAAATTTTTAAGACGGAATTTATTTTGGGAAAATAGATTTCCACTTATAAATACTAAAAATAAAAGAGCTATTTTAAATTTCATAGCGTTATTTTTTAAGGTTCAAAGAGGCGAAGAGACTAAGGTTCAGAGGTTTTTTTTCGTTTTTGTCATTTCGACGAAGGAGAAATCACACGCGGGATTCGACAAAGATTGACGATTTACTTTGCGGAGTTTCTAGTGTGATTTCTCCTTCGTCGAAATGACAAACTACACTTAATTTATTAATATAAACAAATATAATTTTCCGACTTCGTGTCTTTGCGAGATTATAATTTATGATGAGCAAAAACTTACTTTAAGCGCCTTTTCAATTGATAATCATACAACGACGGAATTTTTTCTATTGGCGTATTCAAAAATTCAATATAAGGATCAACGTCATATTTAATTTCAAATTTAGCGTTTCCATGAACACCAATAATTCTAGCCAAAGCGCCATCTTTCATTCCGTACAATAAAACTGGTTTTGAGGTATTTGGATTTTCAACTTGTACATTTAAATTCCAAAAAGTGCTGAAAGGTCCGTGCGATGGTTTCCAATAATCCGCGCCACCGCCGCCAAATAAAAGATAGCTATTATTTTTGTCAGGTGTGATATGAACGGTAATATTGTCAAATAAATTTTGATGATTTGCTCCCGAATGTTGATCTAAAAGCGCATCGTCAAAAATCTCACAATCTTGATATACATTTTTAGTAGAAAATGTATTGAAACTCAAAGGATGAACTGCCTTATTGTAGATTTTTAAATTCTTAACTAAAACATTATGAACACCTCCCAAAGTTACGGTATAATGTGACAAATGTGGTCCGTCGGTTGTAATATCTTGAATGGTAACGTTAGAAACTTCTTCGGCTAAAATACCGCTGTCAGCATTGGTAATCTTTACATCTTTAACCCAGCTATTGAAAAGGCGAGTTAAGAAAATACCATTATTTCCAGGTTCGACATGATGCGCGACTCTCGGAATATCAGGAAAAGTAAAACGAAGATGTTCAATTCCGACCTCGTTTAAATGTTTCCATTCTACCAATTGTGCCTGATAATTTGGTTTTATTGAAATAGTTAAAGGCGTTTTTAAAGTAATTTTTGAACCTGAAATTTTAGTGATTTCAACTTGCTGTCTTACAATTGGAAGTTTTGGAAATTTCCAATGATGCGAACCGGGTTTAACTTTTGCACCTTGATATAAATCTTTGATTATTTCGCCATTTTCGCCATCTTTATTAAACAATTGCAATTCGACAACATCGCCAACTTTCAAGCCTTTTACGTCTGAAACGTTGATGATATGTTCACCGATTTTTCCTGAACTAACTTTTGACAGCGGATTAGATTCTGGTTCATATTTATCTAAATACGATTTTACACGTTCGCCCGGAACCTGTGTCCAGATAAAACCTCCCGACCAAGCGTACTGCGAAAATGGAAGATCGATATTGTTTTCTGCTTCGCGTTGTCTTTTATCAAAAGTGGTTAAATATTCTCGTAATTCTGCTAGAACTTCAGAATCTTTGAGATACATCATTGGTCTTGGAAAGTAGATTTCAGTTCCATTTTTATCGGAACCTGCACCGCGAAGAACAAAATTGCTTCTTTCGATGTACAGAATATCGCTAAGAATAATTTTTCCTGCGGGTAATTGCAAAATCACATTTCCTTCAACAGCATTGGCAGCTTTTAATACTTTTAATAAAGCTTTTGAGTCGTCAAGATTGTCATTTGCTTTAACGCCATAATCTACGGCATTAATAATTTTTCCATTTGATTCTAAAATCTGGCTTTCGCCGAAATGATAGCCAGCGTAACTGAAATCTGGAAGATAATTTGTTTTTGAAGTAATAATTTTAGGTAATTCCTGCGCCAATATGGTATTCATAAAAAAGCCACAGGAGAGGATAATGGCTTGGCGAATCATGGTTTTGTGGTTTTTGTGGTTAGTTAGTTTTTTTTATTTTGCCACGAAGGCGCTAAGGTTTTTTGTTTTTTCTCCCGCAGATTCAGCAGATTTGGCGGATTTTTTTGTCATTTCGACGTAAGGAGAAATCGCACTAGAAATTCCGTGTAGAAATTCTCCAATCTTTCGAGCTGCTTGTGCGGTTTCTTGTCCATCGAAATGAAAAACTAAACTTTTAAATTATCTGCTTAATCAGCAAAATCTGCGAGAAAAAAAAATCTTTTTAATCCTTTTGATCTGTGGCTTTAAAAAACTTAGCATATTAGCGCCTTAGTGGCAGAACCAATTATAAAGATCGTTTAATCCCTAATTCTAGTCCGCGTAATTCTGCCAGACCTCTTAAACGTCCAATTGCAGAATAACCTGGATTTGTTTTTTTCTTCAAATCATCCAACATTTGGTGTCCGTGATCAGGACGCATTGGTAACTTGCTGTTATTTCTTTTTTCAACTTCTAAAATTGCTTTTACGACTTCATACATATCAACGTCACCTTCAAGATGATTTGCTTCATAGAAACTGCCTTCTTCGTCACGTTGCGTACTTCTTAAGTGAATAAAATTCATTTTATCGCCATGACGTCTTACAATTCCAGGCAAATCATTATCGGCACGAACACCATAAGAACCTGTACACATTGTAAATCCGTTTGATGGAGAAGGAGCGGCATTCATTAATTCGATCAAATCTTCTTCAGTACTTACAACTCTTGGTAAACCTAAAATTGGGTAAGGAGGATCGTCTGGATGAATCGCCATCAAAACTCCTTTACTTTCTGCAACAGGAATAATTTCTTTTAGAAAATGAAAAAGATTATTCTTTAAAGCTTGTCTGTCAATATGATTGTAAGCGCTCAAAGTAACCAAGAAATCTTCAACAGAATAAGCTTCTTCAGCTCCTGGAAGTCCAGCTAGAATATTTTGCTGTAGTTTTACTTTATCTTCTGGAGTCATGGCTTCAAAATAGCTTTTAGCTTTTTGAGTCTGTTCTGCAGAATATTCTTTTTCTGCGCCTGGTCTTTTCAAAATAAACAATTCAAAAGCAGCAAAAGCATTGATATCAAAACGTAAAGCTTTAGAACCATCTTCAACTGTAAAAGACAAATCTGTTCTTGACCAATCTAAAACGGGCATGAAATTATAACAAACGCATTTAATTCCGCATAAAGCTAGATTGCGAATGCTTTCTTTATAATTTTCAATGTATTGAAGATAATTTCCTGTCTGCTTTTTAATGTCTTCGTGAACTGGAATACTTTCTACAACCGACCAAGTTAAACCAGAAGCGCCTTTTTTAGGATCTCCGTCTTGATGTTCAATTTCTACTTTTCGTTTAATAATTTCATCAATACTCCAAACTTGTCCGTTTGGAATATGATGTAAAGCTGTTACAATTCCGGTTGCCCCGGTTTGTGTAATATCTTGTAAAGAAACAGGATCATTTGGTCCGAACCATCTTAATGTTTGTTCCATTTTGTATAATTTATTTTAATGTTTTAGATACTTGTAGCGGCAAAACCACCATCTACTTTTAATGTTATTCCGGTTACGAATTTTGACATATCGCTGCATAAAAATAAAAGCGCACCGTCTATATCTTCTGGCGAACCAAATCTTCCCATTGGTGTATGATCGATGATTTTTTCACCACGTGGAGTTAGTTTTCCTTCTGGAGTTAATAGTAAAGCACGGTTTTGTTCTCCAATAAAAAATCCTGGCGAAATAGCGTTTACACGAATTCCCTCGCCATATTTAGAAGCCAATTCAACAGCCATCCATTGTGTGAAATTGTCAATTGCCGCTTTCGAAGCCGAGTATCCAACTACTCTTGTTAAAGGTCTTTGCGCAGATGCCGACGAAATGTTAATGATATTTCCTGATTTCTGTTTTGCAAAAAGTTCAGCAAAAACTTGAGAAGGAAGCATAGTTCCAATAATATTCAAATCGATAACTTTTTGCAAATCATCAGTTTTCATATCATAAATTGCTTGATCTGGCTGAATAGTTGCTCCAGGCATATTTCCGCCAGCACCATTTATCAGAATATCCAAACGACCGTATTTTTCAACGATAAAATCTCTAACTTTTTCTATTTCTTCTTTGTTTAAAACATTCGCCTGAACTGCAAAACCTTGCCCACCATTGGCTTCGATTGTTTTTACAGTGCTTTCAGCTTTTTCAAGAGATTGCGAAACGATTCCAACTATAACGCCTTGTTTGGCTAGAACATTGGCAAAATTACTTCCTAATACTCCCGCACCTCCTGTAATCAGTGCAATTTTTCCTTTTAGATTGAATATTGAATCCATTATTTTTTAATTTTTCAATACTTTAAATTCCAAATTCCAATTTGAAAATATAAAGTAGGGTTATGGTTTATTTTTAATTTAAAATTCCAATACTAAAATTCGAAATTCCAATTTGAAAAGTACAGTTAAGGTTTCGTTTTAATTGGAATTTGGAATTTAAAATTTGGAATTTAACTTTTAATAGTTTCAACCAAATCCAAAACTCTTTTAGTTTCTTTTTCAATTGTATCGTAAGCTTCGTAATTCATCACTTCTTTGCTAATTAATTTACTTCCCATTCCAACTGCCGAAACTCCCGCATTAAACCAAGTTTCAATGCTTTGTCGTGTAGTATCAACGCCACCGGTTGGCATGAAAGTTAAATTTGGAAAAACATCTTTTATTCCACTCATAAAATCAGGCCCTAAAATATTTCCAGGAAAAAGTTTAATGAATTTTACTCCAGCATTTTCAGCCGCAATAATTTCTGTTGGTGTCATACATCCCGGAGCATATAAAACCTCTTTTCCAATTAAAAAGGTTGCAATTTCAGGAACAAATCCTGGACTGATAAAAAAATCAGCTCCAGCTAAATAATAAGTTTCTGCTTGTGCTAAATTTTTAATAGTTCCAATTCCTAAAAGCATTCCAGGCATTTCTGCATTTCTTATTTCAATCATTTTTTTGAAATTCGAAAGAGCTTCTGGTCCACGGCTTGTATATTCTACAGCTCTAATTCCGACATTATATAACGTTTTTAAAACTGCAATACTTTTATTTTCATCTGCATTGAAATACAACGGAAGCATTCCTTGTTTTACAATAACATCAATCGAGTTTTGAATGGTACTCATAAATTATATTTTTACTTTAATTACAATTTTCTTCAAAAGACCTTCTCCAATCATCGCAGTATGAACGTCTTCTGGAAATAAGATTGCAAATTGTTTTTCTTGCAATTCAAAAAAAGTATCGGGTGCATCATGAAAAAAACGAACATCTCTTTCGTCATTGTAATCTCCATTCGGATTCACACATTTTTCTCTTGGTTTCCATGCAAAAATTTCAGGTCCTTTAATAGAAATCTGTATGTCGATATTTTTATCATGACATTCAAATCCTTTAACGGCTTCTTCTTTTGTATTTCCTTCTCCGACAATTACAATCAATTTTAAACCTTCAGCTATTTCAAAAGCACCTTCTTCAAGATTTTCAATATCATTTTCGTTTACATAATCAAATGCTTTTTTGAAATTAAGATGCAAACCGTAGTATTTTGCTGCATTTTGTAATGAATCTATTATCATTTTCTATTGCTATTATTTTGGTTTTATAGTGTTATGTGTATATTTGCGTGTGCGTACACGGTGTTTTTACAAATGTATGTAAATTGTACTGTAAAACAACTTATTTTTACTAAAATAAATTAATTTTACCGCACTGCTTTTATTTTTTTAACTTAAAAAGAATCAATATCATAACGATTAAGAAAATTGCCGAATTAGCAAATATTTCGCCAGGAACTGTGGATCGAATTATTCACAAGCGCGGACAAGTGGCTCAAGAAACGGTTGATAAAGTCAATGCAATTATCGAAGAGTTTGGCTATAAGCGAAATATCTTGGCAAGCAATTTGGCATTAAACAAGAAATATCACTTTGCTATTTTCCTTCCAAAATCGGAAACATTAGAATATTGGAAAAGTCAAATTGACGGAATTGAAAAAGCGGCTTTGGAATTCAGTAAATTCGGAATTGTTTTGGATTATTTTTTTTATGATTATAATCTGTCTTCTTTTAAGGAATCTGCTAAGAAAATAATGCAGTTTGAATGTGATGGATTACTTTTTGCACCTATTTTCTACGAAGAATCTGTTCAGTTTTTAGACGAATATAAAAAGAAGAATATTCCAATTGTTATGATCGATTCGAATATTTCTGAGGAAAATGAACATGCTTATGTTGGACAAAATGCTTTTCAAAGCGGTTATTTGGCAGGAAGATTAATCAGTTTTGCTGTAAAAAATGAAAGACAGATTTTGATTTTCAAAATTACACGAGAGATAGAAAGCACTTCTGTTTACTTGCAGCGTATAAAAGGATTTTATTCCTATTTCAAAGATCATGATGAATTGACCAATTTTAAGTTCTCAGAAGTTACTTTAAAAGATTCTGGAATTGATCAATTAAGTATGGAAATGTTTTTGGGCGTAAACAGTGTTTTTGTTCCAAATTCCCGAGCTTATATTGTGGCTGAATTTTTAGAAAAAAATAATATTAAAGGCGTTAGAATCATTGGTTTTGACTTGCTAAAAGAAAATATTGAATATCTAAATAAAGGCGTAATTGATTTCCTTATCAATCAAAGGCCTGAAGAACAAGGATATTTGGGAATTAATTATTTATACAAAAAACTGGTTCTTCAAGAAGAAACAGAAAAAACACATTATATTCCTTTAGAAATTATTTTGAAGGAGAATTATTTTCCGGCGAAATAATTATAATTCACAATTTATTAAAACATAGCCCGTGGTTTCAACCACGGGAACGCAAAGAATAATCACGATACGTTTCCCGTGGTTGAAACCACGGGCTATGTTAAAAAACTTTCTGTCTTAGCGCCTTCGTGGCAAAAAAACTTATTTTTTAACCTTAACAACCAAAGGATTATTAATCTTTTCTGCAAAAGAACTCAAATATTTTTCCCAATCTTGTTTGGTTTGAAACGGACTTCCTTTTTTCCATCCAAAACCCACATAATAAATCGCTTTATTGTTTTTTACCGAAATATTTCCATAAAGATTACTCAAATCTTTTTCTTCTGTAAGATGATTATCAAAGCTTAATAAAGTATTTTTTGGAGCAACTAAACCAATTCCAATTTCAGAATCGTCGATTGGTTCCCAATAACTTAGCCAGCCTTCTTTTATATTGGTTCCAATTATGCCTTTTTTATCATGAAGCGTTAATCCAGCAGCAATTGTTTTAGTTCCTGTAATATTAATTTCAAATCGAGAAAGCTGACTTCCATAATCTAAACTAATTAATTTCGATTCAGTTATTTTATTGCCTTTAGCATCCCAATCGGCGTAAGTTAAAATAAAACTTGTTCGAATTGGCCCAGTTGTAATAGTTTTCCAGCTGATAAAATTCTTAGAAAAATAATATTTTCCGTCTACGTTTACGGCAATTCCGCCCACGCCGCGACTGTCTCCAACATGAAAATTATCCAAACCTTCTCCAGTATCTTTATGATAAGTTCCAGTTCCATTTGTTGCTTTTTCGTACCATTTATTGATAATTGGATAATCTACTCTTTTTAGCCAAGCATCGATTCCGCTTGTTAAAGTTCCTCCCGCAATCTTGTCTTCAACCATTTTTTGAGCAACAGGACCATAAGTTCTAAAGGCAACTTTATTGTTTTCCCAAGCATAATCATCGGTACGTTCGGGAACAAATCGCGAATAACAATTTATAATTTTTGACGCAGAAGGATTTGTTCCAACAAAAACTTCAAAATCTTGTTTTGAGGAAGCTTTTATTTTTGGTTGAAATAAAAGCAAATCTGCATTTCCGTCTCCATCTTGATCTACCGTTTGCGTTTCTAAAAAAGAATTGGTGGCAAAGTCTTTTACAGCATAATTTTCTAGTTTAGAATTAGCATCTAAACCGAGAGATTTCTTAGTCAGTTCTATAGTTTCGAATTCTCTGTCGATTGGAAGATTATTAGAAACAGTTATGATTTTGTTTTGAGAAAAGGCAACAAAATTGCCCGCCAAAATGGTTATAATTAAAAGATGCTTTTTCAAAATGAAAGATTTATTTTTTAATGAAATGAGTTAAATAGTATTTTATAAAAGTACAAATCAAAAAGGAAACGAAAATACAGATTAGGGGTAATTCTGTACAGAATGTTGAAAATCAAAATATAAACTTTAGATTTTTGGATCTATTATTTTTTTGTAAATTTCATTTCTTGTCTTTGTTAAAGGCATTATTTGTAATTAAATGAAAATCAGAAAAATGGTGAAGTGTATTATTTTCGATTGTGACGGAGTTTTAGTCGATACAGAAAAAATTGGTAACGGAATATTACTTGCGATGGCACAAGAGCACGGATTAAAAATGGAACTCGAAGAGGCATATTATTATTTTAATGGTGTAAGTTTAAAAAACTGTTTTTTGCAGATTGAAAAAGCAATTGGAAAAAATCTCCCAAATGATTTTGAAGAACAATATAGAAATAGAAGTTTTGAAGCTTTTTTAAAAGAAACAAAACCGATGCCCGGAATTTTTGATTTTTTGAATCATCTTAAAATACCATATTGCACAGCTTCTAGCGGACCTCTGGAGAAAATCAGATTAAATCTCGAAACTGCAGGCTTATTAGATAGATTTGAAGGAAAAATTTTTAGTTCTTACATAATTAAAAGTTGGAAACCAGATCCAGAAATCTTTTTGCATGCAGCCAAAGAAATGGGTTTTGACGTTCAAGATTGTATTGTTGTTGAAGATAGTGTTGCGGGAGTTAGAGCGGGATTAAAAGGCGGTTTTAAAGTTTACGGTTTTGCGAATGGCTATAATAATGAAGATTTAGAGAAAGAAGGAGCAATTCTTTTTCATTCGTATGAAGAATTAAGCAAAATACTTGGAGTATAGTTTGTTTGAGTTCTGGAATTTATACGTTTTTGATATAAAAAAATCTTTGTGTGATTTGCGTAATTCTTTGCGTTTATAAAACAACCCAAAAAAGTTTAAATCACTCGAAATAATATAATAAACGAATAGTTAAATGTAAATTCTATATGATTGATAATAAGTATATTTGAGTAAATAATCAAACCTTTAAAAAAGGAATAAAATTCATTAACTCAAAAGTAAATCATATGATACATCAAATCGATACTACCGATAATATAGTTGCTTTTAGAGCATTAGCAGAAGTAACAAAAGAAGATTTTCTAACCGCTGTTGTACCAGCAGTTGAGCATTTGGTAAAACAAACAAACGAAATTAATTTTCTGTTGGTTTTAGATACCGATATTAAAAATTTCACAGCTGGAGCATGGCTGCAAGATGCACTTTTAGGCTTAAAACATTTAGGAAAATGGAACAGGGCTGCAATTATTACAGATACAGACGAAATCATTTCTTTTACAAACGGTTTCAGTTTTATTGTTCCAGGCGAATTCCGTGGGTATAAAAAAGTAGATTTTAATAAAGCATTAAATTGGGTAGAAGGAAATATTTCTTAAAAATTTCTCTTCGAAAAGATAAAAAAAGAGCACTTTTAAAGTGCTCTTTTTTTTATGTGATTATGGTTTAATGATTGTATTCGATTCCGCTGCTTGCGTTTGCATCATTTTTTTCTTTAGTAACTTCAGCGTATTTTTTATAGGCAGCAGAAGCTAAGATTGGTAATGCAATACTTCCTACAACAGCACTAGCTTTAGTATGTCCCGTTTTTTTCAATACAGCTGATGCTATAAGAGCACCAACTCCTGCGCATACCATTTGTTTAACAGAAAGATTAAGTGGTTTGTTTTGAGGTGTTATTCCGTGTAATAATGGATCTATAAAATTTAAATTCTCCATGATAGTTTAATTTATTTAGTTATACTTCTATTTTTAATTTTTCCTGATTTCATTATCAGTTTCGCTCTCAATTTTTTCGATTTCTACTTTTTCTTTTTTAATTGCCTGACGTAATAATGCAAAAAGACTCATGTAAATATTTGCCATAAAAACCAGAGAAAACCCTGCCAAAATATAGCCTCTCCAATCATTTAACAAAAGTTTATAATCGCAAAGTATCAAAAATGCGATTGTGACATAATGGCTAAAGCAGTATTCGCAAGTAAAAAGATAAAAGAACTTTCTTGACAGTATAAATCGGTCGTTTTTAGAATGTTTGACACACCATTCATGAGGTTCTCTAAAAATCTCTTCATGTGTTACAGTCCAACTTACACATGCAATCGGAATTGCAAGAACAAAAAGCCAAAAAATTTGAGTGCCTAAATCCATAAAATCACATTTTACAATTTACGAAATTTAGGTTATTCTCTCGGATGATTTTCAGGAAAATGTTCTGCGTCAAAATCATCTAATTCTTCGTCATCGTCCAGATCGCTATGTTTTTCTTCATCATTTTCAGAATTTAAATCGGGATCGTAAACGTCATTTAAATCGCTTTCTGTATCGTCATTTGTAATGGCATCATCTTCATTGATAATTCTTTCTTCATTCGGAATATTTTCAGAACGAATGTTGGTGTTTTTCTCAAAATCTCCTTGAGGATGCTTTGGATCTTCAATAAATTCTTCTTGATATTGATACGGATCTTCATCTCTTGCATAATTATCATTATCAACAAGCGTATTTTGTTCGTAATAATCGGGATCGCTTTCGCCAAATTCTCGATTTTCATGTTTTTTTAAATCTTGTTTATATTGATCTTCATTAGAAAGAGTTCCGTCAACAAGCGTATTTTGATCGATATAATCAGGATCGTACTGACCATATTCGTGGTTGTGTTCTTTTTCCATAATGCTAAATTTTTAGATTATTGATTTGTATGACAGTAAAGCTTTCGAGGTAGAAAGTTTACCTGTATTTACAAAATTAGCAATCGAAGCCAACGAAGTCCTTACAGGAATTTTAAATATAGTTGCATAATTAACAGTTACTTATAATGTAACAACAGAAAGCAATTGTATAAAATTTCTCACTTTAAAAGATTCTAAATTTGATTATCAAAATGTCGAATTAAATGTAATCAATATGGCTTCTGATAAAGTAATCGCTTGCTGCCAAGCCTTAATAGAGAAAAACTTAACAATATCTTTTGCAGAAAGTGCTTCAGCCGGAAAAATGTGCTATGAATTTTCGACTGTTATCAATTCGGGAAGAATCTTAATAGGAGGAATAGTCTGCTATCATACTTCAATGAAAGAAGATTTATTATTGATTCCGTGGGGAACTATCGAAAAATATAGCGCCGAATCTGCTGAGGTTACAAAGTTGATGGCACAGCATTTTTATCGATATGCAAATTCAGATTTTTGTGTAGCTTTAACAGGATTAACAACGCCCGGAGGAAGTGAAAGCAGCTCTAAACCAGTTGGAACAATTTTTATTCATATTGTATTTAAAGAAAAACAAATCGCCAAACGTTATGAATTTAAAGGAAATCCAGAAAGCATAATAAATCAAGCGATTGATGCGGTGGCAGATTTGATTTTGAAAGAGATTTAGAATAATTGAAAAACCGTAAAAAAATACGATTTTTCAATTAGATTATTTTCTAATATAAACAGATCCATTCTTTATTGTTTTTTTATCCAATAAACCTTGCTGGTATAATTTCTCTAAAATAATTTTAGCATCAGAATATGTTTTATCTAAAATCACAGCATATTCTTTTGGAGCCAAAGTTGGAAAAATATCAAAAAGAGCCAACGGATTTTCATTTTTAAAATGCTTCTTTTTAGCTTCAGGAAATAAAGCTAATAAAGCATTTTCATAAGATGCATAAGGTTTAGAACCATAAACCGTCAATTGATTTTGATTTCCATCAGAAAAAAACAAAGTAGGGAAACCTCTAACACCAAGTTTTTTTCCTAGATTTAGATCTTCTTGAAAAAGTGTTTTTGCATCGCCTTCATAATCTATTTTTAATTTTTGAACATCTAATTCAGCAATTTTAGCGGCTTCTGCAATATTTTCCCATTTAGCGATATTCTTTTTCTCCAGATATAATTTTTCACGTAGAATTCTCATAAAAAGAACCGCTTTTTCTTTATTCTGAATTTGTGCCGCTTTCATAGCAATACAAGACGGGTAAGAAGAATCTAGAGGGTCTTCTAGCCAAACATTTCCATCAATTGGCATTTCATAATATAAACTTGCTTCGTCCCAATGATGCGCAACGTCTGAAGGTTTACTGATTCCACCGCTGTTATAACTCCAGTCGGGCAACAAACCGCCCATTCTGTAATCAATTTCAAAAACATTACCGTATTCTAATTTTAGTTTTCTAAGTTGAGGTTCAATTCCCCAACAAGAAGAACAAATCGGATCGGTATAATAAACAATTTTTATTGGTTTATTTTCTGTTGAAATATTGGTGGTTTCATTTGATTTTTTGCCGATAGGCATTTCACACATTCCGCTAACAGGATCACATAATAATGGATTTATTTTTTCTTCACTCATTTTTGAATTCGTTTGCGATTGACAGCTCGCACTGCAAATTAGGATTAGTAAAAGCGATAGTATTTTCATACGCTTGTTTTTTATTCTCGCAAAGGTCAGTTGAATTTAAACGCAAGTCAATTAGTCAAAAAAACATGACTAGCAATTTTAACAAATTGTCATTTTTCTCTAAAAACTAGATTTTGAGCAATAAAGTAATTGCAATCTTACAAGCAATTGCTTATTTTCACATTTAATAATTTAAAAGCCAAAATCAACATTCTAATTTTTGAATAAAATGAAAAACGAAATTTTTGATATCATTGAATTACGTCCAGCAACGAAACACTATTATGGAGATAGTTTAAAAATGCCCGAAATACTTTTAGAAGATGGTTTGTTGGTAAAAGCAGGAACTTTGGATATTCCACTTGGACATTCTCGTTATGGCGGACCAATTGCTGATCTTCCTAAAGATTTTGAATATCCAAAAGATTTGCGATTTGCTGCTCAATTAGATTTAAAACAAATTGCTCCACACGATAAATCTGGACTTTTACCAAAAACAGGTCATTTATTTTTCTTTGCTGATCTTATGGAAGATAAAGGTTTAGTGTTTTACAGCGATATTGATAATAACGAATTAGAAAGAGTTGTAAACGATCATGAGGATAATTTTTTTGAAGGTGTTTTAATAAAATCAGCATTTTCTTCGACTGAGAAATTATCCAGTCGTTATCGTCAGCCAGAAGATGAATACGAAGAAGATGATGCAAACGAAGATGGTGTTTTATGGGATTATTTTGAAGGAAGCGAAACGTCAAAAATCTTCGGAATTTTTACTCATTGTCAGGCGCAAGAACAAGAAATATTAGATATGGTAAATTCAGATAAAGTAGTGCTTTTGCAAATAGGAGAAAACGGATTTAATGAAGAAGGCGTGTTTAGTGTTTTAATTGAAGAAAATGATTTAAAGGATTTGAATTTTGATAACTGTGAATTTTACTGGGGGCAATCATAAAAAAAAGAAAAAATGATTAAAGATTTAGGACACGGTTATAAAATCATAGACAACAAATTTATTCTTCGTTATGATAGTGAAGTTTTTAAAAAGTTTTATAAGATTATAGATTTCGAAACATTCAAAATCACGGCAACAAATGCTGAATTTGATAATGACGGTTTTGCTTCGACAGTTTATTTTGAAGATAAAAATCATATCTATTTAGAAAGTGCTTTTACTAGTTTTTGTGTTTTAGAAGATGCTAAACCTAATGATTTTAAAGTAGTCGATATTCAGAAAGGATATACTTTTTCAAACGGGAACTTTTATCGTCACAATGATAAAATACCTTTTGATTTTAGCAAAGCAAAACACCTTAATGATTATCATATTCAAATTGATGATCAATTGTATTTTGGAGACGTAATTTTAATTGAAAACGTAGATTTAGAATCATTTAAGATTCCGTATCCAGATTTGATTCAAAACTTAGCGATGGATAAGAACCATGTTTTTTTTAAAGGAAGGATAATTCCAGAAGCAAATGCGAGGACTTTTAAAATTCTAGAAGGCTGTTTAGACGGAACTTATTATTTGGAATGTGACAATGCATTTTATGCGAAAGATGATAAATATGCCTATTTCATAAGAACAATAAGTAATGAAGTAAAAGTTATAAAATCAAAAAGTCTCAATGATTTTCACTTTAAAGTCATTGATGAAAGAGGTTATGCTTTTGACAATGAGTTTAATTATTATATGGGAAAAAGAACGAAACTATAAATTAATCTTAGCCTCTTAGAACCTTAAAAAAAATCATTAAACTTTCATTAACAAAAAGTAAGATTTCATTATTTTATATTTGTAAGGCTTAATTAAATCTAAAGCATTATATCTCATGAAAATAAAGTACTTCATTTATATATTTCTGTTTAGTTTCATTTCAGTTTCTGCGTACAGTCAGAACGTAAAGCTTTTGAATATAAATCAATTAAATGAAAGAATTAAAAATGGAAAAGATAGTACGTATGTTGTCAATTTTTGGGCAACTTGGTGCGCGCCTTGCATAAAAGAATTACCGCATTTTGAGAAATTGAAAGCAGAACATAAATCGGAGAAATTAGCTGTTTTATTAGTAAGTCTTGATTTCAAATCGAAATTAGAATCGAATGTAATTCCGTTTGTAAAAAAGAAGAATTTAAAGAATGAAGTTTTTCTTTTAAACGAAAGCGATCCGCAGCAATTTATTGACCGAATTGATCCATCTTGGTCAGGAAGTATTCCAGCAACACTTTTCATCAAAGGCGATAAACGAAAATTTGTTGAAAGCGAATTTACCTATGAACAATTATTAACTGAATATAAAAAACTATAAACCATGAAGAAAATAATCTTATTATTAGCATTGGCATTTTCTGCGTTTCTTTCGCAAGCACAAAATGCAGTAACGCTTAAAGCGGGCGACAAAGCACCAGATTTCAAACTGAAAAATGTAGACAATAAAGAAGTTTCATTCGGAACTTTTAAAGATGCAAAAGGATATATTGTAGTTTTTACTTGTAATACTTGTCCGTACGCGATAGGTTACGAGCAAAGAATTATCGATTTAGATAAAAAATTCAGACCACAAGGATATCCAGTAATTGCTATTAATCCTAATGATCCTGAAGCTTCTACAGCAGATACTTTTTCAAAAATGCAAGATTTAGCAAAAGACAAAAAATATCCTTTTCCATATTTATTCGATCCAGGACAAAAAATTACTGATGAATATGGCGCAAAACGTACACCTCATATTTTCATCGTTTCTAAAACTTCAAAAGGGAATGTTGTTGAATATGTTGGAGCAATCGACAATGATCCAGAAGGAAATAAAGCCGATAAAGTAAAATATGCAGAAGATGTAATTGCATCTTTAAAAAGCGGTCAAAAACCGGCTGTTACTCAAACCAAAGAAATTGGATGTACAGTAAAAAGAAAAGCAAAAGCTTAGTTTTTTTGTTTCAGGTTTCAAGTTTCAAGCTGTTCACTTAACGTTTAACCTGAAACTTGAAACCTGAAACATGAAACTTGAAACAAAATTCATAAAATACGAAACGCCCCATTTTACTGGGGCGTTTTTGGCTAATATAATGAACAAGATTACTTTCTATTTTTTATCAATTTTGTAAAGTCTTCCTTGATCGGTAACGGCGTATAATGCTTCATCTTTTCCTTGTGTAATATCTCTAAATCTTTGTCCTTCGCTGGCTAATAATCTTTCTTCTCCAGACACTTTATTGTCTTTAAATGCTAAACGAACAATATGCTGGCCGCTTAATGCGCCTATAAAAAGATTATTCTGCCATTCTGGAACACGTTTTCCTGCGTAAAAAGTCATACCACTTGGCGAAACAACAGGATCCCAATAATAAACAGGTTGTTCTAATCCTTCTTTTTGTGTTATTCCGTCTCCAATTTTAGTTCCGCTATATTCAATTCCGTATGTAATTGTTGGCCAACCGTAATTAGCTCCAGCCGTAATTCTGTTAATTTCGTCACCACCTCTCGGACCATGTTCGCTTTGCCATAATTCACCGCTTGTTGGATGAAGTGCCAATCCTTGCGGATTTCTATGTCCGATAGAATAAAGTTCTGGTAGAGCGCCAGTTCCAGTAATAATTGGATTTCCAGGCGCTGCTTGACCGCTAGTTGTAATTCGGACAACTTTACCCAAACTGCTATTTACAGCTTGTGCCAACGGACGTGTTTGTAATACAGATCTTTCGCCAATGCTAACAAATAAATTTCCAGTTTTATCAAACAATACACGACCTCCGTAATGCAGTGTACTTGCGTTTGGCGTATTAGAACGATAAATTACAGTAACATTTTCAATAGCAGTTTCGTTATCAGAGATTCTTCCTTTCGCTACAGCGGTAATATTTCCGCCAGCTACAGCTTCAGAAAAAGCCCAATATATCATTCTATTTGTTGCGTAAGAAGGATCTAGACAAATACCTAATAAACCTCCTTGATCGGCTGGATTAACTGCTGGAACACCTGTTAAGGCATTTCCAATTACTCCAGCTTGGGTTACGATTTTTATTTTACCTGCTTTTTCAGTAACCAAAAGACGTCCGTCTGGAAGATAAGCAACTCCCCAAGGAGCGCTTAAACCGTTGGTGATAACTTTAGATTCAATTTCTGTGGTAGTTTGAATGCTTCCAGCACGAGTTTGTCCAGCAAATGCAGGCTGGTATGTAGTATTTGCAGCGCCTGTTTCTACAGGAGGTCCAGTTGGTCCTGTGTTAGCGCTGTCATCATTGTCATTGTTGGAACAGCTACCTAAGACAAGCAGACCAGCAAGAAGAAATATACTTTTTTGAATTATCATAATGCTTTCATTTTTAATGGTTAAAAAAATAATTTTTGCATTATCGAACAAATCGAAAGTGAAGATTGTGTATTTAGAGATTCATTAAAATGAAATGGTCAGCTTCAAACAAATTCTCTCTATTTTCAATTAAGATTGCCTAAATGTTATTCCATTTTTCTATGAAAAATAATTCAATTTCAAAAAAGAAATTAAACTTCTTTTGGAAAGCATTTAGTGGGACATGCTCAATTTTAACGGAAAATTGTTACAAAATATTGCCAGTAAAAATGAGATAATTTCTTTTTTAAAGTAAATTTAATATTGAAAGTGAAAGTACAAATAACGTTGAACACTTGTTTTTAAAGGAGTTTTTACAAACTTTTTAGCTTTTTCATAAAAACAGGAAAAACTTCATTTAATTCATCAAAAAGCGGATTTTTTCTGTTTTTTAATTTGATTTCACTGAATAATTTCAAACCCAAAGCAAATTGAATGGCTTCAGATTCATTCGCAAAAATGTTTTTGTCTTTGATTCTGTCAATAATTCCGAAGATTTCGTCGTGATTGTCAAATTCGATTCCTAATTCTTTTGCAGGCTCAGTTTCGCCATTTGCATATTCCTTTAGACTTAAAGTCAGATAATATTTGTTTGATCTTTTTTCCATGATTTTTGTAATTCTAATTTTATTTCAGCCATTTATCGACTACGATTTTAAAGGCTTCTTTGTATTGTTCGCCAACTGTAATTTCGATTTTATCGATAAAAATGGAGTTTTTACTAATGGCACTGATTTTATCTAGTGAAACGATAAAAGAGCGATGAACGCGCATGAATTTTGAAGAAGGAAGTTTTTCTTCTAAAGCTTTTAATGAAATCAATGACAATAAAGCTTTTTGAGAATCTTCTAGATGCACTTTTACATAATCTTTTAAACTTTCGATGTAGCAAATGTCTTTGAGTGAGATTCTAACCCATTGATATTCTACCTTTAAAAATATAAATTCGTCGTCTGCGGTAAAGGTTTGAAATTGATTATTAGATTCTTCATGCAATTGTAGAACTTTGCTCGATGCGCGAAGAAATTCTTCGTAACTAAAAGGTTTCAAAAGATAATCAACGGCGTTTACTTTATATCCTTCAATTGCATAATGATTGTATGCAGTCGTAAAGATGATTTTTGGTAAAGGTCCAGCTTGATCTTGTATGAGTCTTGCCAATTCCATTCCGGTTAAATTGGGCATATTAATGTCTAAGAAAACAACATCTGGTTTTGTTTCGCGAATAATTCCCATAGCTTCGACAGCGTTGTCGCAAGTGGTAATTAATTCTAAAAAAGGAGTTTGTTCTATAAAAGTTTCAACCAATTTTAAAGCCAATGGTTCGTCATCTACTGCTATACATTTTAATACCGTCATTGCTCTAGATTTATTTTCAATTTAATTTTATATGTTCCGTGATCGGTAACGCCAAATGAGATAAAATGCTGATTCGGATAAATCAACTGCAATCTTCGTTTTGTGTTTGTTAAACCAATACCGCCTACATCTGAAACTGCTGTTTTTTCAAAGAAAGTATTTTCAACTTCAAATTCCAGATTGCTTCCATTTTGCGTAAGGTTGATGTAAATTTCACTTTTATCTGTGGCATGAACGCCATGTTTAAAAGCATTTTCTACTAAAGGTAATAATAACATCGGAACAATCGGATAATCGTGTATTTTTTCAGGAATGTCTGTTGTAATGGTCAATTTGCTATTGGCACGAAGTTTCATTAAAGCAATAAAATCTCTCATGAATTCAGCTTCTTTTAGCAAAGTTGTTTTTTCTTCTGTACTATAAAGCAAGTAACGCATCATTCGGCTCAAAGTGTGCAAGGCATTTCTAGAATCTTCAATATCTGTATAAGTAAGCGAATAAATACTATTTAAGGAATTAAAGAAAAAATGCGGATTAATCTGAGCCTTCAACATTGCCAATTCGGCTACAGTTTTATCTTGTTCCAATTTCTGTTTGTGTTGCGCCGCTTTTTGCCAATATTGTAACATTGCCCAACTTGTGCTTATTCCTAAAACTAAAAGCGTCAATGTAAAAACGTAATTATCAAAATAAGGATTTTTGTATTTTGTAAAACCAATTGCCTTACTAATTTGATAGTGAAGATCTGTTTGTGAAGTATAAAAATAAGCAATTAACTGCATGGTAAAAATTGCCAGAAATGCCCAAAATAAAAATAGCGAAGTATTGTCTTTTATAATGGTTCTAGGAACTATGATTTTTGCTGTTGAATAAAAAAGTATAATTAATAAAAACAATATAATACTCTGCCAAAGCCAAAACGCTGACGGAAGTACTACATTCCATGTCAATGGAATATAAAACAACATAAGATAGCCCAGTAAAAACCATCCAAGAATATGTAATCCAGTGAATAAATAGGGTCTAAAAAAGTTTGGTGACATTGTAATTTGTGATTTTAAAGGCAATATTACATTTTATATGAATAGGATTTTTAAGCAATCGCCCAATCCTGTTTTAGAGCCTCTAAAAAGTGTTTTAGAGCCGATGGGATAAAAATTAAACACTTGTTTAATATTTGTAGAAAAACCATCGGCTCTTACCTAATCTTTGTCGATTCTGATTCACTCTTCGTCTATTTGAAAATTTTCGTTTGTTATAATTTATTTCTTTTGTTGTCATATAATAGATAAATCACACATTTTTCACAATGAAGAAGCAATCATTTTTAAGTATTCTCGCAGCATCACTTATTATCGCATCTTGCGGTAAAAATGATAAATCGGCTCAGGCTGGTGGAGCACCACAAATAAAAGAGTATAAGACTGTGACATTACAACAGGAATCAGCTACATTAAACAGTGACTTTCCTGCTAGTATTCAGGGACAGCAAAATATAGAAATTCGACCAAGAGTTGAAGGTTACATCGATAAAATTTTTGTAGATGAAGGAGCGGTTGTAAAAGCAGGACAGCCTTTATTTAAAATCAGCGCTCCAGAATATGAGCAGCAAGTTCGTACAGCAACTGCAAGTATAAAAAGCGCTCAGGCGGACGTAAGTTCGGCAAAATTGGCTGTAAATAAAGTAAAACCTTTAGTTGAAAAAGGAATCATAAGTAAATATGATTTAGAATCAGCTCAATATACTTATGAGTCAGCAATGGCTTCTTTGGCGCAAGCAAATGCAGCTTTAGTAAATGCTAAAGTTAATTTAGGATATACAACAGTTACAAGTCCAGTAAACGGTGTTGTGGGTTCAATTCCATTTCGTTTAGGAAGTTTGGTAAGTTCAAATACTACTGAACCTTTAACAACAGTTTCAAGCATTGGTAATGTTTATGCATATTTTGCAATGAATGAAAAAACGTTGTTGAATTTTACTAAAGATTCAGGAGCTTCATTAAACCAAACAATAAAAAGTATGCCGGCAGTTTCTTTAGTACTTTCTGACGGTTCTGCTTATGATGAAAAAGGGCATATTGAAACTGTAAACGGATTAATCAATACAGAAACAGGAACTGTAAATGTTAGAGCGCGTTTCCCAAATTCAAAAGGAATTATCAGAAGTGGAAGCAGTACTACAGTTAGAATTCCGAAAGAAGTAAAAGACGGAATCATTATTCCTCAAAGCGCAACATTCGAACTTCAAGATAAAATGTTTGCAGTTGTTTTAGGAAAAGATAACAAGACAAGAAACGCTAATATTACCGTACTAGAAAATACAGCAGGAAACTATTATGTAGTAACAAGCGGTTTACAGGCAGGAGATGAGATTGTTTTAGAAGGAGTGGCTTCTCTAAAAGAAGGAACTGAAATTAAAGCTCAAAAGCAAAGTGCAGAAACAGTATACGCCGATTTAAAATAAAAAAGAATGTTTAAAAAATTTATACAAAGACCCGTACTCTCGACGGTAATATCTGTTATTATCGTCATATTAGGTGTTTTAGGCCTAATTGAGCTACCGATTTCGCAATATCCAGATATTGCACCTCCAACTGTAAATGTGGCGGCAAGTTATACTGGTGCGAATGCAGACGTAGTATTGAAAAGTATTGTAATTCCGTTGGAAGAGCAGATTAATGGTGTAGAAAACATGACTTACATGACTTCTACAGCAACAAACGACGGAAATGCATCTATTAAAATTTTCTTTAAAGTAGGAACAAATCCGGATTTAGCAGCGGTAAACGTTCAAAACAGGGTTTCTAGAGCAACAAGTTTATTGCCTGTTGAGGTAACTCAGGCGGGTGTAACCGTTACTAAAAGTCAGAGTAGTAACTTATTGATTTTCTCTTTATATAGTGATGATAAAGCTTACGATCAGACGTTTCTTCAGAATTACGCAAAGATCAATCTTGTGCCGCAAATTCAGCGTGTTGTTGGAGTAGGTGATGTAACCGTTTTTGGTGCAAAAGATTATTCTATGAGAATCTGGTTGAAACCAGATATAATGCAGCAATACAAACTGATTCCAAGTGATATTTCGGCAGCTTTAGCTGAACAAAATATCGAAGCAGCACCAGGTAAATTTGGTGAGAACGGAAATCAGGCTTTTCAATATGTAATTAAATACAAAGGACGTTTAACAAGCGCTCAGGAATTTGAGGATATTGTTATAAAATCTGTTGGAAATGGACAGATGCTAAGACTTAAAGATGTAGCAAAAGTAGAATTAGGTTCTTTAAGTTATTCCTCAACAATTAAAACAAACGGTGTAGAATCTGCAGCGATGGCAATCAGCCAAACTCCAGGATCGAATGCGCGTGATGTAATTATCAATTCTAAAAAATTAATTGAAGAAGCAGCGAAGAGTTTTCCAAAAGGAATGAAATACACCATTATGGTGGATGTTAACGAAAATCTAGACGCTTCTATTGAGAAAGTTATTCATACTTTAATTGAAGCCTTTATTTTGGTTTTCATCGTAGTATTTATTTTCCTTCAAGATTTTAGATCAACTTTAATTCCTGCGATTGCAGTTCCAGTTGCGATTGTGGGTACATTTTTCTTCCTGAATTTATTCGGATTTACGATCAACTTATTGACGCTTTTTGCTATGGTTCTTGCCATTGGTATTGTCGTCGATGATGCAATTGTCGTCGTCGAGGCGGTGCACGCCAAACTCGATGACGGATATAAATCGGCTAAGAAAGCGACCATTCACGCAATGGACGAAATTTCGGGAGCGATTATTTCGATTACATTGGTAATGGCTGCGGTATTTATTCCGGTAACGTTTATTACAGGATCAACAGGGGTTTTCTACAAACAATTTGGTATTACGCTGGCTGTAGCGATTATTCTTTCTGCGGTAAACGCCTTGACCTTGAGTCCAGCTTTATGTGCACTTTTACTGAAACCACATGCTGACGATCATAAACATAAAAGTTATTTACAGCGTTTCTATACTTCATTTAACGTTGCTTTTGATAATGTAACACAAAGATATAAGCGTTCTGTAAGTTTCCTTTCTGTGAAAAAATGGATTGCTTTGGGTTCTATTTTATTTGCAGGTTTGGCATTATTTTATATGATGAAAACTACACCTTCAGCTTTCGTTCCTTCGGAAGATCAAGGAACTGTTTTTGCAAATATTAGTTTGCCGCCATCAGCTTCTATGGAACGTTCTGATATAATCGCTAAAAGAGTTGATAGTATTGCGAAGACTATTCCTGGAGTTAAAAATACACTTCGAATCGTTGGACAGAACTTTACAGCGGGTGCGGGTAGTGCCTACAGTATGGTTATTGTGAAATTGTATCCTTGGGATCAGCGTGATTTAAGTGTTGATGATGTAATTGGACAGCTTTTTGCTAAAACAAGCGGTATTCGTGAGGCTAGTATCTTCTTTATTTCACCGCCTACTATTCAAGGTTTTGGACAAAGTGGAGGATTCGAATTCCAACTTCAAGATAAAGGCGGACATACAACGGCTGAATTCTTTAAAGTAAATAACGAGTTCTTAGCAAAACTTGCTGAACGTCCAGAAATTCAATATGCGACAACGCCATTTAATCCTGGTTTCCCTCAATATATGATGGATATTAATTTAGCGAAAGCGAAAGACGCAGGAGTTTCTATAAACACGATTCTTTCGACAATGCAAGGTTATTACGGTGGATTGTATGCTTCGAATTTTAATAAATTTGGAAAACAATACCGTGTAATGGTTCAAGCTGCTCCAGAATTTAGAGCAAATACAGAAGGATTGAATAAAATATTTGTTCGTAATAGCGCAGGAAACATGGCGCCAATTACCGAGTTTGTAAAAATGACAAGAGTTTTTGGGCCAGAATCTATTTCGAGATTTAACTTGTTTACTTCTATCTCGATTACGGGAGCGCCAAAACCAGGTTACAGTTCTGGAGATGCTATTAAAGCAATTCAAGAAGTAGCTGCAGAAAATCTTCCTGCAGGTTATGGTTATGAATTCTCTGGATTAACGCGTGAGGAATTGGCTTCTGGAAGTGAAACAATTTTCATCTTCATATTATGTTTGGTTTTCGTTTATTTCTTATTAAGTGCACAATACGAAAGTTATATTTTGCCTTTTGCAGTATTATTCTCCATTCCGTTTGGATTGGCTGGAGCGTATTTGTTCTCGATTATCTTCAAATTGAATAGTAATATTTATTTGCAGATTTCCTTAATCATGTTGATTGGACTTCTCGCCAAGAACGGTATTTTGATAGTCGAATTTGCTTTGGATAGAAGACGTAAAGGACTTCCAGTTGTACAAGCGGCAATTGAAGGAGCTGTAGCACGTTTACGTCCAATTTTGATGACCTCTTTTGCTTTTATCTTAGGATTAGTTCCGTTGATGTTTGCCTCTGGAGCAGGAGCTGTTGGTAATAAATCAATTGGTACAGGAGCTGTAGGAGGTATGTTGATTGGTACCATCTTAGGAGTGTTTGTGATTCCTGTTCTGTTTATTATTTTCCAAAATTTACAAGAAAAAATAAGCGGACCTGCTAAAGACGGTTATGATGATGACGACGATGATGAAGACGAAATTCATTTAATAGAAGCTCACAAAGAGTAAAATTTAATTAAGAAAGAAATGACGAATAGTTCAAATAAATATATTTTACTGGTAATAACAGCCGCGCTTATTAGTGCGTGCTCTGTTACCAAGAAATACGAACGTCCTACTGATTTAAAAACAGATCAATTGTACCGCGATCAGTCTTCTACAGATTCGACTTCAATTGCAGACATGCCTTGGAATACTGTTTTTAAAGATGAGAAGCTGAATGCTTTAATTCAAAAAGGATTAGATCAGAATTTAAATCTGAAAAATGCAATTGAGAATATTGTACAGGCAAGAGCTTCTTTGCGTCAGAGTAAATTAGCGTATTACCCAACATTACAATTGGATGCAAATGCAACGCATAATAAGCAATCAGAAGCAGGACTAAATTTTCCTGCGGGAATTAATATCAATACTTTAACTACAACCTACAAATTAGGCGTAAGTACTTCTTGGGAAGTTGATGTTTGGGGAAAACTAAGCAGTTCGAAAAGAGCAGCTTTGGCAACTTATTTAGCAACTGATGCGGCAAAACAAGCTGTTCAAACTCAATTGATCTCCGATATTGCAAATAACTATTTCTTGTTGTTAGCATATGACAAACAGTTAGAAATTACGCAACAGACCTTAAAAAGCCGTATCGAAAATGTAGAAACAATTAAAGCTTTAAAAGAAGGTGCAATTGTAACAGGAGCGGCTGTGGTTCAAAGTGAAGCGAATCAGCACGCGGCAGAAGTTTTGATTCCAGATTTAAAACAAAATATTCGTGAAACCGAAAATGCTTTAAATATTTTATTAGGACAAGCGCCAGGACCGATCGAAAGAGGCGTTTTAGGAACACAGATTATTCCAGAGAAAATTGCAATCGGATTGCCAGCTCAATTATTGAATAATCGTCCAGATGTCCGTCAAGCGGAATTTAATTTCAGAGTAGCTTTCGAATCGACTAATTTAGCTAAGACTTACTTTTACCCAAGTTTGACACTTACGGCTAGTACTGGATTTTCTAATTTAGAATTGAAAGATTTCTTTAGTAATTCTATTTTTTATTCGATAATTGGAGGTTTAACACAGCCAATTTTTAATCAAGGATTAAATAAAATGAGATTGACAAATGCACAATCACAACAATTACAAGCTTATAATAATTTTCAGCAAAGCCTTTTAACAGCAGGTCAGGAAGTTTCAAATGCTTTGTATTCGTATGAAATGGCAGTTGAAAAAGAAGATTCAAGAAAGAAACAAATCGAAGCTTTAGAAAAAGCAGTCGATTTTACGCAGCAACTTTTAGAATATAGTTCAGCAACAAATTACACCGATGTATTGACTTCAGAACAAAATCTTTTGGCCGCACAGTTAAGCGGAGTAAATGATAATCTGCAAAAACTTCAGGCTGTAGTTAATTTGTATAGAGCTTTAGGCGGAGGTTGGAAATAATTTTTAAGAAAAAAAAAGCGTATCAAATTTTGAGACGCTTTTTTTTTGAAATGTATGTCGGTTAAAAAACACTATTCGTCGATTAGTTTCGTGTTTACATATAATGAATGCAAGTTTCTTTAAATATTGGCACTACTTTAGATTTATATCTACTAAATTTAATATTTAAATTCTAAAAACATGAAAAAGTTAGTATTTGCCTCAGTGCTCTTTATGAGTGTATTTTTCGCCCACGCGCAAGTATCCATAAATGTAAATATCGGAACTCCGCCAAGTTGGGGACCACAAGGTTATGATGACAGCAGATATTATTACCTGCCAGATATCGATGTGTATTATGATGTAAATCAAAGTGTATTTATCTACGACAACGGAGGAAAATGGATGCGTGAAAAAAGACTTCCTTCAAGATATAGAAATTACGATTTGTATTCAGGCTATAAAGTTGTTTTAACAGATTATAGAGGAGATTCTCCTTATTATTATCACACAAAACACAGAGCTAGTTATCCAAAAGGTTACCACGGAAAACCTCAAAAAAATAGAGGAGAAAAACCGAAAGGAAACAACGGAAACCATTATGGAAATGACAAAGGTGATAAAGGAAAAAACAAAGGAAAAGATAACTCCAAACAAAAGTCAGACAAGAACCACGATCACGGTAATGGCAAACACCATTAATTTAAACATGACTAAAAGAAAACGTCCCGAATTTCGGGACGTTTTTGATTTTATAGAATAATATATTATTCCGAAATTGCTTTTACTTTATGGCCAAAAGCCCCAAAAGAAAGAATAATCAAGAAACAAACCAACGGAATAATATATCCAGATTGGATATCATCGTGATTCATATCGATTAAAGTTCCCATTCCGTAAGGAATAATGGCTCCACCAACAATTGACATTACCAACCAAGACGAACCTGTTTCAGTATTCGATTTTAAGCCTTTAATTCCTAAAGAGAAAATAGTTGGAAACATAATTGACATAAAAAATCCGATTCCTCCAAGAGCATAAATTACTACTATACCAGTACCATAAATTGCTACTAAGCACAATAAAACACTCATTACGCAGTATATTGAAAGCAATACATAATCTTTTACAAAACGTAAAAAGAATGTACCAATAAAACGTCCTGCCATAAAAAGGAAACCATAGATTCCTAAGTAATATCCAGCCGTTTTTTCGTCTAATCCTGCACCTTGCTGTGCAATTCTGATAAAGAAACTTGTAATACAAACCTGTGCACCAACATAGAAAAATTGAGCAGCAACTCCCCAGCTTAAATGTCTGAATTTTAAAACAGAGAAAAAACCGGGTTTAATTTCAGCTTCTGTATGAGTTACTTTCATCGAAGGCAATTGTACGAAGTAAAAAACAATAGCAACCAAAACCAAAATACTACCTAATACGATATAAGGCATTTTTACAGAAGCCGCTTCGCCTAATAAATAAGCAGCCTTTTCAGCTTCAGGCATTGCTGCCATTTGTTCTGGTGTATGATTGGTTCCTGAAAGGATAAATAGCGAACCTACAATTGGAGCAACCATTGCAGCCAATCCATTGAAAGATGCAGCTAAATTTAATCGTTTTGAAGAAGATTCAGCAGGTCCTAAAATTGCCGCATACGGATTTGCGCTTGTTTCTAATATGGTTAAACCGCAACCAATTACGAATAAGGCAAATAAAAATAATTCATAAGTTCTAGTGTTTGCTGCAGGTACAAATAAAAAGGCTCCAACGGCAAAAACTAATAAACCTGTTATAATACTGTTTTTATAACCAAATCTTTTAATTAGCATTCCCGCAGGAATTGCCATGATAAAATAAGCAAAGAATACAGAAGTATCAATTAAAGTAGATTGACGATTGTTTAATTCACACGCTTTTTTCAAGTGCGGAATCAAGACAGAATCAAGATTATGAGCCATTCCCCAAAGAAAAAATAGGCAGGTAACTAAAATAAAAGGAAGCAGATATTGTTTTTGATTTCCGCCTTCCGTCGGCACGTCGTGTAGATCGCCAGCTTGGTTTGTAATTTGCATTTAGATAGTTTTTTAGTTGTTTTTTTATAGTTTCTAAGGTTCTGAGATGCTAAGATTCTAAGTTTTTTTGTTTTTGTAAAAATGAACTTTTGAAATAATCTCGCAGAGTCGCTAAGACGCAAAGTTTATAAAATCTTAGCATCTCAGAATCTTAGTATCTTAGGACCTCTTCTTCACAAGCAATAGATGATCACATACCAAAACGACTTCACCGCGTTGGTTAATGATTTCTACATGTTCTGTTACAGTTCCCATTTCTGGATTTTTAGCTTCTCCTTTTTCAGAAATCGTGATTTCAGAATGAATAGTGTCGCCAATATGAACAGGTTTTACAAAACGCATTTTGTCGTAACCTCTAGAAAAAGCTTCAGGATTTATTTCAGAAGCCGTTAATCCGATTCCGATGGCAAAAACCATAGTTCCGTGTGCAATTCTTTGTCCGAAAGGTTGTGTTTTGCACCATTCTTCATCCATATGATGCGGGAAGAAATCCCCTGTGTGTCCGGCGTGAACTACGAAGTCAGTTTCTGTTATTGTTCTGCCTAATGTTACTCGTTTGTCGTCGATTTGATAATCTTCGAAAAAAGTCGATTTAAAATACATATTCTTGATATTTTTATCGGCCTTACTTAAAAAATACGTTTGTTTTGAAGAAGGCTTAAATTTGTTTTTTTTTGGTTTTGAAATATAGTGTTTTAATTACACTTCATCAAAAGAAATACCTCCGTTTTTACTGCTCGCATAACAAGCTTCTACAACCTTCATTGTGCCTAAAACATCTTGAACACTTGCAGATAATTTTTGGTCAGAACCTTCTTTGTAACGCATCAGATTAGACATTGCGCCAATGAAAGCTTCAGGAAACCATGAACCTTCCAGTTTTACTTCAGTCCATTCGTATTCATTTTCATTATCTTTTTTTGGCAGAGCGTATTCAAAAACGTCTGGTAAACCGTCAGGATAATTCATTAACAAGCCCATTTTTGCTTTCACAGCGCCCTTTGTTCCTTCCCATTTGATGTAGCTTTCTTCGTGTTTTGGACCAAAATGATGATCGTGATTCGTATTAATCACAACATGTTTATCTTCGCCATAATCTAAAATAATAGTAGATCGGCTTGATGATAATTTTTTAAGCGGATGTTTAGCAGTTTTAGCCATGACACTTTTCGGATTTCCCAAAAAAGATCGAATGCAGTCAATGTAATGCACGCTATGAAAAAGAATCTCCAATCTTGGATGTTCTTTAATTAAAGGAAATAATTCCCAAGGCGTATTTACGGTAACTTTAAATTCTAAATCGTATAATTCACCAATAATTCCTTCGTTAATTAAATAACGAGCAGCGCTTACAAACGAAGCAAAACGCAATTGGAAGTTGATGGCAGCAACCAGATTTTTTCTTTCGCAAACTGCTACAATCTCGCGTGCCTGAGCCAAATCATTTCCCATTGGTTTCTGAATCAAAACCGCAGCGCCGTCGGGCAATTGTTCTAAAATTTCGATGTATTGATCAGGTAAAACGGTAATATCGTAAACAGCATTTGAAGGCGCATTTTTAACTGCGTCGGCAACACTTTCAAAAACATGATCAATTTTGAATTGTTTCTGTAAATCGTATGCTTTCGAAATCGTTCTGTTGGTAATACCAAAAACTTTAAAACCAGCCATTTCGTAAGCAGGAAGATGCGCATCTTTTACAATACCGCTCGCTCCAATAATTACAATGGGCTGTTCTGTTTGGGGAAGTAAAGGTTTATAGGGAATATTCATTTGTTCTATATTTTGAAATTAAGCCTGCCAATTTTAATTTTTGACAGAGCCGTGTAATGTTGTTCCTTGACTTAATTTTCTAATTTTTTTCTGAGTTTCCTCTAAAAGTATTTCAGAAGAAATATCCGTTTCAATCGCTTTTAAAACTGTATTGTCAATAAGTTCAGCTACTTTCGGCCAGATTGGGGTTTGAGGCAGGGTTAATGCATTTTCATGAAGCATTTCAAGTTTATGATAAAACGGAATTAAAGTATTGATTTCTGCATCTTTCCAAGTCGATTTTCTGCATCCGATTCCGCCTTCTGTGGTCAATAATTTATCACTTTTCGGCGTTGTAGCAAAACGTAAAAAATCATAAGCCAGTTTTTTGTGTTTGCTTCCAGAACCAATGGTATACAACCAATATACATTTAAAGAAGCCGTTTTATGACCCGGATCAGATGGGAGAGAAGTGATATCGATTTTTCCTTTCACTTTTGATTCTTCAATCACTTCCGCCATAGAAGCAAATCCGAACCAGTTGATTGCCATTGCGGCTTGTCCTTCGGCGAAAGCCATACCTGCTTCAACCGAACCAAATTCTCTCGATTTTGGATGAACAGCAGTTGCGTCATTGACTATTTTTCTATAAAAATCCAATGCTTTTATCGCTGCTTCATTATGAATATCAATCTGATTTTTTTTGTTTAATAAAGAACCGCCGCGTGTCCATAATTGGAGACAGAAGTCAAAAACCATATTATGTCCGTCTGGGTAATTGGCAAAAACAGCACCGTATAAATTTTCTTCGGGACGATTAAAAAATTTGGCAATTTCTGAAAATTCCTGCCACGTTTTTGGAGTAGAAAGTTCGTATCCAAACTGCTTTTTAAAATTCTCTTTTTCTGTTTCGTTTTCGAATAAATCTTTTCGGTAAATCAAACATTCTGGACCGTCGTGAAATGGAAGTCCGAAAATGCCATTACTTAGTTTTTGTAGATGTAAAAGCGATTTATGCCATCCAAAAGGATAATTTTCTGGCGGATTTTCTCCAATTAAGTTGAATAAATTTAGAACCGCATTTTCGTTTGCAGCATCAAAAATCCAATCGGTATTGATATGGGCAATATCCCATTTTCCTTCTTTTAACCCTTTATCTGAAATTGTGGTTTCATATAAATCATGAAGTTCCAATGCAACCATTTCCGCTTCAATTTTTATATTGTTTTGAAGTGAAAATGCATCCCATAATTTTCGAAGTGTACTTTCGAAAGGATCGAATTTACGAACGGCGATTCTAATTTTTTCCATTAACAGTCTATAAATTCTTTAATAATTTTCTCGTTGTCTTGACCCAGTTTCGGCGAACCTTTTCCTGAAGTCAAATATTCACCGTCAATTTTTATCGGACAGCGTGTTGTTTTATACGTATATCCATCAAGCATTTCGACTTGCTGCGTAAAATTCAAAACCTTAAATCCGTCCTCGGCAAATAACTGTTGATAGTTTAAAACTCCTGCGCACCAAATGTCTGCAGGTTCTAAAATATCAAGCCAAAACTGTGTTTCCTGCGTTTGCAAATGATCGGCAAGGATATTTTTGATTTCGTCTCTAAGCGTAAATTTATTTTCTGGGAAAGCCAACAAAGCATCACATTTTAGCAGAGAAGTCAAAACTGGAATCGATCCCATCGCTAATGCTAAATAACCGTTTTTGGTTTTGTAAATTCCGTATGGCGCGCCCAAATAGGCGTGTGCGTTATTCGTTTTAGTTCGAACAGGCAATTCTCCTCCGTCATTAAAATAAGTCGTAATCGTTTCAAACTGAAAATCAAATGCAGATTCCAGCATACTGACTTGAATTTGTGCGCCGATATTATGAGTTGCTTTTCTGTATAAAGCTGCCAAAATTCCTTGTGCTAAATGTGCTCCGGCAAGCATGTCTACAATCGATAATCCCATTGGAACTGGTCCATCTTCCTGATTGCCGCTTAACCAAGTCAAAGCGGTTAATGATTGTAAAAGTAAATCTTGTCCCGGTAAATCTTTCAAATCAGGATGTTCTCCAAAACCTGAAATTGATCCATAAATTACATTTGGATTAATGCTTTTTACATCTTCATAACTTAGTCCGATGCGCTCCATAACTCCAGGTCTGAAATTATGCATGACAACATCAGCTTTGGCTAATAATTTTTTTAATTTTTGAAGTTCCTCTGGCTGTTTAAAATCAATCGCAAAAGATTCTTTGTTTCTGTTGATGGTATGAAAAACGGACGATTCGCCATTCATAATCAAATCAGAAGTATATAAAGTACGGCAGATATCTCCCGTCCCCGGTTTTTCAATTTTTATAACGCGCGCGCCCAAATCAGCCAGACGCAAACTCGCCGACGGTCCCGAAAGAAACTGACTGAAATCTACAATTAAATAATCTTCTAATGGTTTCATTTTTTGTTTAACCGTTTTATAGTTTAATCGTTTATTTGTTTAACCGTTAATTCGTCGATATGTTTAATACGATTAAACAAATAAACGATTCAACAATCTAGCTAATAAACTCTTTATATATATTTGAATTATCTTGTCCAACTTTTGGCGCTGCTTTATCACTTAATAAAATTTCACCATCCAACTGAATTGGACTTCTGGTGGTTACCAAAGTTTCGCCTTCGGAATTTTTTACGGTTTGTTTCAGCTGTAATTCCTTTACAAAAGGCTGATTGTCTAGTTCTTCATAATTGAAAACTTTTCCGCACCAAATACCTTCTTTCTGCAAGATTTCGATCCAATAATCAGAAGTTTGGGTTTGAATTCTTTCACTTAAAATCGTTCTGATTTCGTCTCTTTTTTCAAACCAAAGATGTTTATCCGCAAAAGCGTTTAAATCTAATCCTAAAGCTTTTCCAATGAAAAGTAAATCGCCCATCGCAAGAGATAAATAACCGTCTTGTGTTTGGTAAACTCCGTAAGGAGCGCTTAAAAAAGCATGCGCACTTCCTTTAATATCGCCACGTTCAGGCAATTGACCGCCATCATTTAGGAAAGAAGTTATAGCTTCAAATTGTACATCAAGAATAGATTCCAGCAAACTCACTTCTACCAAAACGCCTTTTTTAGTTTTAGCTCTTTTTAAAAGTGCTGCTAAAATTCCCTGCACAAAATGATTCCCGCACATTAAATCGGCAACCGCCAATCCAAAAGGAACTGGACCTTGACTTTTGCGTCCGCTCAACCAGCTTAAACCAGAAAGCGATTGCAACAATAAATCTTGTCCCGGTTTTTTTGCCCACGGACCTTCATTTCCGTAGCCTGTAATGGTTCCGTAAATAAGCTGCGGATTAATAGAAAGCGTATTTTCAAAATCTAAACCGATTTTTTCCATCACGCCCGGTCTGAAATTATGTGTCATAATATCAGCCTTTTCGATTAGTTTTTTGATCAAAACCAAATCGTCGGGATTTTTTAAATCGGCTGCAAAAGATTCTTTATTTCTGTTGATGGTATGAAAAAGCAAACTGCTATCATCAACAAATAAATCTTTGATGCTCAATTGTCTGCAGGCTTCACCTTTTACAGGACGCTCGATTTTGATGACGCGTGCGCCCAAATCGGCTAGTTTTAAACCAGCTGAAGGTCCTGCTAAAAACTGGCAGAATTCCAGAACAATTAATCCTTCTAAAGGTCTCATACGGTCTGGATTTTTAGAGATTCCGCGTAAAGCGAATTCATTTCTTCCAATACTTTTAATTCTTCTCCGCCATTCATCAAATAATTGCGAACCACATCTCCAGCATGATCTTGGAAATACATATGTCCATAATATCTCGGACGAAGGAAAGCGCGTTCTAAAGCAGGAAGTGTATTTTTGAAATAATCGTGTGTCACGCCATTAATTCTTTCACTTTTCCAAGCTTGTAAATGTCCTGGCTGACCGCCGTTATCGGTATAAATATTCTGTTGTACTTGTGATGAGCAAGTAAATTCAGCATATTTTATCGCAGTATCAATATGTTCGCTGAATGAAGAAACCGCTAATCCAGTTCCTCCTAAAGAAGAAATCATCGGATTATCATTCAATTTTACTAAATCATAAAAATGTAAAAGGTTTTGGCTGTAGCCAATGCGGGAGTAATTAGAATAACCATAAGCGAACGGACAATAAGCGATTTCGTCTGAATTGACCATTGCTTCATAAACCTGAATCGGATTACGGTTAAAGTTGGCTGGATCAATCAACTGTGCCAGTTCTCTAAACATTTGAAGCGCTTTGATTCCCGTAGTTTCAGAAATCACTTTTTCTTCAGAAAGAAAAGGAGCTTCACCCAAACTACAGCAAAACATATAAAAACTCATTAAAACATCTACCGGAATTCCGGCAAAAGCGACTAAACCTTTTTTAGCTAATGCCAATAAATCATCATAAGTCTTAGGAACTTCTAAATTATTTTTTTGTAAAAGATCCAGTCGGGCAGAAGCAACAGGAGTTGCAGCATCGATAGGAAGAGCCCATAATTTGTCGTGAAAAACATAACTTCCGTATGATTTTCCAACGGTGTTGATTTCTTGATCTTTAATATATTCGTTTGATAAATAATCAGATAACGGAAGAATCGCTTTGGTTTGCGCTCCAAAACCAGTCCAAGGATGATCGATTACCAATAAATCAAATCTTTTGGCTAAGTCTTCAATTGAAGCATCGGCAAATTCTTGTAAACTTCTTTTCTCCCAAGAAATTTCAACATCAGGATGTAATTCAGTAAAACGCTGCGATGTAGCAACCATTGGAAGCAAACCTCTTGTATGGTTCCAAGTTATGCCCTTTAATTTTATCATTTTTGTATAGGAATTTTGAGTAAAGAAATCGTTTGAAATAATAAATGTAAAATTTACAATTACAAAAGTAGGAATAAGATTTAAATGCACAAGAAATCCTTTCTTTTTAAGAAATCTTTTTTACATAAATCGATAATTAGTGATATAATTTTTACAATCCGTCTAAAAAATGTTATAAAAATTTAAAGTTTAGTCATTTTCATTGATGGAAAATAAAATATATATCGGATATTAATTTTTAAAATTTACTTTTGTAATTGTAAATTCTACATTTATTATTTTTGCTATCATTTTATTACCAAATCTGAATTGATAAAAGCAGGAATGACTTAGAAAAAAACTAATAACTAAAAATATACGATTATGAAATTAATACGTTTTGGAGAAATCGGAAAAGAGAAACCTGGAGTTTTGATTGGAGAAAAGAGATATGATGTTTCTTCGATTGTAACCGATTTTAACGAAAGTTTCTTTGATGAAAACGGATTAGAAAAATTAGAAAAAGCATTAGAAAGCAATCCGTCTTTGCCAGAAGTAGATGCTTCTGTACGATTGGGTTCTCCTGTGGCAAGACCTTCAAAAATTATCTGCATTGGTTTAAATTATATTGATCACTGTAAAGAAACAAACGCTCCAATTCCGACAGAACCGATTATTTTCTTTAAATCAACAACTTCTTTGTGCGGACCAAACGACGATTTGATTATTCCAAAGAATAGCGAAAAAACAGATTGGGAAGTAGAATTGGCTTTCGTTGTTGGAAAAAAAGCAAGTTATGTTGAAGAAGCTGAAGCTTTAGATTACGTTGCTGGTTATGCTTTATTAAATGATTACAGTGAAAGAGCTTTTCAGCTAGAACGAGGAGGACAATGGGCGAAAGGAAAAGGAAGCGATACTTTTGCACCTCTTGGACCATTTTTGGCTACAAAAGATGAAATTGCAGATGTTGATAATTTAAAAATGTGGCTGACGGTAAACGGTAAAAAATACCAAGACAGCAATACCTTAAATTTAGTTTTCAAAATTCCTTATTTAGTACATTATTTAAGTCAGTTTATGACTTTACTTCCAGGCGATATTATCAGTACAGGAACGCCTCCGGGAGTTGGTTTAGGAATTAAACCAGATCCGATTTACATTAAAGCTGGAGATGTTGTTGAATTGGGAATTGAAGGTTTAGGAACAAGCAAACAAAAGGCTGTAGCTTATAAAAAGTAATATAACGATCTGTTATTGTGACGCGGATAAAACGGATTTACTTCGTAAAAACGCAGATTTAAACGGATTTTATATTTAAGAAAATTAATAAAAAATCCGTTTAATCCGTGTCTTCGCGGTAGCGAATCTGTACAATCCGCGTCTGATTAGAATTTTAAACAAAAACGAAAAATGAAATATATTGTTTGCGAAAAACCGCAGGAATTTCTACTAAAAGAAACCAATATTCCAGAACCAAAAGAGGGAGAAGTTTTATTGAAAATTAAAAGAATCGGAATCTGCGGAACTGATATTCATGCTTTTGGCGGTACTCAACCGTATTTTGAATATCCAAGAATTTTAGGCCACGAATTGGCGGCTGAATATGTAAAAGGAAATGCAGCAGGTTTTAAACCGGGAGATAAAGTAACTTTTATTCCGTATTTCAATTGCGGAAAATGTGTTGCGTGCCGAAACGGATTGACAAACTGCTGTGTAAATATCAAAGTTTTCGGAGTTCATATTGATGGCGGAATGGCTGAATATGTGTCGATTCCAGAACAATATTTATTGCACGGTCAAGGTTTAGATTATGATGAACTGGCTTTGGTTGAACCGTTGGCAATTGCAGCGCACGGAGTTAGAAGAGCAGCAGTAAAACCAACTGATACCGTTTTGGTAATGGGAGCAGGACCAATCGGAATTGGCTTGATTCAGTTTGCTAAAATTGCCGGAGCAAAAGTAATTGTAATGGATATTAACGATTACAGATTGAACTTCTGTAAAACAGAACTAAATGCAGATGAAACGATTAATCCGTTAAACGATGATGTTGCGCAAAAATTAGCTGAATTAACAAACGGCGATATGGCAAATGTGGTTATTGATGCAACAGGAAACCAAAAAGTAATGAACAGCGCTTTTAATTATATTTCGCATGGCGGAAGATTTGTTTTGGTTGGACTTCAAAAGGGAGAGTTAAGTTTCAGTCATCCTGATTTCCACAAAAGAGAATCGACTTTAATGAGCAGTCGAAATGCAACAATCGAAGATTTCGAATATGTGATGAAATGTTTGAAAGAGGGTAAAATCGATCCGAAAAAATATATCACACATAGAACGAGTTTTTCTGAAATGATTACTGATTTTGGTAACTTAATTGATCCTAAAAATAATGTCATCAAAGCATTAATTGAAATAGAATAATTTTTTTCTAACACATAGAAACATAGATTTTTATTGTTTGTAAAAGAGAATAAAAAAGAAACTAGTTTCTTAACACATAGCTATGTGTGTTAATGCAAGTGAAACGCCTTTGAGCGGTTTTAAAAACTATGTTTCTATGTGTTTAAAAATAAATCTTAATACCCACAAAAATGGATTTAAACTTAAAAAATAAAATAATTGTCGTTTCCGGTTCAGCTGGAAAAGAAGGCAGTATCGGAGAAACGATTGTAAACAGATTAGCAGATGAAGGTGCTATTCCGGTTTTAGTTGACAGAAATGCAAGAGGTTTCGAATATGTGGAAAGACTTCAAAAAAGAGGTGTTAATTCTTTATTTGTACAGACTGACGTTACCGATCCTGTTGCAATAGAAAATGCTGTAAAAGTAATCGGAGCTAAATATGGAAGAATTGATGCCATCATAAATAATGTCGGCGTTAATGACGGTGCAGGATTAGATTCAAGCTACGAAGATTTTATGAACTCTTTGAAATTGAATGTAGTGAGTTATTTTCTTTTAGCTAAATATTCACTTCCATACTTAAAAGAATCAAAAGGAAATATTTTAAATATCGGCTCAAAAGTGGCTTTAACAGGCCAGGGCGGAACTTCGGGTTACGCTGCTGCGAAAGGCGGCGTTTTGGGTTTAACAAGAGAATGGGCGGTAGATTTGATTCAGTACGGAATTCGTTCAAATGCGATTATTATTGCTGAAAGTTATACACCTGCTTACGAAGATTGGATTAAAACATTGCCAGATGGCGAAGCAGTCCTTAAAAAAATTAGTAAAACGATTCCATTGGAAAGTCGTATGACAAAAACAGAAGAAATTGCAGATACAGCACTTTTCATCATTTCAGAAAAATCATCGCATACTACAGGACAATTTGTTTTTGTGGATGGAGGTTACGTACATTTAGACCGCGCTTTAATCAGCGATGTTAACTAAGAAGTTATGAGTAAAAGAATAGATTCCCATCAGCATTTTTGGAAGTTCGATCCCTTTAGAGACAGTTGGATTGATGAATCGATGCAGAATATTCAAAGAGATTTTCTTCCAGAAGATTTACTGCCGTTATTAAAAGAAAATCAGTTTGAAGGTTGTGTTGCTGTTCAAGCAAGTCAATCGGAGGAAGAAACTCATTTTTTATTGGATTTAGCTTCAAAAAATGATTTTATAAAAGGAGTTGTCGGCTGGGTAGATTTGCGAAATGAGAATATTGAAGATCGTTTGCAATTCTTTTCAGATCAAAAAAAACTGAAAGGTTTCAGGCACGTTGTTCAAGGTGAAGCGGATGATTTTATGTTCGGAACAGGATTCAGAAATGGAATTTCAGCTTTAAAACCTTTCAATTATACTTACGATATATTGATTTTCGAACGTCAATTACCAGCAGCAATAAGTTTGGTAAAAGATTTTCCAAATCAAAAGTTTGTAATCGATCATATTGCCAAACCAGACATCAAATCAGAAACTATTTATTCTTGGAAAAGTGGCATTGAAGAAATTGCAAAATACGAAAATGTCTGGTGTAAAATCTCAGGAATGGTCACAGAAGCCGACTGGAAAAACTGGAAACCAGAAGATTTAAAACCATATCTGGATGTAATTTTTGAGAACTTTTCAGTTGATAAATTAATGTTCGGTTCAGATTGGCCAGTTTTGAATGTGGCTTCTGATTATAATGAAGTTGTAAAAACTTTGGAAGATTATATTTCGAAGTTTTCTATTGAAGACCAGAATAAGATTTGGTTTGAGAATGCGAATGTATTCTATAGTTTGAATGACTAAATATTTAATTTTAGATTTATAAAAAAAGCGTCAATTAATTAATTCACGCTTTTTTGTTTTAGATTCCAGTTTGTCATTTCGACCGAAGGGAGAAATCACACTAGAAATTCCGCAAAGATGATTGACAATCTTTATCGAGTTCCGTGTGTGATTTCTCCCTTCGGTCGAAATGACAAAAAAAAAATAGCCCGTGGTTTCAACCACGGGGACACAATGTGAGAAATGCATTAGGTAACAATCTTGCGTTCCCGTGGTTGAAACCACGGGCTATGTTTTGAAATTTGGAATTTGAAAATTTCCAATTAAAACTTAACGACCTTCTTAGGGACGTTTTTATCAATAGTTGTCGTCTTAGAAAAATTAATTTTAGAACCACTTAAATCAATATTCTTACTCGCTTCACCATTAATGGTAATCGCATTTGATGAAGAAGGGTTAAACTCGATATTTTTTAGGGAAAGGTTTTTAGTATTGTAAATTTCGAACGCATTTTTAGCTTCAATATCCAATTGCGCGTTGCTGATTTTAATTCCGTTAGCATCAATTATAGAAAAACCTTTTTGTGCTTTTGCGATCAGGTTTGTGATTTCAATGTTTTCTAAATTCATTTCAGGAAGACCTTGTAAAAATACCGCTTGCTGAGCGCCTTTAATCGTAATATTTTTGATCACGATATTTTTAAACTGAGGCGTTTCTTCGTTTACTGGAATTGCTTTTGTGCTTACCGTATTTCCGCCTTCTGCTAAAGTTTCAGCGATCGATTTTCCTCCATAATACAAATCGAACGAAATCGCTTGTGATGGAATATCGGTCATAAAAACGTCTGAGATATAAATGTTTTCTACAACTCCACCACGTCCGCGAGTACTTTTAAAACGAAGTCCAACATCAGTTCCCATAAAAGTACAATTGGAAACGTGCAGGTTTTTTACACCGCCAGACATTTCACTTCCAACCGTAACACCGCCATGACCGTGATACACAATATTGTTTTTTACAATGATATTTTCGCAAGGAACACCTCTGTCACGTCCGTCTTTGTCTTTTCCAGATTTAATGCAAATCGCATCGTCTCCAACATCAAAACTTGAATTTTCGATTACTACATTTTTACAAGATTCTACATCAAGTCCGTCGCCGTTTTGAGAAAACCACGGATTACGAACCGTTATATTTCTAACGATTAAATCTTCAATTAATAAAGGGTGAATATTCCACGCAGGTGAATTTTGAAAGACAGGTCCGTCAAATAGGACTCTTTTGCTGTTTTGAATGCTAACTAAAACGGGGCGTAAAAAATCATGAATTGCTTCAAAATCTTCTTTCGTTTTCAAATCATGACGAATATTCTGATCGGCACCTTTTGCACCTTTTAAATATTGTTCAGAAGGATACCAGCTGTCTTTCTTTTCATTTAAAACTCCTCCTGAAGCTACAAATTTCTTCCATTGTTCATCTGTAAGTTTACTCTTTTTAACTTGTCTCCAAGCTTCACCAGAACCATCCCAAACACCATTTCCTGTAAAAGCTACATTCTCTAAGTTCTTGCCATAAATAGGAGAGATGCATCGCCAAGTATTTATACCTTCAAAACTGGTTTCGATAATTGGATATAAAGTTTTATCAGTAGAGAATTTAATTAAAGCGCCAGTTTGAGCGTGAAGTTCAATATTGCTTTTTAAGATAATTGGTCCTGTTAACCAGATTCCAGGCGGGATAATTAATTTTCCTCCGCCTTTTTTAGAAAGCGCATCTATAGCATCAGCAAAAGCTTTTGTGTTTAAAACATAACCGCCATTTACAGCTCCAAAGTCTTTTAAATTCACAATGTAATTTGGAATTACAGGTTCTTGAACTTCAGCCATTTTAAACTCAATATTTTTATAAGTATCAGGAGATTTCTGAGCAGAAACTGTATTGAAACTCAAAGTAAAAGAGGCGAGAGCTATACATAAAAGGTTTATTCGGTTAGTTTTCATTCGTGTTATATTATAGTTAAAAGTCTTTTTGGGAAATCGATTTGCTATTAATTCAATTTTTTATACTGTGAATTTTTATTCAATGAATAAAATTATGCGTTTTTAAATTGAAATATTTAATGTAATCGATTACACAAATCTATTAAAAAAATATTATGAAATACCAGTTTTTGGAGGTTTATCACAGATTTTTTATGAATTTAACTTTTTTTGATTGGGAAATCAGAAGATAATTAAAAGCCGAATTTTCAAAGTGAATGTCTCGAAGTCAATATTACAGGAGGGTACAGGATGCTTGTGATTTTATATTCTTTTAAATTGTCCCTGTTATTTGGTAAAAGTGTTAAAAATACAATTATTTGTAAAAATTATAGCGCTTTAAATAAATGCCTCGTAATTTTAGCTCAAGAAAAAAATCAATACTATAAATAATGCGTTTAATTCCTTTCAACAAATTACTAATCATTTTTTTAATGGTATTCACAATTTCAGCAAGTGGAGCTGAAATCTGGGTTTCACCATCAGGAAAAGATTCGAATCTCGGAACAAAATCAAATCCGCTGGCAACAGTTCACATGGCAATGCGAAAAGCCAGAGAACTTCGTCGTTTAAAAGATCCATCGATTAAAGACGGAATCCGAATCATAGTAATGAACGGAACGTATTATTTAAACGAACCATTATTTGTTCGTCCTGAAGATTCTGGAACAGCAGAAAGTCCGACAACAATTGAAGCCGATGTAAATGCAAAACCAATTATAAACGGTGGAATCGAAATTAAAAACTGGACAAAATCGACAACGGTTATCAACGGACTGAAAAAAGGCTCTGTTTGGGTGGCAGATGCTCCAAAAAAACCAGGAAGTCTGATTGATTACAGACAATTATGGGTAAACGGAAAAAAAGCCGTAAGAGCCAAAAATACTGCTGGAACCACAATGGAACGTATTTTATCTTGGAATCACGAAGAACAAACCTGCTGGATTCCGTTTAAAGACAAGTCAGTTAAATATGAGCCTGGAATGGAAATGTTTATTGTACAATGGTGGTCAAACGCTAATCTTCGCATCAAAAATATCGAAGTACAAAAAGACAGCGCCAAACTTTCGTTTGAAGAACCAGAAAGCCGTATTCAAAGCGAACATCCGTGGCCTGCACCTTGGATTTCTAAAAACAACGGAAATTCAGCTTATTTCTTAAACAATGCTTTTTCGCTTTTAAATGAACCTGGAGAATGGTATTTAGACAAGAAAAATGCTAAAATCTATTACATTCCGAGAGTTGGAGAAGAAATTAATTCGGCAATTGTAACTGCGCCTGTTTTAGAAAATCTGGTTGAAGTAAAAGGAACAATCGATTCTCCTGTTCATCATTTTCAATTTAAAGGAATTTCGTTTCAGTACAGCAACTGGCTTCGTCCTTCGCAGCAAGGTCATGTGCCGTTGCAGTCAGGTTTGTATTTGTTGGATGCTTATAAACTGAAAGTTCCAGGAACGCCAAATCAGGCGAGTTTAGAAAATCAGGCTTGGGTTGGAAGACCTCGTGCAGCGGTTGAAGTGAATTATGCAAATAATATTCAATTTGAATCTTGTCGATTTGAGCATTTAGCTTCGACTGGTTTAGATTTAAATAAAGGAACAAATCATAATACCGTAAAAGGAAATTTATTTAAAGATATTGGCGGAAGCGCCATAAACGTTGGAATTTTCTCTGAAGAAGCTTTCGAAGCGCATTTGCCTTTAATTATAAAAGATGAAAGAGAAATGTGTTCAGATGAAGTGATTTCAGATAATTTGATCACCAACGTAACCAATGAAGATTGGGGAACTCTGGGAATCAGCGCTGGTTTTGTTAGAAACATCACAATTGAACACAACGAAATTTCGGATGTATCGTATTCCGGAATGGCAATGGGATGGGGTTGGACGCATACGCCAAACGTCATGCAGAACAATAAAATTCTAGGAAATAAAATTCATCATTATGCGAAACATTTACATGATGTAGCGGGAATTTATACACTTTCGGCTCAGCCAGGAAGCCGAATCGAAGAAAATTATATCGACAAAGTTTACAACAGTCCGTATGCGCACGATCCGTTTTTATGGCTGTATTTGTATACCGATGAAGGAAGTGAAGGTTTTACGATAAAAAACAACTGGATTGCCGAAAAGAAAATTCTTAAAAACCATAACGGTCCAAAAGGCAATATCTGGGAACACAATGATCCGTATGTAAGCACTAAAATAAAAGATGCCGCAGGAATCAGAGCGCCTTATAAAGATTTAGAAAAAGAAGTGGTTATCGATGAAAAATGGGGATTGCAGGAAATGCCAAAACCGTATGCAATTGAATTGATAGGTTCTGATTTTGATATCGAAAAAATCAAATCGACTTTGGTTGGGTTTAGAATTGTTGGTCAGGAATTGTACCAATGGAAAAATCATTTGGTGATTTACGGAAAAATGAATCAGCCGGAAAGAACTAAGCGTAAACTGGTGGGCGCTTTTCCTTCTTTGGAAATTAAAATCTATGAGGATTTGGTTTACGATTTCCAAAATTTCGAAAGATGTAAAGATTCAAAACCAGCATCTGATTGGGAAAATGTTGTTTTAACAGCGAATCTTCCTGCCGATGAAAAATTGCAAAAAGAATACGTGGAGTATCATAAAACGCAATTCGAAAAATGGCCAGAAGTAGCCAAAGGTTTCTGTAATGCCGATTTTCAGCAATTGCAGGTTTTCAAAAAAGACAGACAATTGATTTTGGTAATCAGTATTCCGAAAGGAGAAAGCTTAGATAAATTAAATCCAAAAACAACACAAAATAATCCGCGTGTAGATGATTGGAATGCTTTAATGAAAAAATTCCAATCTGGTATTGAAGGCACAAAACCAGACGAAACCTGGATTTTCTTGAATAAAGTAGAAGTAGAAGCAAAAAAGTAAACATTACAATAAACCCGACAGGTTTTTAAAACCTGTCGGGTTTAAATGCGGAAAAATATTAGCCACAGATTAAAAGGATTAAAATGATTTTTTTAATCTGTGAAAATCCTTTTAATCTGTGGCAAGAAAGAAAAAATCTAAAATCTAAAATCAACAATCTAAAATAACCACACCTCATGTTAAAAATAGCCATTCTGGGACTTGGAGAAGGACGAAGCACAATGTCGGCTGCAATAGAAAGTTCAAAACTAGAACTCGTTAAAATATGCGACCGAAACGAAGAATTGTGTAAACAACGAGCAAAAGAATTCGATTTTCATTCGTACACAACCAATTACGATGATTTATTAAACGATGCATCAATTGATATTATAGCGATTTATACGCCAGATCATTTGCATGCACAACATGTAAAACAAGCTTTATTACACGGGAAACATGTTGTTTGTACCAAACCGTTTATAGATGATCTTTCGGACGCAAAAGAGCTTTTAGAATTAAGCAAATCAACTGGAAAGAAAGTTTTTATTGGTCAAAGTTCCCGTTTCTTCGAACCAGCAAAAAGACAAAGAGCCGATTATGAAGCAGGATTAATTGGGGATTTAATCACAATCGAAGCGCAATATCACGCCGATCACAGATGGTTTTTAAAGAAAGAATGGTCGCTTTTGCAATCGTTTAAATGGTTGTACGGAGGTTTGAGTCATCCTGTAGATTTCATCAGATGGTATTTGCCAAATATTCAGGAAGTAATGGGTTACGGAATGATCAGCAGTAACGGAAAAAATGCAGGATTGAAGAATGAAGATACAATGCATTTTATCTTTAAAGCCACCGATGGAAGAATTGCCCGTGTAAGCGGTGTCTATACTTCGCCGACTCAGCCTGCACAACGTGACAGCGGAATGAGCACGATTTTAAGAGCAACAGAAGGAGCAAGTCAGGCCGATTATCATGAATTACGTTATGCGATTACAGACAAAACGGGCGAAGAAAAAGTAATTACTTGGGGCGACAGTACGATAAAATATTATTTCCGTTTTGAAGGACAAAGCCATCACGGCGGGGAATATCAGAATTATTTGGAATATTTTACAGATAGCATCGAGCAAGGTTTTGAAGCTTATCCAAACATGGAAGAAGGAATTGGAACCGTGGCTTTATTACAAGCAATGGATAAATCTTTGCAAACTGGAATGCCGGTTAAAATTGCCGATATTCTTAACGAATACGGACTATGAACAGTATCTACGATAAATTAACCACGCTCGATTTTGTAATTGTTGCGGGTTATTTGGTGGCTTTATTGGTCATTGGATATGTGGTAAGCATGAAACAGAGAAAGAAAAACGAAACACTTTTTCTGGCTGGAAATTCTTTGAACTGGTACAGCATCGGGTTTAATATGTGGGGAACCAATGTTGGACCTTCGTCATTATTGGCTTTTGCGAGTATTGGTTACGCTACGGGAATTGTAGCTGGAAATTTCGAATGGTACGCTTTTGTGTTTTTACTGCTTTTGGCAATGGTTTTTGCGCCAAGATATATTGCAAGTAAAGTTAGCACGATGCCCGAGTATATGGGAAAACGCTACGGCGACAGTACGCAGAATATTTTGGCTTGGTATGCTTTGGTAAAAATATTAGTAAGCTGGCTGTCTTTAGGATTATTCAGCGGAGGCGTTTTAGTTCGTCAGATTTTGGGAATTCCAATGTGGCAGAGCGTTACGGTTTTAGTAATTTTCTCAGGAATATTTACGTTTGCTGGAGGATTAAAAGCAATTGCCAAAGTGAATGTTTTTCAGATGATTTTGCTGATTGTAGTTTCGTTGACTCTTTCTTTTTTAGGTTTGCAAAAGTTAGGCGGAATAGATGTTTTAATTGCCAAAACACCTTCTAATTTTTGGAATTTAGTTCGTCCTTCAGATGATGCGCATTATCCTTGGCCTGCTATTTTGTTAGGATATCCTGTTGCAGCTGTTGCTTTTTTCTGTACCGATCAATCTATGGTGCAGAGTGTTTTGGGAGCGAAAAACTTAGAACAAGGACAATTAGGAGTTAACTTTATCGGATGGCTAAAAGTAATGGCTTTGCCGTTGTTTATTCTTCCGGGAATTTTATGTTATGCGTTATATCCAGAACTAGGAAGCAATTCTGATTTAGCATATATGACCATGGTTACGAATCTTTTCCCAAGCGGAATGAACGGTTTGGTAATTTGTGTGATGATTGCTGTTTTGGTGGGAACAATCGGATCTTCATTAAACGCTTTAAGCACCGTTTTTACCAATGATATTTATGTAAAGAAAATTAACCCGACGGCGACGATTCAGGATCAAATTAAAATTGGTCGATTAACAATTGCTGCTGGATGTGTTTTTGCAATTTTAATTGCAGTTGCGATTGACAATATCAAAGGACAGAACTTATTCAACATCTTTCAGGCGGTTTTAGGGTTCTTGGCGCCTTCGTTATCTGTTGTTTTCCTTTTGAGTGTTTTCTGGAAACGCACCACCAAAAAAGCCGTAAATGCAACGCTTTCTTGGGGTTCTGCGTTTAGTTTATTTGTTGGAGTTTTATATTTATGGATTTTTCCAGCGGATAAATATCCCGCTTGGCCTCACTTTTTATTGATTTCGTTTTACATTTTTGCTGTGCTTTTAATTACAGCTGTTATTATTTCTTTAACCGATAGAAATCCTGAAGTTAATGTTTCAGATGAAACGGATATTCCTAAAACAAGTAAGAAAGTGAAATTGTTATTTGGTTTGTTAGGATTGACGATTTTGGCTTTGTATTTGGTTTTTAATGGGAATTAATAAATTCAAAGAATTTCAAACATAGCCCGTGGTTTCAACCACATGAACACAATATATAACATTACGATTATCAAAATACGTTCTCCAGTGGTTGAAACCACTGGCTATGTTTTGAAAAAGAATATAAATAAAAAAAAGTTTTTTTATGAATAGCCTTTAGTTTCAACTGGAGGGATATTTGAAAGAAAAGGCTTTAACCAAAATATCTGCATTTTGGTTAAAGCTTTTTAAATTTTTGTGTTATTCCCAACTAGGAAAACCAGCGCTATTAAATCTTTACAAAAACCAAAACAATATTTATTTAGTAGTATAAAAATTACATTTTAATTTATTTGTAGTATTTTTATTATATTTGCATTGTTTTTAAAACATTGTTTAACGATAAAAATAGAATCATGTCAAAAACTATATTGGCAATTGCAGTTTTTTTTACAGTAAGTATTGGTAAGATTGCATCGCAGAATCAAAAAATCTATGTCACACGTGTGCAAAAAGAAGACAATAGTGTGGAGTTTAATTATATTAAATCTACACCAGGAAATTATTTTCTTGAATTTGATTTAGAAAGCGTAACGAATACAGAGGATATTTCTGCATTCAAAAAAACTTATAATTTAAATCTAGAGGCTAATTCTGGTACACTTTTTAAATTATATCCAACAGATAAAAATAGGCAGATATATTGCTCATACACTTATAGTTATAAAAAAGGTCTTATAAAACCAGAAGTAGATAATTCTATAATTTATTATTTGCCATTTAAAGAAAATAAAAATGTTGAAGTATATGAGTCTTTTAGATATAATGTAAGTCCAGAAATATGGAAAAATTATGGGGTTTATTCTAAAAGTAAAGATACTATATGTGCTATGAGAAAAGGTATAGTTACGGATATTAGAAAATTTCCTGTAACAGAAAAGGGTAAAACAGTTTTTAGAAGTGAAGTTATAATTGATCACGCGGATGGAACAAATGCATCATATATGGGTATAGATGAAAAGTCAATAGCTGTGAAGGTGAATGATTTGGTTCTTCCGGGTTTTAGAATTGGGGTTATGGATGACGTATTAGATGAGGATAAAAACCACAATTTTAAATTCAATGTTTATTATTTTTCTGATGAAGAAATTCAGGGCTTAGACGGCAAAGGTGTCAAAATAGTTGAAAGATCAGTTTTTCCAGTTTTTTACACCGCTGAAGGATATTTGAATTTAGCAACTGATAAAAATTATACTGTAAAACATGCAGATGAAATTTTTATTAAAGAGATGACTGCTCAGGAAAAAGAAAAATATCAATCTCAGTACAAAGGTTAATATTATACAAAACAAAAAATGCTCCAGATATTCTGGAGCATTTTTTATATAGAAACTTTAAAAGTTAATCTTTAATCTTTTTTCTACCTTCAATATTTGGCAAGAATCCTGTAATAATACCAATTAAAGGCAGGAAAGCACAAATCTTAAATACATATTCTATACTTGTAGCATCGGCAATTTTTCCTAAAATAGCAGAACCTAAACCACCCATTCCGAAGGCAAATCCGAAGAAAAGACCCGCAACAAGTCCGACTTTTCCGGGTAGTAATTCAGTTGCATAAACCAGAATCGCTGAGAACGCCGAAGAAAGAATTAATCCGATAATTACAGATAAAGTTCCAACCCAGAATAAAGAAACGTAAGGCAACATTAAAGTAAACGGAGCAACACCTAAAATAGAAACCCAGATTACATATTTTCTGCCATATAGATCTCCAATTGGTCCTCCAATTAAAGTTCCTGCTGCAACAGCACCCGAGAACAAGAATAAATATACTTGTGATTGCTGAATTGTGATGTGAAATTTATCTATAAGAAAGAAAGTATAATAACTTGTAATACTGCTCATGTAGAAAAACTTAGAGAATATCAGAATCAATAAAACAACTAACGAAACAATTACCTTATTTTTTGATAAATGATGTGTCTCAATTTTATATGCTGATTTATTAGCGTTTCTCTCAGATAAATGTGCTGTATACCAAATCGCAATTTTATACAAAGCAAAAACACCAACTAACGCAATTATGCAAAACCAAGCGATATAAGATTGTCCGTGCGGAATTACAATAAATGCGGCTAATAAAGGTCCGATGGCACTTCCAGCATTTCCTCCTAATTGAAAAATAGACTGCGCCAAACCTTTTTTCCCGCCCGAAGCCAAATGTGCTACGCGTGAAGATTCAGGATGGAAAATTGAAGATCCAATTCCGATTAAACTTACTGATAACAATAAGTTGATAAAACTCGAAGCGATTGAGACAAAGAAAAGCCCAACCATTGTAAAACACATTCCAACAATCAGCGAATAAGGTTTAGAATTTTTATCCGTATACATTCCCACAAATGGCTGTAAAATAGAGGCTACCATTTGGTAGGTCAGAGTAATAATACCAATTTGAGTAAAACTTAAACTGAAGTTTTCTTTTAAAAGCGGGTAAATTGAAGGCACAACAGCCTGTAAAAGATCATTAATTAAATGAGAAAAACTGATGATAAATAAGATCGAATAGGTGGTTTTTTTAACTATGTCTGGATTTGCTTTAATAGTGTCCATGAGATATTTTTTGATTTTTAAATTAGGTTAAAAAACAACAGCTGAATTATTTTTTGCAAAGATTAAAAGAATAGTAATGTCAGAATTGCTATATTTGGACAATGAATAACCAGATTCGGACATATCGAATGGCGCAGGAACATGGATACAGAGTTGATCCATCGATACCTGTTATTGGCTATACCGAAATGGTAACCAATGAAATGTGTATTTCACATTCGCATCCAAGAGGCCAGTTAATCTATGCAACTCGTGGCGTAATGAACGTTGTGGTTGGAAATCATATTTGGGTTGTGAATCCGTTGCAGGGTTTGTGGCTTCCGGGCGGAGTAGAACATCAGGTTACTTTTCAGAAAGACGTTAATTATTACAGCGTTTTTATCGATCCGTCTGCAATGGAAAGATTACCAACCAACAGTTTTTCCTTTGACATTCCGATGTTTTTAAAGCAATTGGTTTTTAAAATCATTTCTTTTGGAGTTGAAGGAAATCTTACTCCGTCTCAAAAAAGAATTAGCGACGTTTTTTTGGATGAATTGGCTTTAATTGAGCCAAGTGCCACTTTTCTGCCAACAACGAATCACGAAAGATTGCAAAAAGTAGTTGAGCTTTTAATGAATGATATTGCCAACAAAAACACGATTGAATATTACGCCGAACTTTCTTTTATGAGCACCAGAACTTTATCGCGTTTATTCATCAAAGAACTGGGAATGAATTTCAGCGATTGGCGTACACGTTTAAAATTATTAGAAGCCATAAAACGTTTGGGTGAAAAACAATCCATCAAAGAAATCGCGTTCAATTTAGGTTACGAAACTACAAGCGCCTTTATTTATATGTTTAAAAAGCATTTAGGAAAAACGCCTTCTAACTATATTTTAGAAGATGAAAACGATAAATTATCGGCTTAGATAATAATGCAAATTAGAACGCGGATAAAACGGATTTACTTCGTAAAGACGCTGATTGACATGGATTTTTTTAGTTTTATCTAGAATAAGCATAATAATTGTCATTTCGACTGAAAGTAGAAATCACACTAGTAATTCTACAAAGATTGGCGACAAACGTTGCGGAATCTCGCGTGTGATTTTTCCTTTCAGTCGAAATGACAATAAATACGTAAATATTTAGAATCCGTCACATCCATGTCCCATAAAATTGTAACATCATTTTTTTTAGTACTAAAAAAGTGATAAGCCGTAATTTTTCCCTTAAAAAATTATCAAAAAGTATTATTTTTTATGAAATAGCAGGATAGTGCAGGTTGTGAAATGTAAAAATAACACTTATCTTTAGTCCCAAAATACACTAACTATGCTAAACCGCTTTTCCATTTTTAAAATTTTACTTCTTTTTGTTGCTCTTTTTTCTTGTTCACTTTCATCAGCACAGGAAAAACGAAAAGAAGCGACATGGATCTGGTATCCAGGTGATTTTGAAGTTTGGTTAAGCAATAAAATGCAGGTAAGACGCACTGAACGCGAGGCAGTATTTCCGCCACTTTGGCAATATTACAGTCCTTATGCTTTGGTCACTTTTCAGACAGAAGTAGATATTCCAAAACCAGATGAAGTGAAAATCTTTTCAGAAGGACCTTTTCAATTACTTTTAGATGGCGTTCAAATTTACGGACAGCCAAAATCGATTACAGTTCCTGCTGGAAAACATAAAATTTCCTTTAAAGTTTACAATCAAGAAGTGTTGCCAGCTATTTATATTTCAGGTCAATACATTAAATCAGATGCCTCTTGGAAAGTAACCAACGAAGATAAACTTTGGATTGACGAAACTGGAAAAGCACAACAATCCGGTACACCTTGGGTTCCTGTTGGTTCTTGGAATTTTAATTCTCCAGAAAACAAACCTTCTAAATTTAAATTGACAACTAAACCTTTAAGTGCAAAAAAATCAGAAAAAATAGGATCTGGTCAGTTGGTAGATTTTGGAAAAGAAACTTTTGGTTACATTAAAATTCACGGTTTAAAAGGAAAAGGAAAACTAGCATTTTATTATGGTGAATCTCGTGAAGAAGCGCTAGATTCTGCTAAATGCGAAACTTTAGATCATTTATCTTTTGATGGAAAACAGTCTCAAACCTACACGCATGATGGCTCAAAAGCATTTCGTTATGTTCAGGTACAAGCAGATGCAGGAATAAAATACGATTCGATTTCAATGCTTTATGAATATTTGCCATTAGATTATCGTGGCGCATTCAAATCTTCGGATGAACAATTGAATAGAATTTGGGATGTGTCGGCTTACACGATGCATTTAACGTCTCGTGAATTTTTTATAGACGGAATCAAACGTGACCGCTGGGTTTGGTCTGGCGACGCTTATCAAAGTTATTTAATGAATTATTATTTATTCTTTGATTCGGCTTCGGTAGAACGAACGCTGTTAGCCCTTCGCGGAAAAGATCCTGTAACGGCTCACGTAAATATCATAATGGATTATTCGCTGTATTGGTTTGTAGGTGTTTACGATTACTACTTACACACAGGCGATACAAAATTCATCAAAACTTTTTATCCAAGAATGAAATCACTTATGGATTTCTGTTTAGAAAGAAGAAACAAAAACGGATTCCTTGAACCTTTAGAAGGCGATTGGGTTTTTATCGATTGGGCAGACGGATTACCAAAAACCGGTGAAGTGAGTTTTGAGCAAATGCTTTTAGCAAGAAGTTTAGAAGCTATGGCTGTAAGTGCAGAAATTGCTGGTAAAAGTGAAGATCAAAAACAATATCAAAAATTAGGGAATGATTTAAAAACGAAATTATTTGATGTGTTTTGGGATAAAAAAGAAAACGTCATGAAACACCAGCGTATCGACGGTAAAATTCAAAATATTGTAACCAGATACGCAAATATGTTCGGTATTTTCTTCAATTATTTTACTGAAGAACAGAAACAAAACGTGAAAAATAAAGTGCTACTGAATAAAGATGTTCTTCAAATCACAACTCCATATATGCGTTTTTACGAATTGGAAGCGCTGTGTGCGATGGGCGAACAGAGTTATGTTTTAAAAGAAATGAAAAACTATTGGGGCGGAATGCTGAATGAAGGTGCAACATCTTTCTGGGAAGAGTACAATCCGAACAAAAAAGGAGCAGAACATTTAACGATGTACGGACGTCCTTACGGAAAAAGTCTTTGCCACGCTTGGGGTGCAAGTCCGATTTACTTATTAGGAAAATATTATTTAGGTGTAAAACCAACTGCTCCGGGTTATTCAGAATACGAAATCAAACCTAGTTTAGGAGGTTTAAAATGGATGGAAGGAAAAGTGCCAACACCAAATGGAGAAGTTGCTGTGTATTGCAGTACCAAAGAAATTAAAGTAAAAGCAGGTGAAGGAGAAGGGAAATTGATTTTTGAAAGTGCGAGCAAACCTAAAACAAACTCTGGAACAATTACAGAATTAGCAAAAAATAAATATCAGTTGATTGTAAAACCGAATGTGGAGTATAAAGTGAGTTATAAGGCTTTGTGAGTTATGAGTTATGAGTGATTAGTTGATAGTTTGTAACACCCAGTTTGTCATTCCGACCGAAGGGAGGAATCACACTCGTAACCACAAAGATTGTCGACTATTGTTGCGGAATTCCTAGTGTGATTCCTCCTCCGTCGGAATGACAAAAAAATAAAAAAAATAAAAAACCAATGTTTTCAAAAAATAAAAATTACAACTTCAAATTAAAAACCGCATTCTTAATGCTGTTTGTAATCTGCATTCAAGCCACAGCACAAAACACCGCATGGAAACCAGCATCATTTGAAATTGTAAAATCCAATTACAAAACTTTCAAAACCACACAATACGCTCATGTATTTTCAGGAAGCAAACACAATATCGTTCGTGTAGCTCCAGAATTGGAAGGTTTAAGAGGTGTTGAACTTCCTTTAGATAAATATAAAAACGGAACCAATGCTCCATTGCAATTAAAGTTTAAAGAACCAGTAACTGTTTTAATTGGAGTTTTTCAGGATAAAAATGCTGGATATTTACAAGCAAATCAGATTGGAAATAATAATGAGATTCTGGAAAACGGAGTAACAATTACAGGTTTACCACCAGTAAGTGTTTATGCAATTCCTTACGGAAAAGGAACACACACTATTTTACCAAATCAAAAAGGATTGTTTGCTGTTTTGGGAGTTTTGAAAATCAACCAGCAATTGAATGCCAGAGATGCTAAATTACCAGACGGAAAACTTTGGAATCCAACTTTTATCGTTGAAGGATTTTCAGATGAAAAACCGCTTTTCGAAGTTATCGGCGGAGAAAACAAACCTGTTATTGATGAAGGAATGTCTGGAACAGAAGGAATTCAAGGAGGTTTTGAAGGCGGACGTGTGGTTAAAGTCGGCGATACGTATCATATGTTTCCAACCGAAAGAGCAGGAGAAAAAGGCGTTGATTATTATTATGATCGTGTAAAAACCAAAATCGGACATTGGACAAGTAAAGATGCAATTAATTGGAAAAGAGAATCTACAATTTATCAAGCTAGCGGAACTTACGCAGTAACCGAAGATGACAATCCTATGAATGATCGTCGTGCTGCAATTTGGTCGTATATGCCAGTTTTCAATGAAAAAGCAAACAAATGGTACGGCTATTATTTGGCATATACCGTAAGTAAAGAAATAGAACCGAATCACTCTTTCGGAAGAATCTGGCGTTGTGAATCAACTGTAGAAGGAATCAACGGAATTGGTGGGCCATATAAAGATATGGGAATCATTATGGAGCCAGGATTGGATTCTCAGCCTTGGGAAGGCCGTCAGGGGGTTGCTTCCTTTTTTCCATATCAAGTTGGCGATAAATGGTTTGGATTTTATAGCGGTGCGTATCCTTTCAATTCATGGGCAGATTATCCAAAGAAATCAGGAAAAGGCTGGTTTGTAGCTTTAGCAGAATCCAAAAGTTTAGAAGGTCCTTGGTTTAGAATGAATAAAGGTTTGGAACCCATTAAAACCATACATCCACTTTTTGTTGAAAATCCAATTGTAAGTCAATTACCAAACGGAATGTATATCGCTATTTTCGACGGAGGGCCAGACGGCTGGGGGCACCATTTTCCCAACATGATTGCGTATTCGTTATCAGCAGACGGAGTGAATTGGGACGAAGCACATTATCTACCTATAGAAACCAAAGTTGATAAATGGTGGGATATTATGAGAACTCCGCTTTGCTTAATTCCAGAAGGAAATGATGTTTACACCATAGTTTATAATGCAATTGATCTGAAAAGAAGATTTCATCCAACAGGAATGGTAAAGGTAAAATTGAATAGAGATGTGATGGAATCACGTTTGAAAGAGTTGAAGAAATAAAAGAGAGTGGGAAGAAGCAAGATACAAGAAGCAAGATTTTAGAATATAGAGTATAGAAAATAGAAACTTTGCGACTCTGCAACTTTGCGAGATTAAATCTTTCCAAAACAAAAACTTAGAGCATTAGCGCCTTCACGGCAAAAAAAAACATAAAAATGAAGATTAAATACCTAATACTAACCATTTCAGCACTTGCCATAACCAGCTGTGCAACTAAATACAAAAAAAGAGAAATCACCGACAGCGTAATGCAGGAGATTTACGAAGAAATCAAAACGCCTTATAAATACGGCTTGGTAATGGTTCCAACTGACAACTCATACAAAATGGATTGTCCGAGTGTGTTTAGAAAAGATGGTAAATGGTATATGACGTATTTAATTTATGACGGAAGAGGTTACGAAACTTGGTTAGCAGAAAGCGAAAATTTATTAGACTGGAAATATTTAGGAAAAGTAATGTCTTTTTCAGAAAATGAAAAACACTGGGATGTCAATCAAAAAGCAGGATATATTTCGTTACAAGATCCAACTTGGGGCGGAAGCTACGAATGGGAGAAATATGATGACAAATACTGGATGAGTTATTTTGGCGGAGACAGCAAAGGTTACGAAGCAGGCGTTTTATCAATCGGAATGGCGTATACCAAAGAAGCGCCAACAAAACCACATGAGTTTCAAAGATTAGAAAATCCGGTTTTGACTCCAAAAGATAAAGACGCCAAATGGTGGGATAATAGCACAATGTACAAAAACAGTGTAATTCGTGATAAAGATAAATTGACGGGACACAATTTTATCATGTATTACAATGCGCGTGGTGATAGTATCAATCCTGCAAAAGGCGCTGAGCGTATTGCGATGGCAGTTTCTAACGATATGAAAACATGGAAGCGTTATGGAAATAAACCTTTAATCAATCATCATAAAGGAATCTCAGGAGATGCTTATATTCAGCGTATTAATGATACTTGGGTAATGTTCTATTTTGGAGCTTTTTGGACGGGTTGGAATCAAGGTGCATTTAACCGTTTTGCCGTTTCGAATGATCTAGTAAACTGGACGGACTGGAAAGGCGACGATTTAGTTAAATCATCCGAACCTTATGATGATATGTTTGCTCATAAATCTTTTGTTGTGAAACATAATGGAGTAGTTTATCACTTTTATTGCGCCGTTAACAAAGCAGAACAAAGAGGAATTGCGATTGCAACGTCTAAAGATTTAGGGAAAAGCAAATTGAATTTTGTAGCACCGCCGGAGAAAAAGAAGAAGAATTAAGAGCAAAGTACAAAGTACAAAGTACAAAGTACAAAGAATTAAGATACAGTACGTTTTAAACCTGACAGGTTTTTAAAACCTGTCAGGTTTAATTACGCAAAAATAAATAAAGACACAGTTTTGTCATTTCGACGAAGGAGAAATCTCCACAAGTAGCTCCGCACAGGATGGTTGCCAATCTTTGTAGAATATCGCGCGAAGATTTCTCGTTTCTCGAAATGACAAAAAAACTAAAAATAAAATAATGTTTAAACAAAATCATATTCAGCAATTTTTCAACTTTCGACTTTCGACGTTCTACTTTTTGACTGTAATTTTACTATTCACAACTTACACGCAAGCCCAATCCGTAACAGGAGAGCCCGCAGGAATCCCTGAATTGCATAAAAAATACGAATTCGCTCCGTGGGAAGATCCAACAATAACGAGCATTAATAGGCAGCCGTCGAGAGCAACTTCATATTCATACACTTCTGTTGAAGACGCATTAAAAGGCGACAGAACCAAAAGCCGAATCCAAATGCTAAACGGCGAATGGGATTTTAAATATGCTGTAAATCTAAAAGAAGCCTCAAAAGATTTTTATAAAAACACGGTTTCAGGCTGGGATAAAATCGAAGTGCCTTCAAACTGGGAAATGAAAGGATACGATAATCCAATTTACAAAAGTGCCGTTTATCCATTTAGACCCATAAATCCGCCTTATATTCCTAAAGATTATAACGGAGTTGGTTCTTACCAAAGAAGTTTTACTGTTCCAGAAAACTGGAAAGATATGACCGTAACTTTACATTTCGGAGCCGTAAGTTCAGGTTTTGAAGTTTGGTTAAACGGAGAATTTTTAGGATATGGAGAAGACAGTTTTCTACCATCAGAATTCGATATTACACCCTATTTAAAAGTGGGAGAAAATGTAGTTTCAGTTCGTGTAATTCGTTGGACAGATGGCTCTTATTTAGAAGATCAGGATCACTGGCGTATGAGCGGAATCCAGCGTGAAGTTTTCATTATGGCCGAGCCGAAACTGCGTATTCAGGATTTCTTTGTTCAAACCAAATTAGACAAACAATACACAGATGCGATTTTTAAACTGCGTCCAAAAGTAGAAAATCTTACAGGAGAAAAAATCAAAGATTATACGATGAATGTTCAATTGTACGATGCTAATAATACGGCAATGTTCAAAGAACCGCTTCAAAGACCTGTGATTGATTTAATCAACGAAAGTTATCCCCGTTTGGATAATGTTCGTTTCGGATTCTTCCAAGAAACTATCAAAAATCCAAAAAAATGGAGTTCAGAGGAGCCGAATTTATATACGATGGTCATTTCTATCAAAGATAAAAACGGCAATGTTACAGAAGCCAAAAGCTGTAAAGTTGGTTTCCGTTCAATTGAATTTTCAAAAGAAAATGGAAAAATGCTCATTAACGGAAAAGAAACTTACGTTTATGGCGTAAACCGTCACGACCATCATCCAACAAGAGGAAAAGCCGTTACACGAGAAGATATAAAACAAGATATTACTACGATTAAAAAGTTTAATTTCAACTTTATACGTACAAGTCATTATCCAAACGATCCTTATTTCTACGAATTATGTGATCAATACGGAATCATGGTTATGGATGAAGCCAATCAGGAAACACACGGAATTGGCGGAAAATTAAGCAACGATCCGCTTTGGACAAATGCTTATATGGAACGAATGATTCGAATGGTTGAAAGAGACAAAAACCATCCATCGGTCGTAATGTGGAGTTTAGGTAACGAAGGCGGAAAAGGACCAAATCATGCTGCAATGTCGGGTTGGGTTCACGATTTTGATATCACACGTCCTGTGCATTACGAACCAGCGCAGGGAAATGCAAAATTAGATGGTTATATCGATCCGCTTGATCCGAGATATCCAAAAACAATCGATCACGCTTATCGATTCGAAAATCCGCAAGATGATTCGTATGTTGATATGGTCAGCCGTTTTTATCCGGGCGTTTTCACACCGAAATTTTTAGTCGATCAAAAGAAAGATACAAGACCAATCATTTTCGTTGAATATTCTCATGCAATGGGAAATTCAGTTGGAAACTTAAAAGAATTATGGGATGAATTTCGTTCGCTTCCAAGAGTTATCGGAGGCTGTATTTGGGAATTTAAAGATCAGGGAATCGTGAAATTTGATTCCAGATCAGGACAGAATTATTTTGCGCACGGAGGAGATTTTGGAGAAAAATACCATGATGGAAACTTCAATACAAAAGGAATTGTAGATTCTAATGGAAAACCAAAAGGATCTATTTTTGAAAACAAATGGGTGTATCAGCCAGCGATTTCGACTTTAAACGGAAATCAGTTAGAAATTAAAAATCGTCAGGCAGTTAAATCTTTAGAAGGTTATATTCCCGTTTTAAAAGTGTTGGAAAACGGAAATGTAATCAAAACTCAGATTTTAAAACCGTTAAAAGTAGAAGCAGGACAATCAACAACATTAGATATCAGTTCGTATCTGCCAAAAATGAAAGCTGATGCGGAATATATTTTAGATATAGAATTCCAGCTTTCAAAAGAGGAACTTTGGGCTTCAAAAGGTTACGCTGTCGCGGAAGATCAATTTCTGCTGAAAAAGAAAGAAGCTGTTTCGCCAGAATCTAAAAAAGAAACTTTAAACGTTTCTGAATCAGATTCAGATTTCAAAATAAAAGGAAAAGCTTTTGATATTACAATTGGAAAAACAAACGGAGCTTTGAGTTCGTATATTTTTAATGGTGAAGAACAAGTTTTTGCACCGTTGCTTCCTAATTTCGTGAGACCATTGACAGACAATGATAAACGCGGATGGAAATCGCAAAAGCTGTTGAAACAATGGTACAAAGCAAAACCAAAATTGGTTAACATTTCAATTGATAAATCGGCTTCTGAAATCAAAATAACAAGCGATTATGAAGTTATAAAAGATAGTGCGAGCGTAAAAGTGGTCTATAATATTTTACCAAACGGATTAATAAAAATAGATTACAGTTTAAAAGCATCAAACAAACTGCCTAACATTCCAAAAATCGGAATGCAAATGGGAGTTCAAAGAAAATTTGATCAGATTTCGTGGTACGGAAAAGGAGAATTAGAAAATTACAGCGATAGAAGTTTCGGTTCGTTTGTTGGGAAATATTCACTTCCAATAAATGATTTTATCGAACATTATCCAAAACCACAGGAAAACGGAAATCGATGCGATGTGAGATGGATGGCGCTAAGCACTCCGCAGAAAAACAACGGATTTTTAGTAGTTAATGATACCAAAGTTTTAAGTATGAGCGCATGGCCATATACACAAGAAAACTTGAGTTCTGCAGGTCACACGTATGATTTGAAAGATCCGGGATTCCTGACTGTAAACATCGATTTAATCCAAATGGGAGTAGGAGGAAATGATAGTTGGACGTTAGTTGCACAGCCTTTAGAACAATATCAGATTAAGTCTGGAAATTATGAATACAGCTTTTATTTGACACCTTTTAATGGTTCAAAAAATGAATTGGAAAGTAGTTTGAAGAAGTTTAAATATTAATAATATATAATTAAAAATTAAGAATTAAAAGGCATAGTTTGTCATTTCGAGGAACGAGAAATCACACGCGTATGTCGACAAAGATTGGAGAAGTACGTTGTGGAGTTTCGAGTGTGATTTCTCCTTACGTCGAAATGACAAATAAAAACTATATATCAACCCGACAGGTTTCAAAAACCTGTCGGGTTTACAAACGAAATAAAACAAAGAATAATGTTTCAAAAAAAACACCTCTTTTTTATCCTCCTTTTAGCGAGCTTTGTCTCCGCACAGGACATCCATAAAAAAGAATCTTTTCAGCCAACACTAGAATCCTCAAGAGCTTGGGTATATTGGTATTGGATGAAATCGGCGTATTCTAAACCTGGAATTACGGCCGATTTAGAAGCAATGAAACAAGGTGGAATTGCGGGTGCATATTTAATGACGATTAAAGGACCAGCTAATCCGCCATTGATTGATCCGCCAGTTTTACAGTTGACGCCTGAATTTTGGGATATGATTCATTGGGCTTTTAAAGAGGCAGATCGTTTAGGATTGAAATTGGCTTTTCACGGAGCTGACGGATTTGCCGTTGCAGGAGGTCCGTGGATAACGCCAGAAATTTCAATGCAGAAAATAGTTTGGACAACAACTGAAATTTTAGGAGGAAAGAAAATAGCGCTAAATTTGCTAGTTCCAGAACATTATAAAGATTATTATAAAGACATTGCAACTTTTGCTATTCCGATAAAAGAATACCAAATTACTTCGCAAATGCAATTGCCAAAAGTAACCACATCCAACAATACAGATGCTTCGTTTTTGGCAGATCCTAAAAAAGATGAAAATTTCAAATTTGCCGATGCAGGTTGGATTCAGTATGAATTTGCCCAGCCTTTTACCTGCAAATCTATTGTAATTGAAACAAAAGGAAGAGATTTTCAGGCACAGCGTCTAATTGTAGAAGTGAGTGACGATGGAGTCAATTTTAGATTTCACGAAAGAATGATCGCTCCACGTCACGGTTGGCAGGATATGGATTTTTCAAACACACATACCATTACACCAGTTACGGCAAAATATTTCAGATTTGTGTATGATCCAAAAGGAACAGAACCTGGAGCTGAAGATTTGGATTTTGCTAAGTGGAAACAGAATCTGAAAGTAAGTAAAATAACCCTTTCGAACCAGTCGTTGATTAATAATTACGAAGGAAAATCAGGCGCAATTTGGCGTTTAACTCCGCAAACTACAGATAAAGAGATTCCAAATTCTGATGCATTCAAAAAATCAGAAATTATAAATATATCCAATTTTGTTGATGCCAATGGAAACCTGAATTGGAAAGCGCCAAAAGGGAAATTGAAAATTATTCGAATGGGACATACTTCTACAGGACATGAAAATGCAACTGGAGGAGCAGGAAAAGGACTGGAAGTCGACAAATTCAATCCAGAATTAATTCGTTTTCAGTTGGATCATTGGTTTGGAGAAGCCGTTCGTTCTGCAGGTCCAGAATTGGCCTCAAAAGTTCTGGAAATCCTTCATTTTGACAGCTGGGAATGTGGAAGCCAAAACTGGTCTTCGGTTTTTCAGGCCGAATTTAAAAAGAGACGTGGTTATGATATTGTAGAATATCTGCCAGTTATGGCAGGAATTCCCGTAGAAAGTGCTGATTTTTCAGAGAAAGTTTTATACGATGTTAGAAAAACAATTGGCAATTTAGTAGCTGATAATTTCTACGGAACTGTCGCTCAAATTGCAAAAGAGTATAACGTAAAATTAAGTTCAGAAAACGTCGCGCCAACAATGATGAGTGACGCTTTGCTGCATTATAAATATGTTGATTATCCTGGTGGTGAATTTTGGCTGAAAAGTCCAACACACGATAAACCTTTTGATATGGTCGATGCCATTTCAGGCGGACATATTTACGGAAAAGATATTATTCAGGCAGAATCTTTTACGGCTCTGCGTATGGATTGGGACGAACATCCCGGAAATCTAAAAACAATAGCTGACCGAAATTATGCTTTAGGAATTAACCGTTTATTCTATCACGTTTTTGTCCATAATCCTTGGACGGATAGAAAACCGGGAATGACTTTAGACGATATCGGAACTTTTTTCCAACGAGACCAAACTTGGTGGAAGCCCGGAAAAGCTTGGTTTGATTATTGTCAAAGAGTACAGTTTCAATTGCAAAAAGGGAAACCTGTAATTGACTTGGCGGTTTTTATTGGTGAAGATTTTCCTTCCCGTTCTTTCGTGCCGGATCGTTTGGTACCGTTTATTCCGAATGTATTTGGTACAGCAAGATTCGAAAGCGAGAAAATCCGTTTAGAAAATGAAGGTCAGCCAACGGCAAAAATGCCAAAAGAAGTGACTTATTCTAAAAACATTACCGATTTATCACAGTGGATTAATCCGTTAAATGGTTATCAATATGATTCTTTCAATGCCGATGTTTTAATTAATCGTGCGAAAGTTCAGAACGGTAAAGTAACATTTGATGGTGGAATTGAATATGGAGCTTTATTCTTCCCAGGAAGTCATAAAATGGCACCGAATAAAATTTTGTCTTTGGCTTCCGCCGAAAAAATCCTGCAACTGCTAAAAGACGGAGCAACCATTTTTGTGGATGAAAAACCGAACCTTCAGCCAGGAATTCAATCAGAAGCCGATCAAAAGAAATGGCAGAATGTAGTTGATGAAATCTGGAATAATGCCAACTCATCAACATGGAAAATCGGACAAGGAACTGTTATCAAATTACCGTATTTAGGAAATGATTTTGTTTCCATCGGAATTACGCAAGACGTTTATTTTCCAAATTTAAACCGAGTCGATTCTGAAACATTGGCGTGGGCACATCGTAAATCGGATACAGAAGATGTTTATTTTATTTCCAATCAAAAAGCAGAAAAACGTTCTTTCGAGGCGTCTTTCAGAATTTCAGGAAAAGTTCCGCAATGGTACAATCCTGTTACAGATCAAACTTCAGCTTTAGCCAATTGGAAAATAGAAAACGGAAGAACAATTGTTTCGATAACTTTAGATGCAAACGAATCGGGTTTTGTGATTTTTAAAGATCAAACCAAAGAAGTTTTAGCAAAAGGAAAATCTTCTGAATTTGAAAAAGTACAAACTTTAGATGAAAACTGGGAATTGCAGTTTGATTCTGAATTTAAAGGTCCAAAAGAGGTCGTAAAAACCAATAAACTTTTTGACTGGAGCACTTCTGAAAATGATCAAATTAAGTATTATTCAGGAACTGTTATTTACAAAAAAGAGTTTATATGGAAAGGAAAAGATAGCAATAAAACTTGGTTGGACTTAGGAGAAATATCAAATATTGCCGAAATCAAAATCAACGGAAAAGATTGCGGAACGCTTTGGACTTTCCCTTTCAAAACAGATATTTCAAAAGCTTTGCAAAAAGGAAAAAATTCAATAGAAATTAAAGTCACAAACACGTGGGCCAATAGATTAATCGGCGATCAAAAATTGCCAAAAGAAGAAAGATTAACGTGGACAACAGCGCCATTTCGTTTGGAAGGCGAACCGTTGTTGAAAGCGGGGTTGTTTGGACCCGTTGTGATTTTACAGGAGAAATAAATGTTAGCCACAGATTAAAATGATTATTTGGATTGTCACTCTCAGCGAAGTCGAAGGGCGCTTCAATTGGAATCGGGCTTCGACTTCGCTCAGCCTGACATAACTAAAACTAATAATCCTTTTTAATGCTCTAATCTGTGGCAAAAAAATAGATAAAAAATGAAAAAATCAATTATTGCATTATTAACGATTTTGGCAAGTTTTCAAATCAATGCCAAAATAAAACTGCCAGCATTGTTTAGTGACAATATGATGTTACAGCAAAAATCGAATGCGCCAATTTGGGGTTGGGCAGAAAAGAACGCAAATATTACAATCAAAACTTCTTGGGATTCTAAAACTTACAAAACAAAAGCAGATGGTTCAGGAAAATGGAAATCAGAATTACAGACTTCTTCTTTTGGAGGCCCATATACGATTGAAGTTTCTGAAGGAAACGAAAAAGTAACCATCAAAAATGTTTTGTTGGGTGAAGTCTGGCTTTGTTCTGGGCAGTCGAATATGGAAATGCCATTGAAAGGATTCCAAGGTCAGCCTGTTAAAAATGGAAACAAAATCATTGTAAGATCAACCAATAAAAACATTCGTTTAATTACGATTCCAAGAGCAACGGTTTTAGAACCATTGCAAAATTTTGAAGGAAAATGGGAAGAAGCTTCTCCAAAATCGACTTCAAATTTTAGTGCAACAGCTTGGTATTTTGGATCGCTCTTACAAGAAGTTTTAGATGTTCCTGTTGGATTGATTCATGTTTCGTATGGCGGTTCGAGCATGGAAGCGTGGATGAATCAAGAAATGCTGAAAGATTTTGCGAGCGCTAAAATTCCGACCACAAAAGAAGAATTGGCAAAAGACCCAAATCGTGTTCCTACGACTTTATTTAACGGAATGCTTTCACCTGTAATTGGTTACGGAATCAAAGGTTGTATTTGGTACCAAGGAGAATCGAATTACGAAAGAGCTTCTGAATATACCGCTTTAATGAAGAAAATGGTCAGCAGTTGGAGAACGTTATGGAATCAGGGAGATTTTCCGTTTTACTATGCTCAGATTGCTCCGTTTAATTACGCTTCATTTCATCCAAAAGATTATTTAGAAAAATACAATTCGGCTTATTTGAGAGAAGCACAGTTTATGGCTTCAAAGGAAATTCCGAATTCAGCAATGGCTGTTTTAATGGATGTTGGAGAAGAAAATAACATTCATCCAATGGATAAAGAAAAAGGCGGAAACCGTTTGGCTTTTCAAGCGTTGGCAAGAACTTATGGAATTGAAGGTTTCGAATTCGAAAGTCCGAAATATAAATCGATGGAGATAAAAGATGGTGCCGTAACGGTTTCTTTTGATGATGTTGCTAACGGAATTACATCTTATGACAAAGAGGTTTTAGGTTTTGAAATAGCGGGAGCAGATAAAGTTTTCTATCCAGCAAAAACGGTTGTGAGAAGAAAATCAGTGGTTTTAACGTCAGATAAAGTAAAAAATCCAGTTGCAGTTCGTTATTTATGGAAAGATTTCGCCAAAGCGGAATTGTTTAGTGCGGGCGGTTTGCCAGTTTCGTCATTTAGAACAGACGAATGGTAATTGTTAATGGTTAATTGTGAGTTATAAGTTATGAGTTTTCGCGTCTAGGTTGTCATTTCGACGAAGGAGAAATCACACTAGAAATTCCGCAACAATTATCGACAGTCTTTATGGTTACGAGTGAGATTCCTCGTTCCTCGGAATGACAACAATAACTAAAAAATAAATGAAATACATAAAGTACATACTTCTCTTCACTACGCTTTGCCTCAAAGCGCAAATTCCTGTGCTCGATAATTATAATCAAATTTGGACAATACAAAGCAATAATTCATCAGAATCTATGCCTTTGGGAGGCGGTGATATTGGTATGAACGTTTGGGTTGAGAAAGGCGATTTGTATTTCTATTTTTCGCGAAGCGGGACTTTCGACGAACATAATACTTTATTGAAATTAGGACGAGTAAAAGTGACGTTAAGCCCTAATCCGTTTGAAGGAAAGGAAGGTTTTCGTCAGGAATTAAAACTGAAAGACGGATATGTTTTAGTTGGACAGAATGATACTAAAATTAAGCTTTGGGTTGATGTTTTTAAACCAATTATTCATGTCGATTTAGAAAGCGAAAATCCGCTGAAAATGACAGCGTCTTATGAAAGCTGGCGTCATCAAAACCGTATTTCAAAAGGAAAAGAGAATAACGCCAATTCTTACAAATGGGCACCTCAGGGAGATCTTATCAATTTTAAAGATTCGATTGTATTCGAAAATAATGGAGTTAAATTTTATCATAGAAATAGAGAAAATACTGTTTTTGATGTAGCGGTAAAACAGCAGAAAATGGAATCGGTTAAAGACCAAATGCTGAACCCGATTGCAAATCTTACTTTCGGCGGATTTATGAAAGGCGATAATTTAAAACCTGATGGAACATATTTAGGAAAATATCAGTCGACAGATTTTAAAGGTTTTAATTTAACGAGCATAAAACCTTCGAAAAAACATTCATTAGAAATATATTTAAACACCAGTCAATCCGATTTTTCTACTTGGAATAATGGATTGAAAAACCTGATTTCTGCAAATAAAAATACAGCAAAACAAGCGGAAAAAAACACTCAAAAATGGTGGAATAACTTCTGGAATCGCAGTTTTATTTTCACTCAAAAAAATCAATCAACTGCAAAAGATTCAGTTTATCAAATCGGACAGAATTATCAATTGTTCCGATATATGCTTGGATGCAATGCGTACGGAAAATATCCAACCAAATTCAACGGTGGACTTTTTACGGTTGATCCTGTTTACACGAATAAAGAACTGAATTTTACGCCTGATTTTAGAAATTGGGGAGGAGGAACGATGACGGCTCAAAACCAAAGATTGGTTTATTTCCCGATGGTAAAAAGCGGAGATTTTGATATGATGAAATCGCAGCTGGATTATTATTTGAGTTTACAAAAAAATGCCGAATTACGCTCTAAAGTATATTGGAATCATAACGGTGCATCATTCACAGAACAATTAGAAAATTTTGGACTCCCAAATCCAGCCGAATACGAATGGAAACGTCCCGCAGATTATGATCCAGGAATGGAATATAATGCTTGGTTGGAATACGAATGGGATACAGTTTTAGAGTTTTGCCAGATGATGTTGCAACAGAGAGAATATGCTGGAGAAGACATTCAGAAATACAATCAATTCATCATTAGCTGTCTTCGATTTTTTGATGAACATTATCAATATTTAGCCAAACAACGAGGAAGAAAAGCTTTAGATGGAAATGGAAAATTAATTCTTTTTCCCGGTTCGGGAGCAGAAACTTATAAAATGGCGAATAATGCCAATAGCACAATTTCGGCTTTGCAGGTAATTACAGAAAGCCTTTTAAACCTTTTTGGAAATCAGATGTCAAAAGAAGACTCAGAATATTTAAAAGCATTTCAAACTAGAATTCCGCCTTTGAATTTTGGACAAATCGGAAATCATAAAGTTTTACTTCCTGCTAAAACTTGGGAACGTGTAAATAATTCTGAAGTTCCGCAATTGTATCCCGTTTATCCGTGGGGAATTTACGGCATTGGAAAACCTGATTTAGAAACGGCTTTAAATACGTGGAAATACGATTCTGATGCTTTGAAATTTAGAAGTCATATTGGCTGGAAACAGGATAATATTTTTTCGGCTCGCTTGGGTTTAACCGAAGAAGCAGCAAAATATAATACGTTAAAAATGGCGAATTCAGAAAGACGTTTTACAGCTTTTTGGGGTCCTGGATTTGATTGGGTTCCAGATCATAATTGGGGCGGATCAGGGATGATTGGCATGCAGGAAATGCTTTTGCAGGAAGCAGGCGAAAAAATCTATCTCTTTCCAGCTTGGCCAAAAGAATGGAACGTTCATTTTAAATTACACGCCAAACAAAATACAACAATTGAAGCCGAACTCTTAAACGGAGAATTAAAGGTTTTAAAAGTAATTCCAGAAGAAAGAAAAAAAGACATTATAAATCTGCTTGGAAAATCTGAAGCAGAGAAAACGAAATTAAACTAACTATTACTAACAAAAATGATAAAGAAATTAATAAGTGGTGCTGTTTTGTCCATGCTTTTGACCACAAACGGACAAGCACAATCAGTTGCAAATGCTGATAAACAAATTGTTAAAGTTGACTTTGATTTTTTTCAAAGAAGACTGGAAGAAGTTCATGATCCAAGTTATGATTCGTGGGTGATTAATGAAGGAAAAGAAGCTGAAAAATCATTTAATAATGTATCATTTAAATTAAAAGGAAACTTTACATCAAAATGGTACAAAGTTGGAATGAGCGCTCCGTTTTACAACAAATTAGGAAGTGATGGTTTGGTTACGGCTGAAAATTTAGAATTGAAAATCAGCGGATTGAAAGCTGGAAAACATACACTTTTGACTTTTCATAACGCTTTTGATGTCATTACAGGAAAAACTTTTTCTCCGATAAAAATCTTCATAAATGGAAAGCTTCAGGAAACCGTAAATGCAAGTCAGAGAGCCAATGCTAAAATCGATGCTTCGATGGCATATATTACTTTTAATGCTGAAAAAGGAAAAGATGTAATTGTTCGTTTTGAAATTGATCCGACTTCCAATCCTGATATCATAAAACAGATTGTAATCAACGGTTTTGAAATTGATACGCCAAATTTAATGAATCAGGCGAGAACTCCTGAACCAAAAAATAGAGACGAACATGTTGAAGTGGGTAAAACTTTAACTCTAAAATGGGATGCTGTAAAAAACGTAGCATCTCATAAAATATATTTCGGTGAAGATAAAAATGCGGTGGAAAATGCATCAGAATCTTCAAAAGAATTTAAAGGAAAATTAACTGATAAATCTTTCTCAGTTTCTGATTTATATTCAGGAACAACTTATTACTGGAGAGTAGATGAAGTAGATAATAATGGCGAAGTTACATTAGGAAACGTTTGGTCATTTAAACCTGCTCAATTGGCTTTTCCAGGTGCTGAAGGTTACGGACGTTACGCTGTTGGAGGTCGTGGCGGAAAAGTAATTGAAGTGACTAATCTAAATGATGATGGACCGGGAAGTTTACGCGATGCGATCAATCAGGAAATTGGTCCAAGAACGATTGTTTTCAATGTTTCAGGAAATATAAAACTGGCTTCGAGATTAGTCGCAAATCAGCCCTATATAACTATTGCGGGACAAACGGCTCCGGGAGAAGGAATCACGATCAGCAGAGCGCCAATCGGATTGACAGGAAATGATGGTATAATTCGATTTTTGAAAGTGAGAATTGGAGGCGGAACTACTTTTGACGGAATGGGATTAACGGGTGCAGATTACAGTATTATTGATCATTGCTCTATTAGTTGGACAATCGATGAATCGTTTAGTTCACGTGGCGCGCATCATATTACATTACAGCGAACTCTAATTTCAGAAGCTTTAAACGTTGCAGGACATGATAAATATGAGGCAGGAAAAATGCATGGCTACGCAGCTACAATTGGTGGCGATATCGGTAGTTTTCATCATAACTTATTATCTCATAATTATGGTCGAAACTGGAGTATTGGCGGTGGTTTAAGCGGCGACGGATTTTATACAGGAAGATTGGATATTACTAATAATGTGGTTTACAACTGGGGCAAAAGAACAACAGATGGCGGTGCAAACGAGGTAAATTTTGTGAATAATTATTATAAACCGGGTGCTTCAACTGGAATTTTTGTCGCATTAAATGCGCAGCATGAAGGGGTCGGAAAAGGAATGCAACGTTATTATTTTAACGGAAATGTTATGCCAGGTTATTTCGATGAGAAATCTCAGGATAAAGGCAGAAAATCGACCGTAACAAATAGAGAAAAAGTAGAATATGAAACTTTTGTAGATAAACCATTTTTTCCTTCTTACGTAGAAACGCAATCAGCGAAAGCGGCTTATAAAAATGTACTTTCAGATGTTGGTGCAAATCAACCATTTTTTGATAAACACGATAACCGAATTGTAGAGGAAACTTTAAAAGGAACTTTTACATATAAGGGAAGTAAAAGTGGTTTAGGCGGAATGATTGATAACGAACAAGATGCAGGCGGATGGCCAAACTTTGTTTCAGAAACTCGTCCGTCAGATTGGGATACAGATCATGACGGTTTGCCAAACTGGTGGGAAAAAGCTTTTGGTTTGAATGAAAATTCAAAAACTGGAGATTTTTCAGATGCAAACCAAGATGCTGACAAAGACGGATTTACGCAGTTGGATAATTATTTAGACTGGCTGGCTCAACCTCATTATTTTATCAGTTTAAAAGATAAAAAAGTTTTGAACGTAGCGGATTATTTCAAAGGTTTTGAAAATAAACCAGTTTATTCTTTCTCTGAAGTAAAAAATGGGAAAGCCAATTTAAAAGGAAAAGAAATTCAGTTTACAGGTTCAAATAAAGGTTTTGCTTCTTTCGTAGTAACGGTAAAAGATGCAGACGGAGATTCAATGAGCAGAACCATTAATTTCTTTATTAAGTAAAATTAGTTAGCCACGAATTCACGAATTTAAATATTCAAAGATTTTCAAAAAATAATTCGTGAATTCGTGGCTGAAAAAAATATTCAAAATGAAAAAGAACATCATCATATCCTCTTTATTTCTTTCAACCGTAATCTTTGCGCAAAACAAAGGTTTGGTTGCGAATTCAGAAAGTCCGTATTCGAAACTGCAAAGTGTAGGTTTACAAGATGTAAAATGGACAAACGGTTTTTGGAAAGAACAATTTGATGTAGAAACTAAAAATACGTTGCCTTATATGTGGGATTTGTATCATAACGAAACTTCGCATGCTTACAAAAACTTCGAAATTGCAGCAGGTTTAAGCAAAGGAACTTTCAAAGGTCCTTCGTTTCATGATGGTGATTTCTATAAAATTTTTGAAGGAATGGCGGCAACGTATGCCGTTACAAAAGATAAAAAACTCGATGCCGAAATGGATAAAGCTATTGCGCTTTTCGCGAAAGTACAGCGCAAAGACGGTTACATCCATACGCCCGTTTTAATCGACGAGCGCTGGGGAACTTTAGGCCCAGAAGAAGTGAAAAAACAATTGGGTTTTGAAAAATATAATATGGGACATTTAATGACTGCAGCCTGCATTCATTATCGCGCCACAGGAAAACCAAACTTCCTAAATATAGCAAAAGGTGTTGCCGATTTCTTGTATGATTTTTACAAAAAAGCTTCGCCAGAATTGGCTCGAAATGCAATTTGCCCGTCACATTATATGGGAATTGTCGAAATGTACAGAACGACAAAGAATCCGAAATACTTAGAATTAGCTAATAATCTAATCGATATTCGCGGAACCACAAATGACGGAACCGATGATAATCAGGATAGAGTTCCGTTTCGTGAGCAGACAACTGCAATGGGACACGCTGTAAGAGCAAATTATCTTTACGCTGGAGTTGCCGATTTGTATGCCGAAACAGGAGAAAAGAAATTGTTAGACAATTTAGAATCTATTTGGGATGATGTAACGTATCGTAAAATGTATATTACTGGAGGTTGTGGTTCTTTGTACGATGGAGTTTCGCCAGACGGAACTTCTTATGATCCAACTGTAGTGCAGAAAATTCATCAGGCTTATGGAAGACCTTTTCAATTGCCAAATGCAACGGCTCATACCGAAACCTGTGCGAATATTGGAAATGTTTTATGGAATTGGAGAATGCTTCAAATTACGGGAGATGCAAAATATGCCGATATTGTGGAATTAGCACTTTATAACAGCGTTCTTTCGGGAATGGATTTAGAAGGAGAAAAATTCCTTTATAATAATCCGCTGAATGTTTCTAATGATTTGCCATTTCATCAAAGATGGGGAAATGAACGTGAAGGATATATTGCTTTATCCAATTGTTGTGCGCCAAATGTAACGAGAACGGTAGCCGAAGTTGGAAATTACGCTTACAATATTTCAAAAGATGGTTTGTATGTGAATTTGTACGGAAGTAATTCATTAAAAACGAAATCTTTAAATGGAGAAGAAATAGAAATTGAACAGCAAACGAATTATCCGTGGGACGGAAAAATAACTTTGAAAATTGTAAAAGCTCCAAAAGATTTACAGAATTTCTTTTTAAGAATTCCGGGTTGGAGTAGTGGTGCCGAAGTTTCGATAAACAATTCTAAAATTAATGAGAAAATAGTTTCTGGAACTTATTTGAAATTAAATCAAAAATGGAAAAAAGGAGATGTGATCGAATTGAATCTTCCAATGCCAGTCGAATTGATGGAAGCGAATCCGTTAGTGGAAGAAGTTAAAAATCAAGTTGCTGTAAAAAGAGGACCTTTAGTTTACTGTTTAGAATCTGATCAGCTTCCTGCAAAAGTTAGTGTAAATGATGTGGCTTTGAATTTGAAATCGAATTTTGCAACCAACAATTTTATATTGAACAATAGAAACTTAGTCAGCATTGAAGCTGAAGCCGTTATAAATTCTAATAATTCATGGAACAAATCTTTGTACAAACCGCTTTCTTCTAAAGATGCAACGGCAGTATCTGTAAAATTGATTCCGTATTTTGCATGGGGAAATAAAGGAAAAGGCGAAATGACGGTTTGGATGTCGCATTAAGTTTTGGACACGGATCAAACGGATTTACTTCGTAAAGACGCGGATTAAAAACAGATTTTTAAATTTTGTCAAAGATATTAATCGTTCAGTTTGTCATTTCGACGAAGGAGAAATCACACACCTAACTCGACAAAAAAGGCGATTTAGATTGCGGAATTTCTAGTGTGATTTCTCCTTCGTCGAAATGACAAAAAAAAATAAAAAACAAATGAAATACATTCTAACTCTATTTTTAATAACGACATTGTCATTATCAGCTCAAACGCTTGATAACAAATTGGTATTAACCGTGGCACAGGACGGTTCTGGTGATTTTAAAACCATTCAGGAAGCGGTTAATAATGTCAAAGACAATTCAGAGAAAAGAGTTGTAATTACTATAAAGCCAGGGAAGTATCTGGAGAAATTGGAAATTCCTGCTTCAAAACCCTTTATTACTTTAAAAGGTTTAGACAGAAATAAAACGATAATTTCATTTGATGATTATTCAGGTAAACCGCTTCGAGAACCAGACCCGTCGGGTAAAAAAGAATTTGGAACTTCAACTTCGTATTCTTTTTTAATTAAAGGAAATGACTGTACTTTGGAAAATCTTACAATTGAAAATACGGCAGGTAGAGTAGGACAGGCGGTTGCGCTTCACATAAAAAGTGATCGTGTTATCGTCAAAAACTGCAATCTTTTGGGAAATCAAGATACGCTTTATTTATCACAAGAAAATACAAGAACTTATTTCGAAAATTGTTTTATTAACGGAACAACTGATTTTATTTTCGGTGCAGCAACTGCTTATTTTTATAAATGCACTATTGAAAGTTTAACGAACTCTTATATTACGGCAGCTTCAACTCCGCAGGGGCAATCTTGTGGTTTTGTTTTTGTTGATTGTAAACTTACCGCAAAAGACAAATCGGTAGATAAAGTATTTCTGGGAAGACCTTGGAGACCTTATGCCCAAACGGTTTTTATCAATACCGATTTAGGTTCACATATAATTCCCGAAGGTTGGAATGCTTGGCTTGATTCTCGATTTCCTGATAAAGACAAGACGGCTTATTATGCAGAATATGGCAGTAAAGGGTTGAGTGCAAAAGATTTGTCTAAGCGTGTTTCATGGTCACATCAGTTAAAGAAAGAAGATATTAAGAAATATAATAAAGATTTGGTTTTTAACGGATGGAACCCGAATAAATAAGTACCTTAAAACTTTAAAATTTTGTAAATTTTAATTGAATAAAATAATTTTAGCTTAATGCCCGCTGCCTTTGATGGTTAGCGGGTTTTTTATTCGTTTTTTTAGTTCAAAAATTAAAAATGTAATCGTTTACAATTCATTGGTCAGAATTTACTTTTAAAAATATTTTTTATTTTATAATATTTTTTAGTCTTATTTTAATAGTATCCTGTATTTTTTTTGTAAGTTTTTTAATGTAAATTAAATGTTATTTTAATAATTATCTCTAACGTTTTCGTAAAATAGAACTATTTATAAGCCTCTATGCATCAGTCATGATAACGGTTAGTTTTGCAGAATAAATAGTATATGTATAATTTTGATAAAAATCTTATTGTTTTTTGATCAAAACAGGATTATAAATTTTATTTTAAGCAATCATTTATCTTGAATATTTTACATCGTTTATTTTTTACGTCCGTTTTTTATTAATATTGTTTTTTTTGTGTCATTTTTTTTGAAATTATGCTATTAAAACAGGATACAGCAGGACGGTTCTCATATATCATCGTTATATTTTTGGAATACTAAAATAAATGTGTTTTAAACATTTAATAAAATGCTTTAAGATTTCTTTAAGTAAATTTTTATTAGAATTAAGACATGTTTAACATGACTAACTAACAATTAATAACCTAACCAAAAAAAACATTTATGAAACAAGCACTTATAAAAAGATGTAGTTTTCTTTTGTTTACATTGATGAGTATGCTGAGTTATGCTCAAAGTAATCAAGTTACAGTAACAGGAACTGTAATTGATAATGTATCAGGCCTTCTTCCGGGAGTAAACGTAACGGAAAAATCTACGAAGAATACAGTTACCACCGATTACAATGGTAAGTATCAGATTAAGGTTAAGCCGGGAGCAACATTGGTTTTCTCATTTATTGGAATGAAAAAAACGGAAGTTCCTTTAAATGGTCGTACGAACCTAGATGTTAAAATGCAAGATGATTCTAATGTATTAGATGATATTGTAGTTGTGGCATACGGTACGCAAAAAAAGAATAATGTTACTGGAGCTATTGTTACTTTAAAACCAGATGATTTTCAGGATTTGCCTGTATCGAATTTATCTGAAGCTTTAAGAGGTTTAACTCCAGGTGTGAGTGTGTCTGGAGGAGCGGGTCGTCCTGGTGATGCTGCAACTCTTCAAATACGTCAAACTTTTGGATTTTCTAAAGATGGTAACTCGAATATTCCTTTAGTAGTTATTGATGATATGGTGCAAATTGATCCTCAAAATGGAAAACCTACTTTAGATACCTTTAACCAGTTAGATCCTTCAGAGATTGAAAGTATGACGGTCCTAAAAGACGGTTCTGCAGCAATTTATGGATCAAGAGCTTCGCAAGGTGCTATTATAGTAAAGACTAAAAGAGGAAAATCTGGAAAACCAAAATTCACATACTATAGCCAATATGCAATGAATGATGCAGTAAGCCATAGTAAAACAATGAATGCTTATGAGCATGGAATTTGGAAAAATAGATTTTTAAATTCTAACTTGGATGCTGACAGATCTAAATATTTTTCTGCTGCAGAGCTTGAAAAAATGAAAGGTTTAGATTATGATTGGCTTAAGAAAGCTTGGATGCCTGCTGTTCAGCAAAGACAATCACTTTCTGCAAGTGGAGGTACTGAAAAAGCAACTTATTTTGCAGGTGTTACTTACTTTGATCAAGGAGCTAATTTAGGAGAGCAAGATTATAAAAAATGGAATTTCAGAACAGGAACTACTATTAAAATCTCTCAAGATTTAGAATTTTCTGCTTCCGTTTCTGCTATTACAACAGACGTAACGAAATCATTCTCTAAAGCTTCAGCAAACTTAAACGATAGTAGTTTTGGTTCAGCTGCTGGTGGAGAGCAAGCGGATTATGCTTACTTATTGCACATGCCAAAATATATTCCTTGGTCAACTACTGTAGGCGGAAAAGAATATTGGATGTCTCCGTTTCCACGTACAGATCGTAACTTAGGAAGTGCTAACGCTAACACAACTATTGCAGGATGGAACTATTTTGCAGGTTTAGATGCTGGAAAACAAATAGAAGAGCAATTTTCATATAATGTGAATTTATCTTTAGAATATAAAATACCATTTGTAAAAGGTTTAAGCGTAAAAGGAAGTTTTGCTAGAAGCCAATCAAGCAGTTATACAGAGCAATACCAATTACCGTATGATTTGGCAAGAATAACAAATTACCAATTAGCTGATAACCACTTAGAAAACCCTAATTCTATATATGCTGTAGAAACAAATATTCGTGGTTCTAGAGTTTATTATACTACAGATTTAGATAAATTAGTACAAGCTAACTTTTTTGCAACATATGCTAGAACATTTGGAAATCATAATGTATCTGCGATGTTTGGTTATGAGCAATCAGAAGCATGGAACAAAAATGTTCGTTTAGCTTATGAAGGAACTTCAAAAGATTTCTTAGGTAATAGTACGACTGCTGGACCAATTAGTACAAACTCACAAGCTGTAAAAGTGGAGTCTGGAACACAGTCTTATTTAGGACGTGTAAACTACAGCTTTAAAGATAGATATCTTGCTGAGTTTATTTTTAGAAGTGATGCTTCTACTAAATTTGCTCCGAATAATTACTGGGGCTTTTTCCCAGGTGCTCAATTGGGATGGGTTGTTTCTAAAGAAGACTGGTTTACTGATAATGTATCTTGGGTAAGTAATTTGAAATTACGTTATTCAATTGGTAAAACAGGTAAAGATAATATTGACTACTGGAGATGGCTACAGTTTTATGAACCGTTGCCAGATAAAGGAGCTCAATTTGGTAACAGCGGAGGTCTTTTAGGAGGTGGAATTACACCGAGACCAAATCCAAACGTAGATGTACATTGGGATACTACTATCAAAAACAACTTTGGTATTGATCTTGGTATCTTAAAAAACAGATTGCAACTTTCAGCTGATTTTTACTATGATAAATCTACAGAGATGTTGATCGGATTAGCAGGTGAGGCAGGTACTCCAATTACAGTTGGTGGTGGTTTTGCAGAGGTGAATTATGCAGCTGTTGATGCTTGGGGAAGTGAGTTTAGCTTAAATTGGAATGACAATATTAAAAAAGATTTAAGCTATAGCGTAGGGATAAACTTTGGATTCAATAATAATGAAGTTAAAAAATATCCTAATCTTGCTAGAACTGATGCAAATACAAATATAACAACAGTTGGAGCTTCTACATTTTTCCCAGTATGGGGATTCAATACTTGGAAACAAACTTCAACAGGTGATGGTATCTTAAGAACTGACGAAGATGTAGCTAACTATTGGAGTTATTTAACACAGAGAGCTACTGCTGTTGGTGGAGTTCCTAATTATATGGGTATTACTAACGTAAATGCTATGCGTAAAGGAATGTTAGCTTACGAGGATACAGCAGGAGTTTATAATGCATCAACAAATACTCAAGCTGGTGCTGATGGTAGAATTATGAGAAATGAAGATTATGTTAAATTAGCTAATAATAACAGAACTTACGGTTTTACAAGTAATTTAGGATTCAAGTATAAAACGTTTTATTTCAAAACTCAGATTCAAACTTCATGGGGAGGTTACAATGCTCTTGATCTAGTAAAACAAGGTACTTCATCTGCTCATAATGATTGGGCTCATGAATCTTTCTGGAACGATATGTACGATGCTACAGATAATCCTAACGGAAAATATCCTAATATGGCACAACAAGATTATATTTTTGCTCCATCTGATTTTTGGCAATTAAATACATTTAGATGTGTGGTAAGAAATATGACTGTTGGATTTGAACTTCCAAGAGAAGCAATGAAACAAATTAATATTGCAAAAGCAACTTTAGGAATAACAGGTAATAACTTATGGGATTTGTATAATCCATATCCAGATCATTATAGAAATATGTATGATGATTCAGCTTCTAGATATCCAACTCTTAGAACTTGGTCAATCAATTTGAATGTATCATTCTAATATTAATTAAAACAATTATGAAAGCAAAAATTTGTACATATATAACAATGATTCTTTTAATGGTATTAGGAGTTTCTTGTAGTGACGACTTTTTAGAAGAAAAAAAGCAATATAAATATTACGATGCAGAATTCTTTAAAAGTGAAGAACGTGTAAATTGGTACGTAAACAATTTATATTACGATTTTTATGATGGATATAAAACTCCAACTGCGGTAGTTGTTGGATCTTTTACAACTACTCAGTCTACTTATACTGAAGAATTAGGAGGTATTTCTGCTATGATTAATCCAAATATAACTTTAGGAACTGCAGCAGATGGATCTGGTTATTTCGGAAAAACATTAGTTGAAAATCCTGCTAATGACCCTTATAACAGAATTAGAGATATTAATGTTATGTTGGAAAGAATCGATGTGGATGGGGCTAATTTGAGCCAGACATTTCGTGATCAGATTAAAGGACAGATGTATTATTTACGCGCAGTTCAATATTTTGATTTAATGCGTACTTATGGAGGTGTTCCGATTGTTACAACTGTTCAGACTCCTTCTAAAGATGATCCATCAATTAAGATTCCTAGAGCGACAGTTACTGAATTAGTAGCTCAGATTACAGCTGATTTTGATTTAGCAGCAAGTTTATTACCAGGTAAATGGCCAGCTAGTGATTACGGTCGTTTTACTAAAGGTGCGGCGTTAGCTCAAAAATCACGTGTTTTACTAACTTATGCGAGTCCATTGTTTAATAAAAACTGGGATTCTTCAACTTCAAGATGGGATGCAGCTTTGGCAGCTGGATTGGCAGCAGAAGCAGAATTAACTTCGCAAGGACATGGTTTATATGGAACTACTGCAAGAGATTGGGAAAGAATGTTTTACATTAATGATAACGCATTTATTTCAGAAGCAATTGCAATTAAACTTTTAGCAAGTAGCACTACAGTTACTACTTCTTTACAATCAAATAACGGTTGGGAGAGATCAATTCGTTTGGCAAGTCAAGGAGGACAAGGAAGCGGTGGAGTTAAAGCTCCAAAAGGTATGATTGACTTATTCCCTATGGCAAACGGAAAAAGACCAACAGCAGCAAATAACTATAATGCATTCTTATTTTTTAGAGATCGTGATCCACGTTTTTACAGAACATTTGGTTTCTCAGGAAGTTACTGGCCTTACAACAATAGTTTAACTACAGCTGCGGCACCTACAGTTTGGGCATATCGTTGGTCTACAAATGCAACTACTGGTGTAGCATTTAGTATGGGTAATGATGTATCAAGTCCTGCATTTGTTCGCAAAATGTCTAGTCCTACAGTAAGTAATGCATCAAACTACCAGCTTTCTGGAACAGATATTATAGAATATCGTTACGCTGAATTATTATTGAACATTGCAGAATGTTATGCTGCAAAAGGAGATATTGCAAATACTACAGAGTATTTAGGAAGAATCCGTAAACGTGTAGGAATTCCTGCAGCTGAAAATTACGGAATTGGTACATTAGGAGACAAATATGCTGCTCTTGAAGCTGTTTTATATGAAAGAAGAGTAGAGTTAGCTTATGAAGGAAAACGTTTTTGGGATACTCAAAGATGGATGCTTTACAGTGATGACGCTTCAATTAATGACAATACAAATAGCAAATTGGGTATTCCTGTATTAAACGGAACACAGCGTATTGGAAATTATTTACATTACAAAAATGGAACTAGTGCTGCTGGTACAGATCCTTTAGCGGCAGCTCGTGCTTCTATTTCTGTTGATCCAGATGCATCAAACTTCCAAGCTCAAATTACTGCTTTAGCAACTTTTTATACTGCTAACTTTGAATTGCGTTCGCCTCCAACACCAATGGATAATGTTAATAGTGTTGCTACTCCAATATTATGGAGACCAAACTACTACATCATGGGACTTAATCAAAGTGCTTTGGTTAGTAATCCATGGTTGACACAAACTATCGGATGGAAAGATGGTAATGGAGCAGATGGAACGTTCAATTTCCAAGAATAAATTTTAAAATCAGAATAAGATTATTATATAAAGCTTTTCACCTGTATTCTTCCAAAAAGATACAGGTGATTTGTTTAAAAGAATTACCATAATTAAAAATTAACATGAAAAATTCCGCATTATTTATCGCATCGCTGCTTTTTTTGGGAAGTGCAAACTGTTTTGCTCAATATCCGAAGATAAGTCCAGAAGTTCAGGCTCAGGAAAAAGCAATTAAAGCAGAAGCTCAAAGACTTTCTGACGAAGCTTGGGAAAAAGCTTTAGTAGTTATTGAAGAAGAAGCAAAACATGGTAAACCTTATATTCCATGGGCGTCAAGACCAACAGATTTACCTCAGGCTGAAATTCCAGCTTTCCCAGGTGCTGAAGGTGGCGGAATGTATAGTTTTGGCGGACGTGGTGGAAACGTTTATGTTGTAACAAGTTTAGAAGATCGCGGACCAGGAACTTTACGTGAAGCTTGCGAAAAAGGAGGAGCTAGAATTGTGGTATTTAATGTATCAGGAATTATCAGATTAAAAAGTCCATTAATTATTCGTGCACCTTACATCACAATTGCTGGACAAACAGCACCTGGAGATGGAATTTGTGTTGCAGGAGAATCTACTTGGATTGATACGCACGACGTAATTATCAGACATATGCGTTTCCGTAGAGGAGAAACTTTTGTTGGGCGTAGAGACGATTCTATTGGAGGAAATCCTGTAGGAAACATCATCATTGATCACGTTTCAGCAACTTGGGGATTAGACGAAAATATGTCAATGTACAGACATATGTACAATCCTGGAGCAGGATATCCTGAAGTAAAAGTAGGAACAGTAAATATTACAATCCAAAATAGTTTATTTGGTGAAGCTTTAGATACTTACAATCACGCTTTCGGAAGTACTTTGGGTGGTGAAAACTGCTCTTTTATGAGAAATATGTGGGCTAATAATGCTGGTAGAAATCCTTCTATTGGATGGAATGGAATTTTTAATTTTGTGAATAACGTAGTTTTCAACTGGTATAACAGATCTACTGATGGTGGAGATTATACTGCGAATTATAATATCATCAACAACTTCTATAAACCAGGACCTGTAACCGATTTAACACAACCAATTAGTTACAGAATTTTAAAACCAGAATCTGGAAGAAGCAAATTGCCTTATATGGTTTTTGGTAGAGCTTACGTAAACGGAAACGTGATAAACAATAACGAAAAAGTTACTAAAAACAATTGGGATGGCGGAATCCAAATTGAAAATAAAAAAGGAGAGTTAATGACTTACGATGAATCGAAAGAGTATTTCGATAAAATGAAAGCAGTTAAACCTTTCCCAATGCCTTGGTTCAATAAAATTATGACTGCTGAAGAATCTTATGAATTCGTTCTTAAAAACGTTGGAGCAACTTTACCAATTAGAGACAAAGTAGACGAAAGAATCGTAAGAACTGTAAAAACTGGAGTTCCAGAATATGCAAAAGGATTAGAGAAAAAAGAGTTTTATCAATTCGAACACAGACGTTTACCGATGGATTCTTATAAAAAAGGAATTATCACAGATATTTCTCAAGTTGGTGGATATCCTGACTACAAAGGAAAATCATATGTTGATACAGACAAAGACGGTATGCCAGATGCATGGGAGAAAAAATACGGTTTAAATCCGAATGATCCATCTGATGCAAAAGGAGATTTAAATGGAGATGGTTACTCTAATATAGAAGATTATATTAATGGAGTTAATCCAGCTATAAAAGTAGATTGGAAAGATTTAGCTAATAACAAAGAAACTTTAGTTAGACCTTTATTAGATTTAAAATAGGAATAATTTTTGAAAACATTCTTGTCAAATAAAAACAAGAATGTTTTCAAATACTAAAAATAAAAATCATGGCACTAAAAAAATTAAATGTTGGTTTATTATCACTGATTTTTGCATTTTCAACTTTAAGTGCACAACAGCATTTAGATCCTGAATATATAAAAGTTACTAACGAAAGAGCAGCAAAAATCGTTACCAAATTGGATTTAAAAAACGAAGCAAAAGAAAAAGCAGTTTCGAATATTATTGCTCAGCAATTCAGAGATTTAACTGAAATTCAAGACGGAAGAGACGCTGAAATCAAAAAAGTAAAAGAAGATACTTCTTTAGCAAAAGAAAAACAAAACGAGAAAATTGACAAACTGAAATCAAAAGCAGACGAATCAATAGCAAAGTTGCATAAATCTTACCTTAAAAAATTAGGTAAAGAATTATCAGAAGACAAAATTACTGAGGTTAAAGACGGAATGACTTATGGAGTGCTCCCAATTACAGTTGCAGGTTATAATGATATGCTTCCAAATTTAACAGCAGAACAAAAAGATTACATTTATAAAGCTTTAGTTGAAGCAAGAGAACATGCAATGGATGGTGGTTCTTCTAAAGAAAAACACGGCTGGTTTGGTAAATATAAAGGAAGAATCAATAATTATTTATCTAAACAAGGTTACGATCTTAACAAAGAAAGTGCTGATTGGCATAAACGTGTTGAAGAAAGAGAAAAAAATAAAGCTAAAGACTCTACTTCAAAAAAAGATTAAATTCTGATTTAACTTTCTATCAAAAACTATTAAACCTTAGACCATCAATTCCATGCAAAATATTTTTCCTAATCTTACCTTGAAAAGAACATTATTAGCATTTTCATTTTGTTCTCTTTTCTCATCTGCGTATGCCCAATATCCCGTAATTCCAAAACCTGTTCAAGAAAAAGCCGATGCTATTTTAGCTGACGAAGAAAAAAGACTGAGTGAAATTTGGAATACTAATCTTCACATCATCAAAGAAGAAGCAAAACAAGGAAAACCGTATTTACCTTGGGCATCCTATCCAAAAGATTTTGTTTTGGCTGATATTCCTGCTTTCCCTGGTGCTGAAGGTGGTGGAGCATATACACAAGGTGGACGTGGAGGGAAAATATTTGTAGTAACAAGTTTAGAAGACAGCGGAAAAGGAACTTTTCGTGAAGCCTGCGAAGCCGTTGGAGCAAGAACGATTGTTTTCAACGTTTCGGGAATTATTCAATTGAAAAAAAGAATCAGTATGCGTGCGCCTTACGTAACCATTGCGGGACAAACTGCTCCGGGTGACGGAATTTGTATTGCGGGAGAGACTTTAGAAATTGATACTCATGACGTTATTATTCGTCATATGCGTTTCCGTCGTGGAGCTACAGAAGTAACGAGAAGAGATGATGCATTAGGAGGAAATCCAATGGGAAATATCATTGTAGATCACTGTTCTGTGAGCTGGGGATTAGATGAAAATATTTCTCTATACAGACATCAATTTGCCGCTAATGCAAAATCGAAACTGGAAAAATTACCTGCTTGTAATATCACAATACAAAACACCATTTCTTCAGAAGGTTTAGATACGTATAATCATGCTTTCGGAAGTACAATTGGCGGATTAAATAGTACTTTTATGCGCAACTTATGGGCGGATAACATTTCTAGAAATGCTTCTATCGGAATGTATGGCGACTTTAATTTTGTGAATAACGTAGTATTCAATTGGTGGAATCGTACGCTTGATGGTGGAGATTATCGTTCGATGTTAAACATCATCAACAATTATTTCAAACCAGGTCCAATAACGCCACAAAACGAACCTATTTCACATAGAATTGTGAAACCAGAATCAGGTTATATTGAACCGAAACAATATGGAAGAGCGTATGTTTCAGGAAACTTTATCGTAGGTTCTCCTGAAGTTACGGCAGACAACTGGAATGGCGGTGTGCAATTGGAAAACCTTCCAGAAGCAGAAACAAAAGAGTTTTTAGCAGCTATTAAACAACCAAAACCTTTCTCAATGCCAAAATTCAATATCATGTCGGCAGAAGAAGCCTATGATTTTGTTTTGACGAATGTTGGAGCTACAATTCCGAAAAGAGATGCGGTTGATGAAAGAATTATCAAACAAGTTAAAACTGGAAAAATCGAAGTTAAAGACGGCTTAGAAAACAATATCGGAAAAGAATATATAAAAAGAAGATTACCTGCTGACTCTTACAAAAAAGGAATTATAACACATCCTGACCAAGTTGGCGGATATCCAACTTACAAAGGAAAAGCGTATAAAGATTCAGACAATGACGGAATTCCAGATGCGTGGGAGAAAAAATATGGTTTAAATCCAAATGATGCTTCAGATGCCAACAAAGATGCAAACGGAGACGGATATACGAACATCGAAAAATATTTTAACGGAATCGATCCAAAAAGTAAAACAGATTGGACGAAAATCGAAAATAATACGGATACTTTGGCGAAGCTGAAATCATTATTACAATAGTAAAGTATTCTCAACGCAAACCTGACAGGTTTTAAAAACCTGTCAGGTTTAATTACAAAAAGAATATCCATCTAGTTTGTCATTTCGACGAAGGAGAAATCACACAAGTAATTCGACAAAGATTGGCGATTTTCAGAGTGGAGTTTCTAGTGCGATTTCTCCTTCGTCGAAATGACAAGATTGTGGAAAAAGACAAACCTAAAAATTATATGAGCTTATATTACTTATATGGTTTAATTTTAAAGTCTAAAAAAATAATAAGGTGAATTTTATCCAGTTAAAAAATACAATCTCTCTTCAAAAAGATAAAATAGTTTTATCTGGTTTGGCGATGCTTTTCAGTATAAACATCACAGCCCAAAACAATTTCCCAGATATCATAAAAACCAAAGAAGGAAAACTTTCTTTCACTACAGATAGTCAAGGAAATCAAATCCCTGATTTTTCTTTTGCAGGGTACAGAAACTCTGATGTTACCCTTCCAAATCTAGACAACAAAATTTTTGTTTCAAAACAAGAAGAAGATGCAACGCAGAAAATCCAAAATGCGATTGATTATGTAAGTGCATTAAAACCAGATAAATCGGGTTTTCGTGGAGCAGTTTTGTTAGACAAAGGAACTTTCAAAATCAGCGGAACATTATACATCAGGAAATCGGGAGTAGTTTTAAGAGGAAGCGGAAATTCCGAAAACGGAACCGTACTTTTAGGAACCGGATTAGAAAGAGAAGCTTTAATTAGAATTTTAGGCGTAAACGATAAAATTTATAAAGATTCATTTGAATTCGCAAACGCATACACACCACTTGGAACTCAGAAAATCCAGTTAAAAAATACTTCAAAATTAAAGGTTGGAGACGAAATCGAAATCAGTAAACCCTTAACAGATAATTTCATTAAAGAAGTAAACATGCAGGATTTCGGTGGAGAAACTTCATGGATTGGCTGGAAAAAAGGAGACTGGACTACCACTTGGAATCGTGTCGTTACCAAAATCAACGGAAACGAAGTAACTGTAAATGCTCCAATCACAATGTCTTTGGATGATGTTTTCGGAACTTCAAAAGTAACCGTTTATTCATGGCAAGGAAGAACTGAAAATAACGGAATTGAAAATATCTTAATAAAATCAACCTACAATCCTTCAAATTTAAAAGACGAAGAGCATAGATGGCAGGCCATCAGCATCGAAAATACCAGAAATGCTTGGGTAAAACAAGTTAATTTCAAGCATTTTGCAGGCGGAGCCGTTACGGTTTTAAAAACAAGTCAGCAAATTACAGTTGAAGATTGTATTGCAACAGAACCAATTTCAGAAATCGCATCATTTAGAAGACATACTTTTTATACAGAAGGTCAGCAAACACTTTTCCAACGTTGTTATTCAGAATTTGGATATCATGATTTCGCCGTTGGTGGATTTGGAACAACTGGACCAAATGTGTTCGTACAATGCGAATCACATTTACCATTCGAAAACAGCGGAGCAATAGGAAGCTGGGCAACTGGAGTTTTATTTGACATTGCCAATATCGACGGAAAAGCGCTAAGTTATAATAACAGAGAACAAGGAGGAAGAGGCGCTGGGTGGACAGCAGCAAACTCAGTAATCTGGGAATCATCGGCATCAAAAGTAGAATGTTATAGTCCGCCAACAGCACAAAACTGGGCTTTTGGAGTTTGGGGACAGTTTGGTGGAAACGGACATTGGAAAAACGTAAATGAACATATCAGTCCAAGAAGTTTATTCTACACACAACTAGAAGCTAGATTAGGAAAACTTCCAGTGCAGCCTTTTATCTATGATTTAGGTTCGGAAGCTTCTTCAAGTCCGAGTGTAGAAGTTGCTGCAGAATTGACTAAAAACTCTGCTACAACGGCAAAAAGTTTACAAGAATTGATTGCAGAAGCTTCAAAAGCAAATCCGATAAGTACAAATAATAAAGGCTTAAAAAATGCAAACGATTTAAAAGTTGCTTCAAATAAAACTGAAAAATCGACTTCTAAAGTTACAATAGAAAACGGTTGGTTAACTTTTGATGGAAAAATAATTACAGGAAAACAAACCAACGTTGCTTGGTGGAGAGGTGATTTAACTGATGATTTTGTAAACAAATCAACACCACACATCACTCGTTTCGTTCCGGGAAGAACAGGAAACGGATTGACAGACAAAGTGCAGGAAACAGTAGATTATTTGACTAAAAATAATATCGTTGCTTTAGAACACAATTACGGTTTGTGGTACGACAGAAGAATGGACGATCACGAACGCGTACGCAGAATTGATGATGATGTTTGGCCTCCGTTTTACGAACAGCCTTTCGCCAGAAGCGGGAAAGATTTCGCTTGGGATCATTTAAGTAAATATGATCTAACAAAATTCAACGATTGGTATTGGAGCCGTTTAGCGCAGTTTGCAACATTGGCAGAACCAAACGGACAATTGTTAATCAATCAGCAATATTTTCAGCATAATATTTTAGAAGCTGGAGCACACTGGGCAAGTTCGCCTTGGCGTTCTGCAAACAACATTAACAGCACAGGATTTCCAGAACCGCCACCTTATGCAGGAGACAAACGTATTTTTATGGCAGAGCAGTTTTACGATATTAACAATGCTCAAAGAAGAAAATTACATGAAGGTTTTATCAGGAAATCATTTGAAAACTTTCAGGAAAATAGCAACGTAATTCAGTTAACAAGTGCTGAATATACAGGTCCGTTGCATTTTATGGAATTCTGGCTAGACCAAGCTCAAAAATGGAAAGACGAAACAGGAAAAAAAGGCTTAATTGGTTTAAGTGCTACTAAAGATGTTCAGGATGCTATTTTAAATGATGCTAAAAGAGTAAAAACAGTTGATGTAATTGACATTCGTTATTGGTATTACAAAGAAGATGGTTCAGCATATGCTCCACAAGGAGGCGTTAATTTAGCGCCAAGACAGCACGCCAGAAAACTAAAAACCGGAAAAGAAACAGACAATCAAGTATATCGCGCCGTTCGTGAATACCGAGAAAAATATCCAGAAAAAGTCATTTTATATTCAACAGACGGTTCTTCAAGATTCGGATGGCCTGCTTTAATGGCGGGAGCTTCATTGCCAAACATTCCAAAAATCGAATTGCCTCAGTTTTATTCCGCTTTAAGCGAAATGAAATTAGTTGACGGAAATACGTTTTCAGACAATCTTTGGAAATTAGAAAACAAAGGAAAAAGCTATATTTTTTATTTGAAAAACGACCAAGATATCACAATCGATTTATCAAACGAAAAAGCAACATTTGAAGTATTTGCAATCAATGCTTCAACAGGAAATATAACGAAAAAAGCAAATATCAGCGGAGGAAAACAAATGGTAATCCCACAAGCTGAAATAAAAGAAAAAGTGCTTTTTTTAATTAAGAAATAGTTAGCCACAGATTTCACAGATTAAAAGGATTAAAAATAAAATCTGCCTAATCTGTGAAATCTGCGGGGAAAAATATAAAGACAAAGCTTGGGAAATCCATTAAATCAGTGAAATCTGTGGCAAAAAAATAAGAACACAATTCAAAAACAAACCAAAATGAATCTGAAAATTAAATCTTTATACGCTCTTTGTATAAGCTTTATGTTTACAGCACAAAGTGGATTTTCGCAATCTGCCAAAACAAAAGCATCTCTGCCTGAAATCAAAGTATCTAAAAATCAGCATTATTTTGTAACCGAAAACGAAAAACCATTTTTCTGGCTGGGGGACACAGGCTGGCTGGCATTCGGAAAACTGGATAGAGCAGGCGTTGAGAAATATTTCAAAGACAGAAAAGAAAAAGGATTTAACGTCGTTCAGGTAATGGTTTTGCACAACATCAATGCAGTAAATGTTTATGGCGATGCTGCTTTAATCAACGAAGACGTTTCTAAACCCTTGATTACGGCAGGAAATGATTTCAAAAAGCCACAAGAATACGATTACTGGGATCATGTAGATTACACCTTAGACGTGGCTCAGAAAAACGGAATTTACGTAGCGATGGTTCCGGTTTGGGGAACCAACGTTTCGAAAGGAAATAAAGTAAGCAAAGAACAGGCAACTGAATATGCCAAGTTTTTAGCTAACCGATATAAAAACAGAACCAATGTAATTTGGTTAAATGGTGGAGATACACACGGAAACGAATTTCAGGATATCTGGAACGCCATCGGAAACACTTTAAAAACCAACAATCCAAATCAGTTAGTGACTTTTCACCCGTTCGGAAGAACCGATTCTTCAGAGAATTTCCATAATGCAAAATGGCTGGATTTCAATATGTTTCAGTCAGGACACAGAAGATACGATCAGGATTCATCAAAAACAAATTTCAAAGAAGATAATTACAAATTTGTTCTAAGAGATTTCGAATTAAAACCAACAAAACCAACACTTGACGGAGAACCATCATACGAAGGAATTCCACACGGTTTGCACGACACTTTACAACCAAAATGGACCGCAAGCGATGTTCGTCGTTATGGATACTGGTCGGTTTTATCAGGCGGAGCAGGTTACACATACGGACACAACGCTGTAATGCAGATGTTCAGAAAAGGAGATAAACCAGCGTACGGAAACAAAGAATTATGGACATCGGCGATTAATGCGCCTGGAGCAAAACAAATGGTTTATATTAAGAAATTAATGGAAGAGTTTTCATTTATAGAAGGAGTTCCAGATGTTTCTTTAGTAGTTAATCAAGGAGAGAAATACGATTATATTCCAGCGATAAGAGGTGAAAAATACGCTTTATTATACACTTACAACGGAAGAATAATTGAAGTAAAACTAGGAAAAATTGCTGGCGATAAATTTGAAGCAACTTGGTACAATCCAAGAAATGGCAAGAAAACTAAAATCGGAACATTTGATAACAAAGGAACTCAAAATTTTCAACCAGAAGGTAAAAAAGAAGATGGTAATGACTGGGTTTTGATGTTGAAGTCAAAGTAAAGTAAGAGTTTAGAAACCTGACAGGTTTTTAAAACCTGTCAGGTTTAAACAAAAGCATTTACACGCAATCTTGTCATCCTGACGAAGGAAGGATCACACACGAAACTCGACAAAGATTGGAGAGTTGCTTTACGGAATTTCTAGTGAGATTCCTCGTTCCTCGGAATGACAAAAAATGAGCCAAAAAATCTGTGCTAATCATTTTAATCTGTGGCAAAAGAAAAAAACACAACTATGAAAAACATACTAATAATACTCTGCTTCATTACCGGATTAAACACCACTTTCGCAAACGACGGCTGGTTAAATATCCTAAACGAAGGCGGAAATAACAAAGGAATAAAATGCACCCAAGCCATTCAGAATGCAATTGAAAAAGCATCTAAAAATGGCGGAGGAACGATCTTTTTTCCTGCTGGAGAATATTTAACAGGAGCTCTAACATTAAGAAGCAATATTACCATTCACTTAGATTCAGGAGCACTTTTGAAATTTTCTGAGAACTTCGATGATTTCCTTCCTTATGTAGAAATGCGTTACGAAGGAATTGTAATGAAAAGCTTCCAACCCTTATTTTATGCAAAAGATGTAGAAAACATTACAATTACAGGAAGAGGAATAATCGACGGACAAGGAAAAGCATGGTGGAATGAAGTGTACAGAATAGAAACAGCTAAAGAACCACTTCCTCCAACCAAATACCAAACCATGTGGGAAGAGCAAAACAAAGGCCTTTACACAGAACCATATTACAAAAGAACGGTTGACAAGAAATTCTTTAGACCTTCTTTCTTTCAGGCTTACAACTGCAAAAACATTTTAATTGAAGGTGTAACTTTTAAAAACTCGCCTTTTTGGACAATCAACCCTGAATTCTGTGATAATGTAACCGTTACCGGAATTTCGATTTTTAATCCGCATTCTCCAAATACAGACGGAATCAATCCTTCTTCTTGCACCAATGTTCACATTTCAAACTGCCATATCAGCGTTGGAGACGATTGTATTACGATTAAATCTGGAAGAGACGGAGACGGACGTAAATATGGAAAAGCAACAGAAAATGTAACAATCACAAACTGCACCATGTTAAGCGGTCACGGCGGAGTAGTTATCGGAAGCGAAATGTCGGGCGGAATCAAAAAAATTACAATATCAAACTGTGTTTTTGACGGAACAGATCGCGGAATCCGTATCAAATCGGCTCGAGGAAGAGGCGGAGTTGTAGAAGATATTCGCGTGGATAATATTGTAATGAAAAACATCAAAGAAGAAGCAATCGTTTTAAGTCTTTTTTACGATAAAGGAACTCAGGTTGAACCTGTAACTGAGAAAACGCCAATTTTCAGAAACATTCATATGAGCAACATCACGGCTTCAAACGTAAACAAAGCGGGTCAGATTTTAGGAATTACCGAAATGCCGATTCAAAACATCACTTTCTCGAACATCAATATGGATGGAAAAGAAGGTTTTACCGTAAGCACAGCAACAGATGTTGAATTTCATGATGTAAAAGTAAACGCAACTGTAGGTTCGTCTTTCAAAATATCAGATTCAAAAAATGTGATTTTAGACAATGTTGGATCTTCAACAGCTATAAAAGGAGTTCCGGTTATTAAATTAGATAATGTTTCGAATGTGTTGATCAACAATAATTTTCCATTCAATACAACAGATATTTTTATCGAAGCGGATGGAAAAGACACTAAAAACATTTTCTTAAAAAATAATGTTTTAAATAACGTAACAACGAAAATCAAAAAAGGAGCTTCTTTAGATAAAAAAGCAATTACAGAATAATAAGAGGCGGTGAGCTAACTTTGTCAAAGTTCGAAACTTTGACAAAGTTTTAAACGTAACAAAATGAAAAAAATATTCATCATAGTAACCCTTTCACTTTTCGCGATTACTTATTCGCAGAAAAAGAAAGATTTATATCTTTTTACATCATTTAGAGAACCTGCGACAGAAGGTTTATATTTGGCATACAGCGAAGACGGTTACAATTGGAAAGGATTAGAAGGATCGTTTTTAAAACCCGAAATCGGAGCCAGTAAAATCATGCGTGATCCGTCAATCACAAAAGGAGGCGACGGAACGTATCACATGGTTTGGACAACAGATTGGAAAGGTGGAAATGGATTTGGTTACGCAAGTTCAAAAGACTTGATTCATTGGTCAGAACAACAATATATTCCAGTCATGAAGAAGGAACCAGAAGTCGTAAATGTTTGGGCACCGGAGATTTTTTATGATGATGTCAAAAAAGAATACATTATTATCTGGGCATCGACAATTCCGTTCCGGTTTGAAAAAGGAGTTGAAGAAGAGAAAAACAACCATAGAATGTATTATGTAACGACTAAGGATTTCAAAACTTTTTCAGATACAAAATTATATTACGATCCAGGTTTCAGTGTAATTGATTGTGTGATTGTCAAAAAAGGAAAGAAAGATTATGTTTTGGTTTTGAAAGACAATACAAGACCAATGCGAAACATAAAAGTAGCTTTTGGAAAATCGCCTTTAGGGCCGTTTCAAAAAAGTTCTGAGCCTTTAACCGAATATTTATCAGAAGGTCCAGCACTAGTAAAAGTCGGTAAAAACTGGTTATTGTATTATGACAATTATGGTTCAAAAAATTATAAAGCGTTAAGCACAACGGATTTTGTTCATTTTGAAGATGCTTCCTCAAAAATAAGTCTTCCTGAAGGACACAAACACGGAACGATTACAACAATCTCTGCAGACGTTTTAAAAGGATTAATTGATAGAAAATAAATTATATAGCCACAGATTACACAGATTAAAAGGATTTTTTTAAGATCTGAGAATTAAAAATATAAATCTGCATAATCTGCTAAATCTGCGAGAGTAAATTTTTCCCGCAGATTTAGCAGATCAAGCAGATAAAAAATAATCTTTTTTAATCTGTGGCAAAAAAATAAATAAAATGATTGCTTTCCAAAACATAAAAACCAACATCATTACAGCCACAATTCTTTTGGCTTGCACCGCTGTAAATGCGCAGAACGACACAGTGCGTTATGTTGGCAAAACACTTTCAAACATTGATTATCATCACGGACAGTTAAGTCCTGCGGTTGGGGTTCACGCTACACAAATCATGCGTGCCAGCCGTGAACATCCAGAAAAAGCTGATGGTTTTGGATGGACATACAACCACCAGCCGATGATGGCGTATTGGAATAATACATTTTATCTGCATTATTTAAGCGATCCTTCAGGCGAACATATTCCGCCAAGTCAGACTTTATTAATGACTTCCAAAGACGGAGTAACGTGGACAAAACCAGAAGTAATTTTTCCAATTTATAGAATTCCAGACGGATGGAAAAAAGAAGGTGTAGAAGGCGTTGCCAAAAACTTAGATGCCATTATGCACCAAAGAATGGGCTTTTATACGTCAAAAGACAACCGACTTTTTGCTTTAGCGTATTACGGAATCGCAATGGATGAAAAAGACGATCCAAATGACGGAAAAGGAATTGGGCGTGTCATTCGTGAAATCAAGAAAGATGGTAGTTTTGGCGAAATCTATTTCATTAGATACAACAAAACTTGGGACAAATCGAAATCGAAATTCCCATTTTATACAGCATCAAAAGACAAAGGTTTGAAAAAAGCCTGTGAAGAAATTTTATCTGAACCTTTGGTTTTACAGCAATGGGTGGAAGAAGCCGATCGTGACGATGAATTGATTCCGTTACAGAAACCTTACAAAGCATTTAGTTATTATCATTTGCCAAACGGAAATGTAGTGGGTTTATGGAAACATGCTTTAACTTCAATCAGTAGAGACGGAGGAAAATCTTGGGATTATATACCATTGCGTGCGCCAGGATTTGTAAACAGCAATGCTAAAATCTGGGGGCAAAAAACATCAGATAATCGTTATGCGACACTTTATAATCCGTCAGAATATCGTTGGCCTTTGGCAATTTCGACAAGCGATGACGGATTGAATTATAAAGATCTTTTATTGGTTCATGGAGAAGTAAGTCCGATGCGTTACGGTGGAAATTACAAATCGGCAGGTCCGCAATACGTTCGCGGAATCACAGAAAAAAATGGAACTCCGCCAGACGGAAAAATTTGGGTTGGTTATAGTGTAAATAAAGAGGATATTTGGGTGGCTTCGATTCCTGTTCCTGTAACTTCAGAAGTTAAAGAACAAGCAAATGATGTTTTCAATGCGCTTCCAGATGGAGAAGAATTGAAATTATGGAATACGTACGATCTTTGTTGGGCATCAACAAAAATCGAAAAGAAAGCCGATGGAAAAAAATGGCTGACGTTAAGAGATCAGGATTATTTTGACTATTCACGTGCCGAAAGAGTAATTCCTTTTGCATCAAAAATGGAAGCTATTTTCACAGTTAAACCAGAGCAAAATAATCACGGCTTATTGCAGATTGAATTCCAAAACAAACAAGGTCTGCCTTCCGTAAGATTGATTTTTGATTCGGATGGAGAATTAAAGGTAAAAAATGGTGCGCGTTTGAGTTCGGTTACAAAATACGAAGCAAACAAAGCTTATACAATCACAGTTAAATTAGATGCTAAAAACCGTCAATACACTATAAAAGTAAATGATGGAAAGGAATCAACAAAGATATTTTATGCGCCAACAGATGGTTTTGAGCGAATTATGTTCCGCACAGGAGAGCAAAGACATACGCCAAATCCAGACACTGAGCCAGATACAGACGATTACGACGATCTGCCTCAAACCGGAAAATTAATCCCAGAAGCAGTATTCAATATCGAATCGTTGATTACTAAAAAGTTATAATTATTTTACCATTAAGAGATTAAGTAAATTAAGCTGAATGTTTAGTTTAACTTATTTGAGGTCATAAAGTTTTCACATCGAAAGATTAAGTATCGAAAGACTTAATGAACTAAATTTAAGGCTTAGATTTTCGACATAGTTAGCTTAATTTACTTAATATCTTAATGGTTCAATTAAAAAATTTATATAGTGAATATTTCAAAATCCATATTATCCTTCATTTTTCTTTTTTTCTTTTTCATTTCAAATGGACAAATTCTGCCTGTACGTTTAACCACGGAAATGGCAGAAAACCCGTTAGCAGTGGTTCAAAATCAGCCGAAATTAAGCTGGCAGTTGGTTTCAAAAGAATCCGATGCTTCCCAAATCGCTTATTTGATTTTAGTAGCTTCTTCAGAAGAAAAATTAAACAATGACGATGGCGATATTTGGAATTCTGGAAGAGTAAATACAGATAAAAATCTCCATATTGTTTACAGCGGAAATCCATTAAAAAATGAAACCAAATATTTCTGGAAAGTAAAAGTTTGGAATCAATCAGGAAAAGTTTCAAAATGGAGCAAAACGGCTTCTTTCAGAACAGCTTCATTAGAATCAGATTTAAATCCGACTTGGATTGGTGCCATTACCAAAGCCGACAGCCATTTACCAGAAGGAAGAAATTATCACACAGCTACTTTCAACAGAGAAAAAAAGAACTCATTTATCAATGCTTCCGATTCTTTGGCAAGAAGAAGTATAATGCTTCGTAAACCTTTCGAAGTAAAAAAAGAAATCAAAGAAGCTGTAGTTTACATTTCAGGTTTAGGACATTACGAATTGACGATCAACGGAAAAAAAGTGGGTAACAGTCAATTTGCGCCTTTGTGGACAGATTATGATAAAACAGTGAATTACAATGTTTACGAATTAAGCGCCAAAGAATTTCAAAAAGGCGATAACGTAATTGGTGTTTTGTTAGGAAACGGAATGTACAATACGCTTGCAGAAAGATATACCAAATTCTTCGTGAGTTTTGGTCCGCCGACTTTATTCTTCAAAATGAAAATTAAATATAACGATGGTTCAGAAGAAATTATAAAGTCAGATGGATCTTGGAAATACAGCAAAAGTCCGATTACTTACAATAGCATTTTTGGAGGAGAAGATTACAATGCTAATTTAGAGCAGAAAGGCTGGAATAGAAAAGGTTTCAAAGATAGAGAGTGGAAAAAAGTTGTCATTCAAGAAGCGCCAAAAGGAGTTTTAAGACCTCAGACAGCTCCGCCAGTTACAATTCAGAAACAATATGAAGTTAAAACCGTAAAAGAACTGAAACCGAATTTCTATGTTTTTGATATGGGACAGAATCTTTCGGGATTTCCAACCATCAAAGTAAAAGGAAAAAAAGGACAAACAATTCGTGTTTGGGTTGCCGAAGGTTTAAATGAAGAAGGGACAATCGCGCAAGGAAGATCTGGAAAGCCTTATTATTACGATTACACTTTAAAAGGAGACGGAACAGAAGAATGGACGCCAAAATTCAGTTTCTACGGTTATCAATATGTTCAAATTGAAAATATCAATTATAAAGAAGATAAGAATAAAGAACTTCCAACTTTGGTAGAATTGAAATCGAATTTTATTTACAATTCGGCTGGAGAAGCGGGAAGTTTTGCCTGTTCAAACGAGATTTTCAACAAAACACACGAACTGATAAATAACTCGATCAAAAGTAATTTCCAAAGTGTTTTTACCGATTGTCCGCAACGTGAAAAGTTAGGCTGGCTGGAAGAAATTCAATTGAATGGTCCGGGTTTAATGTTCAATTATAACTTACAGACTTTCCTTCCTGCAACCATGCAGAATATTTCTGATTCCCAAAGAGAAAATGGTTTAATTCCGACAATTGTTCCAGAATATGTAATTTTTGGAGGCGATTTTACCGATTCTCCAGAATGGGGAGTTACAGGCGTAATTCTGCCTTGGATGTATTATGAATATTACGGCGACGCTTCATTATTAGAGAAATATTTTCCTGTAATGAAGAATTACGTGGATTATTTAGGAACAAAAGCAACAAACCATATCGTTTCCCACGGATTAGGCGATTGGTACGATTACGGAACACATCCAGCGGGATACTCTAAGAATAGTCCGATTGCACTTTCTGCAACTTCACATTATTATTACGGAGCTTATTTAGTGGCGAAAGCATCAAAATTATTAGGTAAAACCGAGGATTTTGAGAAATACAATGCATTGGCTTTAGAGATTAAAACGGCTTTCAACAAAGAATTTTTTAACGAAGAAACCAAACAATACGGGACGAAGAGTCAGTTTAGCAATGCCGTTCCAATTTTTATGGATATCGTTGAACCTCAGTATAAAGAAGCTGTAAAGCAAAATCTGCTAGCCGATATTAAAGAAAAAGGCGATCGTCTGACAACGGGCGACGTCGGAAATCGTTACTTATTTCAAACTCTTGCGAGAAACGGCGAAAACGAAACCATGTACAGAATGCACAATCATTACGATGCGCCGGGTTATGGTTTTCAGATTAAATTTGGCTTGACCACTTTAACGGAACAATGGGATCCAAGAAAAGGAAATTCGTGGAATCATTTTATGTTAGGACAAATTGAAGAGTGGTTTTACCAAAGTTTAGCCGGAATTATGTCTGATCCTGAAAAACCAGGATTCAAACATTTCTTTATTCAGCCAGAAGTAGTTGGCGATATGACTTTCGCGAAAGCGGATTATCAATCAGTTTACGGAAAAATTGCTTCTTCTTGGGAAAAGAAAGACGGTAAATTTATTTTGACCGTTCAAATTCCGGTAAATACAACGGCGACAATAAAATTGCCAGTTGCTAAAAATTCAGAAATAAAAATTGACAATAAAAAGGTTAGAGTAGGTTTTGATGAAAAAGCGCAAAAGCCTGTTTTGGAATTAGGATCAGGAATTTATACAATAGAATGCACAATATAATGGAACACGGATGAAACGGATTTACTTCGTAAAGAAGCGGATAAAAACGGATTTTTCTTTTTTTTAATAAAAAAAATCCGTATGAATCAGCGTTTTCGCGATAGCGAACCCGTTTCATCAGCGTACCAATACACAACAATATCAAAATGAAAAATTTAAAATACATCTTCCTAGTTTCCATTTTTGCTTTGACATTTGCCAATGCACAAAGCACTTCTGATACTAATTTTAGAAAACCAGTTTCAGAAACTTTAAAAAAAATAGAAACTACTTTTAACGTCACAATCAACGATGACAGAGGTTTATTAAAAGGAAAAGAACTTGATTATGCCGATTGGAGAATTGAACCTGGAAATCTACCGCTTTCGCTGACAAATATTTTAGCGCCATTCGAATTAATGTATTTCAAACAACCCGACGGAACCTACATCATACGCAAGTATGAAAACCATAAAGTTTCAGTTGATAAAGGAAAAGAACGTTTATTTTATCTAGAAAGCCTTTACTCAAATAAAGAGCAATGGGAAAAACGTAAAGCGGAGTTAAAGACTTGTATGATTGCATCTTTTGGTCTGGATAAAGCTCCACCGATGCCTAAATCGAAACCGATTTTAACACCAAAAAGAATTTATAAAGATTACAGCGTAGAAAATATTGCATTGGAAATTTTACCAGGCGTTTATGCAACTGGTTCGATTTACAAACCGTATCCGCTAAATAAAAAAGCAGCGATTATCATAACTCCTGACGGGCATTTCGGTGACGGAAGATACAGAAAAGACGAGCAATATCGTTGTGCTATGATGGCTAAAATGGGTGCCATTGTAGTAGGTTACGATTTATTTGCTTGGGGAGAATCGTTGTTGCAATTTCCAGAAGAAACGCATAGAAATAGTATTGCATCGACCGTTCAATTGCTGACAGGAATTCGTTTGTTAGACTATTTAGCCACGGTAAAAAATGCAGATATGTCAAGAGTTGGTGTTACAGGTGGTTCTGGCGGAGGTTCACACACTATGTTTTTAGCAGCGATTGATGATCGTGTAAAAGTTTCAGCTCCGGTTGTAATGGTTTCCTCTCACTTTTCAGGCGGTTGTCCATGCGAAAGCGGTCGTGGCATTCACCTTTGCGGAAACGGAACAAACAATGCCGAAATTTCAGCGATGATGGCACCGAAACCACAATTAATTGTTTCTGATGGAAAAGACTGGACTTTGGCTGTTCCTGAATTGGAATTTCCTTTTATCCAAAGAACCTATGAATTATATGGAAAGAAAGATTTAGTCGAAAATGCTCATTTTGGAAAAGAAGGACATGATTTTGGAATCTCCAAACGTATGGCTTTGTATCCGTTTATGGCGAAATATTTAAATTTAGATTTGAATAAAGTAAAGAACGAAAAAGGCGAAATCGACGAATCGACTTGTGTGATTGAACCTTATGATAAATTATATGTTTTTGGAAACAAAGCTGAAAATCTGCCAAAAAATGCATTGAAAGACATCAACAAATTATATGAAATGTTCGGAGAAAAAAATCTGAAAGTTTACGAGGTTAAAAAATAGCCACGAATTTCACTAATTGGCACGAATTATTTTTTGCCACAGATTAAAATGATTAAAAGGATTTTTTATCTACCTAATCTGCTAAATCTGCGAGAGTAATTTTTTTTCACGCAGATTTAGCAGATCTCGCAGATTTTTAATCAGTTCGAATCCTTTAATCTGTGGCAAAATAAATTAGAGAAATTGAATTAAAAAATTAAAAAGAAATTAGTGCAATTCGTGTAATTCGTGGCAAGAAAAAAATATACTATGAAGTTAAAAATTAAAATAACGGCAATCTGTCTCGGAATTTTTTCCTTGACAGCAACAGCTCAAAGTGACCTGAAATTATGGTACGATAAACCAGCTGCGATCTGGAATGAAGCTTTACCATTAGGCAACGGACGCTTAGGCGCAATGGTTTTTGGCGATCCTGCAGTAGAACGTTTACAATTGAACGAAGAAACGATTTGGGCAGGTTCTCCAAACAGCAATGCGCATAATAAATCTATTAAAGCACTTCCAATAGTTCGTCAGTTAATTTTTGACGGGAAGTTTGATGAAGCGCAGGATTTGGCGACGCAGGATATTATGTCTCAGACGAATGACGGAATGCCGTATCAGACTTTTGGAAGCGTTTATATTTCGTTTGCAGGACATCAAAAATATACAGATTATTACCGTGATTTAGATATAAGCAACGCTACAGCGAAAGTAAAATACAAAGTAAACGGCGTTGAATTTACAAGAGAAATTCTAACCGCATTTTCAGATCAGGTTATTGTGGTAAAACTTACTGCAAGTCAGCCGGGACAAATTACTTGTAATGTTTTCATGAACAGTCCGATTGATAAAACTGTTGCTTCGACAGAAGGAAACCAGATTATACTTTCGGGAGTTGGAACCAATTTTGAAAATGTAAAAGGAAAAGTTAAGTTTCAAGGAAGATTAACCGCTAAAAACAAAGGTGGCGAAATTGAAGCGAGTAACGGTGTTTTAAGCATTAACAAAGCTGATGAAGTAACTTTATATATTTCGATTGCAACCAACTTCAAAAATTATCAGGATATTTCGGGCGATGAAATTGCAAAAAGTAAAGATTATTTGGCTAAAGCCGAAGTAAAAGATTTCGAAACAATAAAGAAAGTCCACGTTGAGTATTACCAAAAATTCTTCAACAGAGTTGCCTTAGATTTAGGTTCGAATGAATTGACAAAGAAACCAACAAATGAAAGAATCAGGGATTTTTCAAAACAATTTGATCCGCAATTAGCTTCGTTATATTTCCAATTCGGACGTTATCTTTTAATTTCAAGTTCACAGCCAGGAGGGCAGCCAGCCAATTTACAGGGAATTTGGAACGATATGGTCACTCCGCCTTGGGACAGTAAATACACCACAAACATCAATGCCGAAATGAATTACTGGCCGGCACAAGTAACCAATCTGCAGGAAATGCATGAACCTTTTGTACAGATGGCAAAAGAGTTGGCTATAACTGGTGCAGAAACTGCAAGAATGATGTACAATGCCAACGGTTGGGTTCTACACCACAATACCGATATTTGGCGTGTTACCGCTCCCGTAGATTCAGCTGCTTCAGGAATGTGGCCGACAGGTGGCGCTTGGGTTTGTCAGGATTTATGGGAAAGATATTTATATACGGGAGACAAAAAGTATTTAGCAGAAATTTATCCCATTATGAAAGGTGCGGCCGATTTCTTTTTGGATTTCATGGTTATTGACCCCAATACAAAATATTTAGTGGTTGTTCCGTCAAGTTCTCCTGAAAATACACACGCGGGCGGAACAGGAAAATCGACAATTGCATCGGGAACGACAATGGATAATCAGCTGGTTTTTGATTTGTTTACGCATGTTATGGAAGCATCGGCTTTGGTTTCGCCAGATGCAGTTTATGTGAAAAAAGTAAGCGATGCTTTGGCAAAAATGCCTCCAATGAAGGTGGGTAAACACAGTCAGTTGCAGGAATGGCAGGACGATTGGGATAATCCGAAGGATAATCACAGACACATTTCACATTTGTACGGATTGTATCCGAGTAATCAGATTTCGCCAATTAAAACACCTGAATTATTTGAAGCGGCTAAACAATCTTTGATATATAGAACCGACGAATCTACAGGTTGGTCAATGGGATGGAAAGTGAATTTATGGGCGAGATTATTAGACGGAAATCATGCTTATAAATTGATTCAAGATCAATTGCATTTGGTAACTGCTGACCAAAGAAAAGGTGGAGGAACGTATCCGAATATGTTAGATGCGCATCAGCCGTTTCAAATTGATGGTAACTTTGGATGCACAGCCGGTTTTGCCGAAATGCTGATGCAGAGTCAGGAAGATGCGATTCATTTACTGCCTGCTTTACCAACTGTTTGGAAAGATGGAAGTATTAAAGGTTTGGTTGCCAGAGGTGGATTTGTAATCGATATGACATGGAAAAACAATAAAGTTTCAGAGTTGAAAATCTATTCGAAAATTGGAGGAAACTGCCGATTGAAAGTAGAAAACACTCTGAAAGGCTCTTCGCTAAAAAAAGCAAAAGGAAAAAATTCGAATCCGTTGTTTTATGATGTGGAAGTGAAGAAACCGATTATTTCTAATGATGCAAAATTGCCTAAAGTGCAATTGCCAACTTACAATATTTACGATGTGAATATGAAAGCAGGGCAGACTTATACTTTTTTTTGGAATTAAATTAAAATATACTATTAAGTCTAGTTTGTCATTTCGAGGAACGAGAAATCACACGCGTAACTCGACAAAGAAAAGCCAAACTGTGCGGAAAATCTAGTGTGATTTCTCCTTCGTCGAAATGACAAGATTGTGTAAAAAGAATAAAATAAAACAGAATATGTTGCAACATTTCAAACATAAAATAATAGCACTTTCAATAGTAATCGCTTGTGTAAACAATGGTTGTAAATCGGGCGCGGGGCATTCTCAAAAGGGAAAATCGGTTATTTTAAAAGAAGAAAATTTCAAACATTATGTTGATTATTTCAACACAATGGAAGACGAGAATTTAAAATTTGCGATTCCGAATGACAGTGCTTGGACTTGGATGGAAAAGAATATTCCGTTGTTTGAATGTCCACAGCAGAATTTTGAGGAAATTTATTATTTCAGATGGTGGAGTGTTCGTAAACATATCAAAAATACACCACAGGGATTTGCAATTACGGAGTTTTTGGTAGACCGTTCGTATGCCGATAAATACAATATGATTAGTTGTGCTTTGGGACATCATATCAACGAATTCAGATGGGTTCATGATCCTAAATATATTGAGCAGGACGTTCATTTATGGTTTAGAGGGAATGATGGTAAACCAATGAAAAAATTGCGAACTTTTAGCAGTTGGACGGCTGATGCTTTGTATAATAGATATTTAGTAAATAAAGATGAAAAGTTTTTATTGGATATGTATCCTGATTTATTTGCAGAATATATAGCTTGGGAAGAAGACAGACAACGAAAAGATGGTTTGTTTTGGCAGTATGATGTAAAAGACGGAATGGAAGAATCGCTTAGCGGAGCTAGAAAATTTAGAAATGCCCGCCCAACAATTAATAGTTATATGTTTGGAAATGCAGTAGCGTTGTCTAAAATGGCGGCTATGAAAGGCGATAAAGCAGGAGAAATAGTGTTCAAAGCTAGAGCTGATGTTTTACAACAATTAGTTGAAACGAAATTGTGGAATAAGAAAAGTGAGTTTTTTGAAACTTTCACAGAAAAAGATACATTAGCACAAGTTAGAGAAGCCATCGGATTTATTCCGTGGTATTTTAATCTTCCTGAAAAAGGGAAGGGTTTTGAAAAAGCTTGGGAACAAATTAAGGATGAAAAAGGATTTTCGGCTCCGTTTGGTTTGACAACGGCAGAGAGAAGAAGTCCAAGATTTAGAACACATGGAACAGGAACCTGTGAATGGGATGGAGCTATTTGGCCATTTGCAAGTTCGCAGACTTTAACGGCTTTAGCTAATGTTTTGAATAATTACAATCAGAATTTTGTAGCCAAACCCGATTATTTCAAACAAATGGAATTGTACGTACAGTCACAGTATTACAGAGGAAAACCATATCTTGGCGAGTATTTGGACGAAACAACAGGATATTGGTTAATGGGCGACAGAGAAAGAAGCCGTTATTACAATCATTCGACTTTTAATGATTTAGTAATTACAGGATTGGTTGGTTTACGCCCGAGAGCTGATGAAAAAATTGAAGTAAATCCGTTGATTCCGCAGGAGAAATGGGATTGGTTTTGTTTGGATAATGTTCTGTATCACGGCAATATTATTACCATTCTTTGGGATAAAACAGGAGAAAAATATAAAAAAGGTAAAGGTTTTAGGATCTTTAAAAACGGGAAAGAAATTGCGGTTTCTGAGAAATTAGAGAAGTTGGTTTCTGAATAAATATTAAACATTTATCGATCTAGTTTGTCATTTTGACGAAGGAGAAATCTTCGTTAGTAGCTCGACAAAGATTGTCGATTTAGATTGTGGAGTTTCTTGCGAAGATTTCTCCTTCGTCGAAATGACAAAAATGAGGATAATTTACTCACGCAGATTTTGCAGATTTGGGAGATTTATATTAAAGTAAAATAATCCGCTCAATCTGCAAAATCTGCGGGAGAAAAAAATAAAGCCAAAAGCTTAAAAATAATATCATGAAAAAGTTTTTTTTACATCTAACACTAATCATTTCACTTTTCACATTTTCGGCTAAAGCCCAAAACAAAATCATCGTGGGTGATTTAAAATGTGAAATGTTAACCAATCCAGAAGGAATTGATGTTTTACAGCCGAGATTGAGTTGGAAAATAAAAGCGAACGTAAATGATGTAAAACAAGCTCATTATCAAATCACAGCTTCTTCATCTTTGGAAAAACTAAATGCAGGAAACGGAGATTTATGGGACAGCGGAAAAGTGCAAAGTGATGAATCTGTAAATGTAATTTATAACGGAAAAAAGCTAAAAGACCGACAAGATGTTTACTGGAAAGTAACGGTTTTTACCAATAAAGACGAAGTGAAATCTACAGAAACCGCACATTTCAGTATCGGGATTTTAACTTATGCGGATTGGAAATCAACACGATGGATTGGGTATGAAAAAACTTCTCCGGGAGATAGTATTTCGCAGTATTCTCGATTATCAGCGAGATATTTAAGAAAAGAAATCGAATTAAAAAAGAAAGTCAAAAGTGCCAAGGTTTATATCATAGGAATGGGCTTGTACGAGCTATACATTAATGGAAATAAAATTGGCGATCAGGTTCTAGCTCCAGTTCCTACGGATTATACGAAGAATGTAAAATACAATGTTTTTGATGTGACTTCGCAATTGAAAGAAGGAAAAAATGCATTGGGAACGATTTTAGGAAACGGACGTTTTTTCACGATGCGTCAGGATTACAAACCTTATAAAATCAAGACTTTTGGATATCCGAAAATGGCTTTGCAATTGTTTGTAGAATATACAGATGGAAGCAAGGACGTTATTCGAACAGATGACACTTGGAAAATTACAACTGACGGACCAATATTATCGAATAACGAATATGACGGCGAAGAATACGATGCACGTAAAGAAATGAAAGGCTGGAATACCATTAATTTTGATGATAAAAAATGGCTTTCAGCTGAATATGTGCAAGAACCGGGCGGATTCTACGAAGGACAGATGTCTGCGAATATGAAGATTAAACGCGAAGTAAAGCCAATTTCAATCAAACAAACACCAAAAGGAACTTATATCTTGGATATGGGGCAAAATATGGTGGGCTGGTTACAATTGAAAGTGAAAGGAAATGCGGGCGATAAAATCACGATGAAATTTGCAGAATCTTTACAATCAGATGGTTCATTATATATTGCCAATTTGCGTGATGCAAAAACAACTGATATTTATACTTTAAAAGGAGAGGGCGAAGAAGTTTGGGAACCTCGATTTATTTTTCACGGTTTCAGATTTGTTGAGATTTCAGGATTTAAAACCAAACCAAGTTTAGAGAATTTCGTTGGAAAAGTCGTTTATGATGACATCGCTACAACAGGAACTTTCGATTCTTCAAACCCAATAATGAATCAGATTTTTAAGAATGCCTGGTGGGGAATCAGCGGAAATTACAAAGGAATGCCAATTGATTGTCCGCAGAGAAATGAGCGTCAGCCTTGGTTGGGAGATAGAACGACTGGAGCTTACGGCGAAAGTTTCTTATTTGATAATCAGACTTTATATGCAAAATGGTTAGATGATATTAAAAACTCACAAACTATTGATGGAGGAATTCCAGATGTTGCACCAGCGTTTTGGCGTTATTACGGCGATAATGTGACTTGGCCGGGAACTTATATCACGGTTGCCGATATGTTGTATCAGCAGTTTGGCGATAAAAAAGTAGTAGAGAAACAATATCCGTCTATGAAAAAATGGATGGATTATATGGAAGAAAACTATTTGGTTGATGATATCATGACCAAAGATAAATACGGCGACTGGTGCGTTCCGCCAGAATCGTTGGAATTAATTCGTTCGAAAGATCCTTCTCGCTTAACAGACGGTGAATTGATTTCGAGTGCTTTTTATTACCAACTTTTAAATATCATGAAAAAATTTGCTGTAATAGCAAATGCCGAAAATGATATTAAACATTATAATGAATTAGCTTCAAGAATCAAAAAAGCATTCAACGCTAAATATTTTAATTCAGCCAAAAATAATTACGCCAATAATACCGTAACAGCCAATTTACTGCCATTAACTTTCGGAATGGTTCCAGAAGAATTGCAGCAAAAAGTTTTCGAAAATCTGGTTCATGAAGTGGAAGTGACTAAAAATGGACATGTAAGTACAGGCGTTATTGGAACTCAGTTTTTGATGAGAACATTAACCAATTTTGGTCGTGGCGATTTGGCTTTCAAATTAGCTTCAAATAAAACTTATCCAAGCTGGGGTTATATGGTCGAAAACGGCGCCACTACGATTTGGGAATTATGGAACGGAAACACTGCCGATCCTGCAATGAATTCGCAAAATCACGTCATGCTTTTAGGCGATTTACTGATTTGGTATTACGAAAATATGGCAGGAATCAAAAGCAATCCTCAAACTCCAGGCTTCAAACAAATTATCATGAAACCCGATTTTAATGCCGGATTGACTTATGTAAAAGCTTCATACGAAACAATTTACGGAACAATTAAAAGCGATTGGAAAAAAGATAAAAAAGCTTTGGTTTGGAATATTACGATTCCTGCAAATACTTCTGCAATTGTTTATCTTCCAACGACTGATATTTCGACTATCTCCATTAATAAACAGAAGCTTGATAAGACTTCTTATGCTCATTCAACAGAAAAAAATCAAACAGTTATCACACTTTCGTCAGGAAATTTTGTAATTAGCGTTAAATAATCTGCATTTTTAATAATTCGGGACAGTACAGGATACATTGTTAATTTTTTAGTGTTATTTTTACACTTAATAAATATTTTTGCCTAAAAAAATGTTAGGTGTGTATTTATAGTCAGAAAAAATAATTCATAATTTAATTAAGAATGAAGATAACAAAATTAGCATTTGTCTTGTTTGGACTTTTCCTTTTAGGAAGTTGTAAATCGGCTTTAGAGAAAAAGACTTGGAAAGAAGGAATTTTAGTAGATGAATTTATTTATGATAAAGCACCATATCCGTCTTGCCATGCCGTTACAATTGTCGAAGCAGCAAATGGTGATTTAGTTTCATCTTGGTTTGGAGGAACCCACGAAAGACATCCTGACGTTTGTATATACGTAGCCATCAAACCTAAAGGAAGTGATAAATGGGGAGAAGGCGTTAAAGTTGCCGATGGTGTCATGAAAGAAGGGCCGAGATTACCAACTTGGAATCCGGTTTTATATCAAATTCCGGGTGGTGATTTAATGCTTTTCTACAAAATAGGACCAAAACCATCTGAATGGTGGGGCGTAATCAGAACTTCATCTGATGGCGGAAAAACGTGGTCTGAAGCTCAAAAAATGCCAGACGGTTTCTTAGGGCCAATCAAAAATAAACCAGTTTTATTAAGCAACGGAACATTATTATGTCCCTCAAGTATAGAAGGTGATGGCTGGAGACTTCGTATGGAATCAACTCCAGATTTCGGAAAAACTTGGGTAATGGGAGATACGCTTCCAAGAGGAAAACAAAAAATCAATGCGATTCAGCCAAGTATTTTATTTCATAAAGACGGAAGCATTCAGGCTATTGGAAGAACTAGAAACAGAGCTATTTTCAGTACATTCTCAAAAGACAACGGAAAGACGTGGACGGATGTTGAATTAATCGGACTTCCAAATAACAACTCAGGAACAGATGCAGTAACACTTAAAGATGGTAGACATTTATTAGTTTACAATCACGTTCTTCCTCCTGGAAAAGAAGCAAAAGGGCCAAGAACTCCCTTGAATGTTTCGGTTTCTAAAGACGGAATTCACTGGAATGCGGCTTTGGTTTTAGAAGATTCAAAAATCAGCCAATATTCTTATCCTTCGATGATTCAAGGTTCAGACGGAATGGTACATATTGTGTATACTTGGAGAAGAGAAAAACTGAAATATGTAAAAGTGGATCCAAGTAAATTGGTGGCACTTCCAATCAAAAACGGAATCTGGCCTGGAGAAGAAGGAAAAGTGGTAACAGCGGTAAAAGCTGAAGAAGAGTAAAATAAATTGAACCATTAAGAGATTAAGAAAGTTAAGTTGCTGTGCTTAATTTATGCTTTTAAAAAGAGCATTAAGCTTAATTTTTTTCATCTTCTAATGGTAATTATAAAAGTATTGAAGCTTAATTTACTTAATACCTTAATGGTAAAACCAATTAACATGAAGCTAAATAAAAATTTAATTGTTGCATTACTTGTTGTTATGTCGACAACATTCAACAGTTGTGCAACGGCTCAGTCTTCCAATAAAAAGCAAAAATACAAAGTTGCCGTTTGTGACTGGATGATTTTAAAAAGACAAAAATTAGGTGCTTTTGGTTTGGCTGCAGAAATAAAAGCAGACGGAATCGAACTTGATATGGGAGGTTTAGGAAACAGACCAACATTTGACAGTAAATTAGGCGACCCAGTCGAAAGACAAAAATTCTTAGATAAATCGAAAGAAACTGGAGTTGGAATCAGTTCTATTGCGATGTCGGGTTTTTACGCGCAGTCTTTTGCCACAAGAGAAATCACACCAATGATTACGGATTGTATTCAGGCGATGAAAAACATGAAAGTAAAAGTCGCTTATCTTCCTTTAGGAACACAAACCGATTTGGTTAAAAATCCAGAATTACGTCCAGAAGTGATTAAAAGACTGCAATGGGCAGGAAAGGAAGTAGGTAAAATAGGCGGCGTTATCGCTATTGAAACTTCTTTGAGTGCCACAGAAGAGAAAAAACTTTTAGAAGAAGTTGGCTCAAAATATATTAAAAGCTCTTTCAATTTTGCAAATGCTTTAGATAATAAAAGAGATATTTCATCCGAATTAAAAATATTAGGAAAGAAATATTTAGCACAAATTCATGCTTCAAATACCGATCAATTTTGGTTAGAAAATGACAAAGCGATCGATATGCCAAAAATCAAACAAACTTTGGATGAAATGAAATGGAGCGGATGGCTAATTGTAGAGCGTTCTCGTGACGTAACACAAGTGCATAATGTAAAAGCCAATTACGGAGCCAATGTAGCGTATTTAAAACGAATCTTTCAAAATTAATTTATAGCCACAGATTAAAAGGATTAAAAAGATTTTTTTTTAATCTGTGAAAATCTTTTAATCTGTGGCAAAAAAAACGTTTTCTCATTTTTGTCATCCCGAGGAACGAGGGATCTCCACAAGTAACTCTACAAAGATTGATAATTACTGTGTGGAGCTACTTGTGGAGATTTCTCCTTCGTCGAAATGACAAACTGGATCGAAATTAAATAGAATACCCAAAAACAGCATACCATGAAATATTTACAATTACTTTTTTTATGTCTTTATGTCTCTTTCGCGACAGCGCAGAACATCACTGTTGTTAGTGATTCGAATTCGCCAAGAGCAAAATTTGGAGCAGAGAAATTATCAGAAACCCTTTCAGCAAAAGGTTTTAATGTAACTTCTTCTGATAAATTCAAAAAATCAAAAGATAAAGTAATTGTTATTGGAGAAAAAGGAACTGATTTTTGGAAGAAAAATGCGAAAAGCGCTAAAATCGATGATAGCAAATTAACCAAAAAAGAAGGCTTTCAGATTCTTACTCAAAATAATGTAATTTATATTGAAGGAACAGATGCTTCAGGAACTTTGTATGGTGCTTTGGAATTAGCAGATAAAATTAAATCTTCAGGAAAACTTCCTTCAGATTTGAATATTGATGACAGTCCAGAAATGGTTCTAAGAGGTGCTTGTATAGGAATGCAGAAACCCGTTTATCTTCCTGGTCGTGACGTTTACGAATATCCGTATACGCCAGAAACTTTTCCTTGGTTTTACGATAAAAAATTATGGGTAAAGTATTTAGATATGCTGGTAGAAAACCGCATGAACTCGCTTTATTTATGGAACGGACATCCATTTGCTTCTTTGGTAAAATTAAAAGAATATCCGTTTGCTGTTGAGGTAAGCGACGAAGATTTCAAAAAGAACGAAGAAATCTATAAGTTTTTGACGGTTGAAGCCAACAAACGCGGAATTTGGGTAATTCAGATGTTTTATAATATTATTGTTTCTAAGCCTTTTGCAGAGCATTACAACATTAAAACGCAGGATCGTTCGCGTCCAATTACGCCTTTGTTGTCAGATTATACAAGAAAATCTATTGCTGCTTTTATCGAAAAATACCCAAATGTTGGATTAATGGTTTGTTTGGGAGAAGCCATCAATACAGTTGATGATGACGTAGAATGGTTTACCAAAACGATTATTCCAGGAGTTCGCGATGGTTTGCAAGCATTAGGAAAAACAGAAGAACCGCCAATTATTTTGCGTTCTCACGATACTGACGGGCCTTTGGTTATGGAAAAATCACTTCCGTTATACAAAAACCTTTACACAGAAAGTAAATACACAGGAGAATCTTTAACAACTTATACGCCGGGGGGACCTTGGGGAGAAACGCACAAACAGTTAAGCGCTTTAAAATCAATTCATATTGAGAACGTTCATATTTTGGCAAACTTAGAACCTTTTAGATATGGTTCGCCAGATTTTATACAGAAAACGGTAAAAGCAATGCACAGCGTTCATGGAGCAAATGCACTGCATTTATATCCGCAAGCATCATATTGGGATTGGCCATATTCGGCTGATAAAACCAAAACAGGAGAGCGTTTATTAGAAATGGATCGTGACTGGATTTGGTACAAAGCTTGGGCAAGATATGCTTGGGACAGCAAAAGAGATCGTAATGAAGAGGTTAAATATTGGGATAAAGATTTAGCAGCGAAATTTGGAACTTCTCAAGAAGCAGCAAATAATATTTTAAAAGCTTACGAAGAAACAGGAGAAATTGCTCCAAAAACATTAAGACGTTTCGGAATTACAGAAGGAAACCGTCAAACCTTATTATTAGGAATGTTCGAAAGCCAATTAGTAAATCCGTCGAAATGGCGTGTTTATCCGGGATTTCACGAATCGTGCGGACCTGCGGGCGAATTGCTTTTAGAATATGCTAAAAAAGAATGGAACAAAGAACCACATTCAGGCGAACTTCCAACGCAGATAATTGCTGAAATAACAGAACACGGAAGATTGGCTGTTGAAGCAATTGACAAAGCCGAAGCCAGTGTAACCAAAGACAAAGAAGAATTTGAGCGTCTTAAAAATGATATTCATGCCTATAAAGCGTTCGCTGATTTCTTTTCAGAAAAAGTAAAAGCAGCGTTATTGGTTTTAAGATACAGTTATTCTAACGATATTACCGATTTAGACAAATCTTTGCCTCATTTAGAGAAAAGCATCGAATACTACGAGTTATTGGTAAAATTGACGAAAGATACTTATTACTATGCCAACAGTATGCAGACGGCTCAACGTAGAATTCCAATTGGAGGTGACGACGGAAACAACAAAACTTGGGCAGAATTGTTGCCACATTACGAGCGTGAATTAGCGAATTTTAAAAGAAATTTAGAAAAGCTAAAAGCATCAAAAGATGGTAAAATAGAAACCAAAGAAGGAAAACCTTGGAAAACGGCAGAAGTAACTTTCATCGATGAAAAACCGGGAACATATTTAGTGAAAAAAGGAACAAAAGTGTACGGAACAGATATTTCTGAATTAACGAAGATTGCTCCTGAACTTCAAAATCTAAAAGGTTTTTCATTTGTAGAAAACGATCAAAACGAAAAAGGAACACATTTGAAGTTTAGAAACACAAAAGCCGTTAAATTAGTGGTTGGGTATTTCAATTCAGATCAGAAGAGATTTTTGTTACCGCCAAGTTTGGAAACAGACGCAGCAGGAAATGCGCACGGTCAAGCCGAAGTGATTTTGGCAAGTGCGATGAATTTGAAAGATTTACCACGTGTAAACATTCATACGTACACTTTCCAGCCAGGCGAGAATAAATTAGATTTAGGAAAAGGAAAAGTATTGATTTTAGGTTTTATCGACGCAGATCAAAACATAACGCCACGTGATGTTGGATACATCGATGCAGGGGAAAAGGCAGCTATAGATTGGCTATTTTATTAAAATATAGAAAGTGTTAAACCTGACCGGTTTTTAAAAACCGTCAGGTTTGCTCGCAAAGTATAAACACAATCTTGTCATCCCGAGGAACGAGGGATCTTCGCAAGAAGCTCCGTACAGTTTGTCATTTCGAGGAACGAGAAATCTCACGCGGGATTCGACAAAGATTGGGAATAACTATGAGGAGTTTCTAGTGTGATTTCTCCTCCGTCGAAATGACAAAAAAGCGAGGTAAGATTCGTAGAATAACTTAAAACAACCTTATAATCAATTATAAGGTTTTAAAAATATGAATAGAATAGTTTTTTTTATTTTTTGTTTTTTTTCAAGTCTTTGCTTTGTTTGGAGTCAAAGCAAAGATTCAGGGAAGTTTCGTAAAGAAATCTCGCTGAATTCGTCTTGGGAAACCGTAATCTTGGAAAATCTTCCCGCACAGGAAGAGAGGTTTGTAGACCATCCAGAAACTGATTCCAATTGGCAGAAGGTTAGTGTGCCTCACAATTGGGATCAGTATTATGGTTTCAGAAGAACAAAACATGGAAATTTACACGGTACTGCTTGGTACAAAAAAACGCTAAAGCTAGATATAAGAGACATTTCAAAACAGCATTTCCTTTATTTTGAGGGTGTAAGTTCGTATGCAATTGTTTGGGTAAATGGTAAAAAAGTTGGCGAACACAAAGGTGGGAGAACTACATTTACTTTAGATATTTCAAAAGTTGTTTCTTTCGACAAGGAAAATATCATTTTAGTAAAAGCTTCGCATCCATCATTCATTGCAGATCTTCCTTGGGTTTGCGGTGGCTGTTCAGGAGAATGGGGATTTTCTGAAGGTTCGCAGCCAATGGGTATTTTTAGGCCAGTTTCTTTGGTAATTACAAATAATGTGAGAATTCAGCCTTTTGGTGTTCATATTTGGAATGACAAATCGGTTTCTAAGCAAAAAGCAATTCTTCATACTACAACGGAGATCAGGAATTACGGTTCTTCACAGCGAAATTTAACTGTTGAAAATGTTCTTTTGGATGCTTCAGGAAAGAAAATTGTTATTGTAAAAAGCGATAACAAAATCAATTCGGGAGAAACAAAAGAAATAGCACAAACGCTTCCTGAGATTTTAAACCCAAAATTATGGTCGCCATCTAATCCATATTTGTATAAATTGGTTACTTCAGTTTACGAAAACGGAAAAATAATTGATCAGTTAGCAACGTCTTATGGAATTCGCTGGGTAAGCTGGCCGGTTAGCCGTGACGGAAAAGACAATCGTTTTTTCATTAATGACGAACCTGTTTTTATAAATGGCGTCTGCGAATACGAACATTTAATTGGAAAAAGTCATTCGTTTTCAGATGAAATGATTCATTCCAGAATAGAGCAAATCAAAGCGGGAGGATTTAACGCTTTTAGAGAAGCGCATCAGCCTCATAATTTATTGTACCAAAAAGAATTAGACCAAAACGGAATTCTGTTTTGGAGTCAGTTTTCAGCACATATTTGGTACGATACGCCAGAATTCAAAGAAAACTTTAAAACCTTATTGCGAGAATGGATTAAGGAACGCAGAAATAGCCCGTCTGTAGTAATGTGGGGATTGCAAAACGAAAGCACAATTCCTAAAGAATTTGCTGAAGAATGCACGCAGATTATCCGTGAAATGGATCCGTTATCAGCATCACAAAGAATTGTAACGACTTGTAATGGCGGAGAAGGAACAGATTGGAATGTCGTTCAAAACTGGTCTGGAACGTATGGTGGAGATCCTTTAAAATATCATTTGGAAATGACCACTCAGTTATTAAACGGTGAATACGGTGCCTGGCGTTCAGTCGATTTGCATACGGAAGGTGAATTTGACCAAAAAGGAACTTTAAGTGAAAACCGTTTTTCTCAATTAATGGAAATTAAGGTCCGCGAAGCCGAATCGGTTCGTGATAAAATTGCGGGACAATTCAATTGGCTTTTTGCTTCGCACGAAAATCCGGGACGTGTACAAAATGGAGAAGGTTTTAGAGATATTGACAAAGTGGGGCCAGTAAACTATAAAGGACTTTTTACGATTTGGGGCGAACCTTTGGATGCATTTTATATGTATCGAGCGAATTATGTTTCGAACAAAACCAATCCGATGGTTTATATTGTTTCGCATACTTGGCCAAGCCGTTGGGAAACAGCGGGAATCAAAAACGGAATCGATATTTATTCCAATTGTGATGAAGTAGAATTGTTCAACGATGTGAATAAATCTTCTTTAGGAAAACTAAAAAATCCAGGAATCGGACAGCATTTTCAATTCAATAATGTCAATATTCAATATAATGTTTTATATGCGGTTGGATATGTAAATGGAAAAGCGGTTGCTAAAGATTATATTGTTTTAAATTCACTTCCAAAAGCACCAAATTTTGATGCTCTAACAACGGGTAAATCTGATATTACAAAAGCTAAAAATGGTTACAATTATATTTACAGAGTAAATTGCGGAGGTTTTGAATTGACAGATTCTGCTGGAAATACTTGGTTTACCGATACACATAAAAACGGTCAAAATACTTGGGGTTCGTTATCATGGACAGATAATTTTGAAAAACTTCCGGACTTTTTTGCTAGCCAAAGAACAACTTTCGATCCAATAAACGGAACAAAAGATTCGGAATTATTTCAAAGTTTTAGATACGGCGTTGATAAATTGCGTTACGAATTTCCTGCATCTGAGGGAGAATATTTGGTAGAATTGTATTTCACAGAACCTTGGTACGGAACTGGAGGCGGAATGGATTGCAAAGGATGGCGTTTGTTTGATGTTGCTATTAATGATAATGTAGTTTTAAAAGATTTCGATATTTGGGCTGAAGCTGGACATGACAACGCGTTGAAGAAAACATTCAAAGTAAAAAGCACAAACGGAAAAATTGTGATTTCGTTCCCGAATGTAAAAGCTTCGCAAGCGATTATTTCGGCAATTGCAATTGCGACAAAGGATATTCACGCAAGACCAGCAGTCGAATCTTCAAAAAACATTCAAAATCTGGCTTTAGATTCTTATGATAAAACCAATGAAATAGCTTCATGGCTGGATATTAATTCAAAACAATATTCTGATTCTGATGTTGTTTTTACCGAATTACCTTCGGAAGTTTTTGGAGCAGATTATTTGCAGTTTTCATCTCATTCTAAAAATAAAGGTTCGTTTACAGCTAAAGAAGAATCGACTGTTTATATTTTAGTTGATGCTAAAATAAAGACATTAAAAGGGCTTTCAGATTATAAAAAAATAGAAGAAAAAGCGAAAAATAGCAACGGAATTTTATTTGATGTTTTTACTAAAAAAGTAAAGAAAGACGAGAAAGTTATTTTTGATACTGCTGAAATTATAAATACAATTGCCATTGTTCCAACTTATGATATGGGCGAAAAAGACGATTCAAGACCTGTTGTAATTATTGAAGCTGAAAAGACAAAAACGACTGGAACTGGAATTGAAAAAGGAAATTTTAAAAAAGCCGATTATATTGAATTCACTAAAAAGACAAACAACAGCATCGAGTTTGAAGTTAAACCAGGAGTGGCAGGAATTTATTTAATGCGTTTCCGATTTATGAACAGAAATGAAACGCCATTAAAAGTCAAATTTAAAATGGAAGATGCGTACGGAATTTTAATGCGAAACGACACGATTGAGTTTTTCCCTTCACCAGAAAAATGGAAGATTTTAAACACAACTTCTGGAGGTTACATAAATGCAGGAACGTATAAGATTACTTTGGAAGGTGATGATTTGAAAGGATTAGTGTTGGATAATTTCGAATTTCAATAGTTTTTTTGAGGTGTAAAGGTTCAGAGAAGCAAAGGGACAAAGGTTTATTCTGTTTGTCAGGCTGAGCGAAGTCGAAGCCTACGCAAAGTGAAGACAATTAATATCACGTTCAGTTTGTCATCCTGAGGAACGAAGGATCACACTCGAAACTCGACAAAGATTGGCGATTTAGTTTTTGGGGCTTCGACTTCGCTCAGCCTGACAAAACGGTGTCAAAAAAATATCAGTATTAAAAACATATTTATGATAAAACATAAAAACATATTTCAAAAAATTACAATTGCCTTATTGTTTTCATTATCAATTTTTGCACAAAAACAAGCCAGAATTGTCGAAGACTTTAATAAAAATTGGAACTTTAAATTAGGAGATCATCCCGAAGCAATAAATGCCAATTTTAATACTTCTGATTGGAGAGCACTTCAATTGCCGCATGATTGGAGTATCGAAGGAGCTTTTGATAAAGATGCTAAAACCAAGCAAGCACAAGGGTTTTTACCAGCTGGAAAAGGTTGGTATCGCAAAGTGTTTACTATTCCGGCGAGCTGGAAAAGCAAAACGATCTCGATTGAGTTTGATGGTGTTTTTAAGAATAGCGAAGTTTTTATTAATGGAAAATCATTAGGAGTTCGTCCAAATGGTTATATTTCTTTTAGTTATGATTTGTCTTCATATTTAAATTATGGACAGGCAAATACTATCGCTGTCAAAGTTGATAATGATGCTCAGCCAAACTCAAGATGGTATACAGGTTCTGGAATTTACAGAAATGTGAGATTGGTTACAAGTGAAAAATTGCATGTCGGAAAGTGGGGAACTTTTGTGACTACGCCTGAAGTTTCAACAAAGAAATCAAAAGTGCATTTAGAAGTTACAATTGATAATGATAATGATACCGCCAGAGAATTTACCTTGGTGACTTCTATTTTGGATGCTAAGAATAAAGAAGTGGCGAATAAGACTTCTGTAGAGAAAATTGGAGCTAAAACTTTTGAAACGATAGTGCATAATCTAGATGTTTTAAAGACGCAATTATGGAATACTGAAAATCCGTATTTATATAAAGTAATTACAAAAATTTACGAGAAATCGGTACTAGTTGACAATTATGAAACTCCTCTTGGATTTAGATTTTTTAATTTTGATGCTGAAAAAGGATTTTCTTTAAATGGTGTTCCAACAAAAATTTACGGCGTTTGTTTGCATCACGATAATGGCGCTTTGGGTGCAGTAGAAAACATTCATGCGGTTAGAAGAAAACTAACTTTGATGAAAGAGATGGGTGCAAACGCGATTAGAATGTCTCACAATCCGCATTCTTTAGAAATGATGCAATTGTGCGACGAAATGGGATTTATTGTTCAGGATGAAGCTTTTGACGTTTGGAAAAAGAAAAAAGTAACCAACGATTACCATAAAGATTGGGATGCTTGGCACAAACAAGATTTAGAAGATTTTATTAAAAGAGATCGTAATCATCCATCAGTTATGATGTGGAGTATTGGTAACGAAATTAGAGAACAATTTGATTCAACTGGAATTGCAATTACTAGAGAATTAGCTAAAATCGTAAAATCTTTAGATGTAACTCGTCCCGTAACTTCTGCTTTGACAGAGAATGTAATTGAAAAGAATTTTATTTACCAATCTGGCGCTTTAGATCTTTTAGGATTCAATTACAAACATGAAGATTATAAAGATTTTCCAACGAAATTTAAAGGACAAAAAATATTGGCATCAGAAAGTGTTTCGGCTTTAGAAACTCGCGGGCATTATGATTTTCCTGACGGAATTAAAGCATGGCCAACAAAACACGGCGCTGCGTTTGATGGAAATGCCGATTGGACAGTTTCGGCTTACGATCAGGTGAAATCGTATTGGGGCGCAACGCACGAAGAAAACTGGAAAACAATCAAAAGCCAGGATTTCATGGCGGGAACTTTTATCTGGACTGGTTTTGATTATATCGGAGAACCTGATCCGTATCCATTTCCTGCTAGAAGTTCATATTTCGGAATTGTTGATCTAGCAGGACTTCCAAAAGATGTATATTATATGTACCAAAGCGAATGGTCAAACAAAACGGTTCTTCATATTTTACCACATTGGAACTGGAAAAAAGATCAGGAAGTTGAAGTTTGGGCATATTATAATAATGCAGATGAAGTGGAATTATTCTTAAACGGAAAATCGCTTGGCAAAAAATCAAAACAAAATGATGATTTGCATGTTTCGTGGCGCGTAAAGTTCGAACCAGGAACTTTAAAAGCAATTTCTAGAAAGAACGGAAAAGTAGTTTTAGAGAAAGAAATTCACACAGCGGGAGAAGCTTCTAAAATTGATTTAAAAGCTGAAAAAACTACAATCAAAAATGATGCTTACGATTTGGTTTATGTAACAGTTTCTATGTTAGATAAAGATGGAAACTTATTGCCAAATGCGATGGATTTAATCAATTTTGAAGTAACTGGAGGAGGAAAATTAGTTGGAGTTGATAATGGTTATCAAGCCAATTTGGATTCTTTTAAAGCCAATTCTTGTAAATTGTTTAATGGAAAATGTGTTGTAATTATTCAATCGAATGGGAAGAAAGATAATGTTCAGTTGAAAGCGAGTATTGGTAATGGACTTCCAATTTCCTCAATCAATATTAAAGTGAATTAAAAAGATACAAAGCTTAAAAAACTCCATTAGAAATAATGGAGTTTTTTTGTTGATAATCAAATTTTTTATGTGAGTCTTGCAAGAAAGGTTGGCTGTACATTATATTTTTTTCTTTTGATAAAAGCTAAAAGAAGGAAAAGAAAATAGAGATCTTTAACTATTTTCAGATTTCTTCCGCAACCCTCACACCACAGGACACTTACGTCCTATAAATTTATTTATTTAGAATTTCTTTAAAAAATATATTAGATGGAAAGAGTTTTTGCAGAATATCTTATTGAAACCCCTTATGATGTAGAGCAGGCTTCGGCGGTTTTGGCAGGAGAGCAATCTTCTGGAACCTTTGTGTCAGTTCCTGGCGAAACCGAGGAATTGAAAAAGCGTTTTGCAGCAAGAGTAGAGGATATTCAGTTATTGGATGTGTCAGATGAACCATCCATTCCGGGCGGCAGTATTCCTGGAAAAAAATATCAGAAAGCAAAAGTAAAAGTAAGCTGGTCGATAGAAAATTTTGGTTATAATCTGCCAGTTTTAATCAGCACTTTACAAGGAAATCTATATGAAATCACGCAATTTACAGGTTTGAAACTAATGGATTTTGAAGTGCCGGAATCTTTTCAAAATTATTTCAAAGGACCTAAATTCGGAATCAAAGGCTCTAAATTATCTTGTGGCGTAACCGACAGACCAATGATCGGAACTATTATAAAACCCAGCATAGGAATGAGCGTGGAGGAAACTGCTGCTTTGGTAAAATCATTAATTGATGCCGGAATCGATTTTATTAAAGATGATGAATTGATGGGATCTGCTTCTAATTCACCTTTTGACGAAAGAGTAAAAGCGATTATGAAAGTCATCCGTGACAACGAACAAAAAACGGGTAAAAAAGTAATGTATGCTTTCAATATAAGTGATGAAATTGACGAGATGCAGCGAAAATATGATTTGATTATAAAGGAAGAAGGTAGCTGTGCAATGATCAGCATTAACAGTGTCGGGCTTTCGGGAACGAAGAAAATATGTGATCAGGGCGTACTCGTTATTCACGGTCACAGAAACGGCTGGGGAATGCTGAACCGTCATCCTTTGTTGGGAATTGAGTTTCCTGCTTATCAAAAAATTCAACGTCTGGCGGGAGTCGACCAACTGCACGTTAACGGAATTCAGAATAAATTTTGGGAATCGGATGATTCGGTGGTGACGTCCATAAAATCTTGTTTGAAACCATTTTTAGGCGGATACGAAATCTTGCCTGTTGTCTCTTCGGGACAATGGGGAGGACAAGCGGTAGAAACTTACCGAAGAACCCAAACTACCGATTTGCTGTATATGGCAGGTGGCGGTATTTTAGCACATCCAATGGGACCAAAAGCTGGAGTAAACGCATTACAGCAAGCCTGGACGGGAGCCGTTGAAGGTTTGTCTGTGGAAGAAACTGCTTTGAAGTATCCTGAATTTGCCGCATCTGTAAAGAAATTTTCTAAGTAATGAAAAACAATAAATTGCTATTAGCTTATTATGGCGATGATTTTACGGGCTCTACGGATGCCCTTGAGTTTTTGACATTGGCTGGAGTGAAAACCATTCTCTTTCTTCGAAAACCAACTCAAAAGGACTTAGATCGCTTTCCAAAGATTCAAGCAATTGGTCTGGCTGGAAAAAGCCGATCAATGTCGCCTTCGGAAATGGAAGTAGAACTTTTTCCTGCTTTCGAAAACCTGAAAAGTTTTGAACCTGCACATTTTCATTACAAAGTCTGTTCTACTTTCGATTCGGCACGACATGTTGGTAACATTGGAAAAGCAATTGAAATTGGAAGCGAAGTTTTCAATCAGAAAACAGTTCTGGTTTCGCCGTCAGCACCACATTTGGGAAGATTTTGTGTATTTGGAAATCTCTTTGCCCGAATGGGAACTATTGGAAACGGAGAAATTTACCGTATCGACCGTCATCCGTCTATGAGCAAACATCCTGTGACACCAGCTTCGGAAGGAGATTTGACAATTCATTTGGCAAAACAAACCGAGAAATCCATCAATCTTGTCAATTTAACCACAATTGAAAAAGGTTCTGAAAAAGTTCTGGAAGAAGTTGCTAATAACAAATCGGAAATCCTGTTTTTCGACGGATTCAATTTGGAACATCTGAAAACGATTGGAAGTGTTTTTAATGAATTGGCGGCCGAAAAAACCTTATTTTCTGTAGGTTCATCTGGAATCGAAATGGCTTTGGGATTAGATTGGAAAGACAAAAAAGTTATAGGAAATCAAAAAACATTTGAATCAGCAGGAGAAATTTCTCCCATACTTGTTTTATCAGGAAGCTGTTCTCCAGTAACATCAGGTCAAATTGAATATGCTTTGCAAAATGGATTTTTGGAAATCGCATTAGAAAGCAAAGCCGTTGCTATTCAAAATCAGGCTGAAATTATAAAGAATACCGTTGCTCAAATTGTTGACAATTTCAATCAGGGCAAAAGCACCATTTTACATACGAGTAAGGGTTCAAACGATCAGCGTATTGCAGAAACTGAATGGTTTTTTAAATCAAAAGGCTTTTCAGCAAATGAAATTCAGAAACAGTGCAGTTCAATTTATGGAAGTGTTTTGGGGCAAATAACCAAAGAAGTATTAAAAGCTGTCAAAATAAAAAGAATTCTTTTTGCAGGTGGCGATACTTCGAGTTATGCTGCTTCGGAATTGGATATTCTGGCACTGGAAATGATTGCACCAATAGCTCCTGGAGCTCCGCTTTGTAAGGCAGTTTCGGACAATGAATTTGTAAATGGAATAGAAATGAATTTTAAAGGCGGACAAGTGGGTACCGCCGATTATTTTATAAAAGTATTAAAAGGAGAAAAATTATGAGCGCAAAAGTGTTAGGTTTTGTACACACATCGGCAACATTGGTTCCGTTGTTTCAGCAATTAAGCAATGAGTTTTTACAGGGAATTGAAACATTCAATATAGTGGATGACAGCTTAATAAAAGACGTAATCAAAAAAGGAAAATTAATGCCAAATACTGCTGCAAGAGTCGTAAGCCATGTTCAGGCTGCCGAAACTGCAGGTGCGGATGTGATTTTGGTAACCTGTTCGTCTATTGGTGTGGCGATCGAAACGGCTGCGACATTGGCAACAGTTCCAGTGATTCGTGTAGATCAGGCAATGGCGGATGAAGCAGTGCAGATTAGCAGCAAAATAGGTGTAATTGCTACTTTGCCAACGACTTTGGAACCAACCAGTGATTTGGTTAGAAGAAGAGCAGAATTGGCAGGTAAAAATGCAATTATTACTTCGAAATTATGTGAAGGTGCTTTTGAAGCTTTAATGAGCGGAGATTCTGCTAAACATGATGAAATGGTTGCTAAAGCGCTAAAAGAATTAATGAAAGAAGTAGATGTAATTGTTTTGGCACAGGCTTCAATGGCACGTGTTGTCGATGGCTTAAGTGCCGAAGAAAAACTAGTGCCTATTTTGGCAAGTCCAACTATTGCAATGAAAAAACTGGCAGAGCTTTATTTCTAAAAACAATAAACAGATTAATTTTTACCATATAAGGCATATAAGGTCATTTAAGCATTACGCAAAAAGAAAACTTATCAGAATCTTATATGCCTTATATGGTTTGGAAGAAATGAATAATAACATGTTTTAATAATTATTTGTATGCGTAAATATTTTCTTTGGGCTGTCCCAATATTTTTTATTGCAGCTGCTTTGGGCTGGCAGCAGCAAATGGATCTTATCTGGAAATTGGGATTAATCTTTGGTTTTTCTAGTATTGCCATTGGAGCAGGACATCTGAAAGTATTAAGCGGTTATCAATACACGTTTTGGATCATCACTGCAGTTTGCGCAGGATTGCTGTATCCAGAATTTTTTCTGCACGTAGGCAGTTTCGATATGCGCAATAAATGGCTTATTCTAATTATCATTCAAATGGTAATGTTCGGAATGGGAACACAAATGAGCATTGAAGATTTTACGGGTATTCGAAAATCAGGAAAAGGGGTTCTGATTGGTTTGTTGGGACATTTTACTATTATGCCTATTATGGGTTTTCTAATTGCCAAAACGTTTGGTTTTGAACCTGAAATCGCAGCGGGAATTATCTTGATTGGTTCTTGCAGCAGTGGATTGGCTTCGAATGTGATGACGTATATTGCCAAAGGAAATTTGGTTTTGTCAGTAACTGTAACGGCAATGTCTACTTTGGCTGCGCCAATAATGACCCCGTTTTTGATGAAAATATTTGCAGGTACTATGGTCGAAGTACATTTCTTCAATATGATGATGGAAATCATTAAAATTGTCCTTGTACCTTTGGCAGCTGCTATGATTCACGATATATTAAAAAACTATGGGAATCTGGCAAAAAAGAGAATTTATATTCTGACTATTCTGTCAGCTGTTTGGCTGGCGATTGTCTTTTTCTTCGGAAATTCATTTGCAATTGCTGAAGATAGTACGGCTTCGCATATTTTAGAAATAATCAATTTCTCTTGTGGCGCTTTTATCGTTGGGACACTGTATCATTTATTGTATAAAGTATATCCAAAAATAGATGCGATTATGCCTTATTTCTCTATGTTCGGAATCATTTATTTTACATTGGTAACCACAGCAGCGGGAAGGGATAATTTAATTCAGATTGGTTTTTTACTTTTCTTAGCTTCAGTTTTGCACAACGGAGCGGGTTATTTTTTTGGTTATTGGCTCAGCAGGTTAAGCGGTCTGGACAAAAAGAGCAGTCAAACTATCGCTTTCGAAGTGGGGCTTCAAAATGGTGGTATGGCTTCTGGTTTGGCAGGTTCAATGGGAAAACTGGCAACTTTAGGTTTAGCTTCGGCTGTATTTAGTCCGTGGATGAATGTTTCGGGCTCTTTATTGGCTAATTATTGGCGGAAGGAAGGGGATGAGGAAGAAGTTATTTCTTGATTTCTTATTATTTTATAAAAGTAAAACTTCCGTTTAAAGCAATTTAAACGGAAGTTTGTAATTTAGAGTTATATTGAATTACGTTAATAATTTTTCATCATAAAAAAATAGAAAAATGACTCCAACTTTCTTCGAAAATCAATCCCAATTTAGAAAATGGCTTGAGAAAAACCATCAAAAAGAAAATGAGCTTTTGGTTGGTTTTTATAAAGTTACGAGCGGAAAACCTTCTATGACTTGGCCAGAATCTGTAGATCAAGCACTTTGTTTTGGTTGGATTGATGGTGTTAGAAAATCTATAGATTCGGAGAGTTATACGATTCGTTTTACTCCAAGAAAACATTCTAGTATTTGGAGTGCGATTAATATTCAAAAAATGGAAGATTTAACTAAAGCCGGACTTATGACAGATGCTGGTTTGAAAGCTTTTAGTTTTAGAACAGAAAATAAATCCAAAATCTATTCGCACGAAAAAGAACCAGTTCCATTGTTAGATAGTTATGAAAAACTGTTTAAGAGCAATAAAATAGCTTGGGATTTTTTCGAGAAACAAGCACCTTCATACAAAAAAGTGATGATACATTGGATTATGAGTGCAAAGCAAGAAAAAACGCAACTATCAAGATTGGAAAAAACAATTGCCGAAAGCGAAAAACAGAAAAGAGTCTTGTAACAAACTATAATAAAATTTATTATTTTAGTACATTGATTTATAGTGATATATGGAAATAGAAAATACCACAAAAATAAAAGGGGAAATTTTGCTGGGTATTATTTTTGCTCTCGAATTATACGCCTTGCCTGTACAGTTTTATTTATTATTGAAAGGATCTGAATTTACTTTTTTCAGTGCGGCAGTCCGTTTTTTTAGTTTTTTTACCATTACAACAAATTCTATAGTTTTCATTTGTACGGCAATGTTGCTATTTGGCGGAAAATGTGCTATGAATTCTTTTTTTCGAAAGTGCACTACAATTACAGCAATTACAGTCTATATTTTGATCGTTGGAATTGTTTTTAATCTCCTTCTTCGTTCGATTGTTGATTTACAAGGACATCATCGAATTGTGAGCGAAATTTTTCATACAGTCGTTCCCACTTTATTTTTCATTTTCTGGCTGTTTTTTGTAAGTCCGCAAAAGATATCTTTTAAAGTTATTTCTTTTTGGTTGATTTATCCAATCATTTACATCATTTACACTTTGTTTCACGGAATTCTCACAAGTTTTTATCCGTATCCTTTTATTGATGCAACTAAATTGGGTTTCAAAACTGCAATTGTAAATGGTATATTTATCTTAATTGCTTTTGTGATTTTATCTATTATTTTGATTTCTGTTTTTAGATTAAAGACTAAAAGTTTTACTTAATTTTTGACAAAGCATTTTTAGTCAAAATGTACTTTCTGCCAAAAACGCTTTAAAAATTGTTGTTGGTCGAAATTCTGTATTTCAGAAAATCAATTTATACTACATTTATGTTTTATAGACTATTTTAAAGCAGATCAGCAATGAAAAATATTTACCTTTCTTTATGTCTTTTTGGTGTAATTTTTAGCAGTTCGGCACAAGAATTTGCCAATGCTCCAAAACCTTTTGGACCAGTTCCGACGCAAAAACAAATCGATTGGCAGGAAATGGAATTTTACGCTTTTGTGCATTTTTCATTAAATACATTTACCAATAAAGAATGGGGTTTTGGAGACGAATCTCCAGAACTTTTTAATCCGTCGCAATTAGATGTTCGTCAATGGGCGCGCGTGGTGAAAGAAGCTGGAATGAAAGGAATTATTTTAGTTGCCAAACATCACGACGGTTTCTGTTTGTGGCCTTCGGCTTATACAGAACGTTCGGTAAAAAATTCGCCTTGGGAAAATGGTAAAGGAGATTTGGTAAAAGAATTAGCCGCAGCCTGTAAAGAATACGATTTAAAACTTGGTTTATATCTTTCACCTTGGGATAGAAATCATCCGCAATATGGCAAACCTGAATATGTTACGTATTTCAGAAATCAGTTAAAGGAATTATTGACCAATTACGGAGATGTTTTCGAAATGTGGTTTGACGGAGCAAACGGCGGAGACGGCTATTACGGTGGTGCAAACGAAACCAGAAAAATCAATTCGCTTACGTATTATAATTGGGATGAAACCTATAAATTAATTTACAGTCTAGCACCAAAAACTTTAGTTTGGGGAGTTGGTCCGTCTGAAGCAAGATGGATTGGAAATGAAGAAGGTCGCGCAGGAAAAACCAATTGGTCGTTACTTCGCCAAAAAGATGAATTGGCTGGAAAGGTACATTACAGCGAATTTATGTCTGGACATGAAGATGGAGAAAAATGGGTTCCGGGAGAAGCTGATGTTTCGATAAGACCAGGATGGTTTTATCATTCTGTTGAAGACGATAAGGTTCGTTCGCTTGACGAAATGGTCGATATTTATTATGAATCGATTGGACGAAATGCGACTTTATTATTAAATCTTCCAGTTGATAAAAGAGGTTTGGTTCACGAAAATGATGAAGCAAGATTGAAAGAATTGGTTGCGACAATTAAAGCCGATTTTAAAAAAGAATTATTAAAAGAAACTAAAGTTCAAGCTTCGAACATTCGTGGAAACGATTCTAATTTTGGACCTCAAAATGTTATTGACGGAAATAAAAATAGCTATTGGGCAACTGACGATAAAGTTAAGCAAGCTTCAATCGAGTTTACATTTAAAAAGCCAACGGCAGTCAATAGAATTTTACTTCAAGAATATATAAAATTAGGACAGCGTGTAAAATCGTTTTCTGTTGAAGCAAATGTAAACGGTCAATGGAAAACAATTGCCAATGAAACGACAATTGGTTACAAAAGAATTCTTCGTTTAGATCGTGTTATCGCTTCTGCAATTAGAGTGAATATTTTAGATGCAAAAGCTGGATTTGTAATCAATACAATTGAAGCATTTAATGCTCCGACTTTTGTGAAAGAACCACAAATTCTTCGTGATAAAAATGGTTTGATTACCATTAAATCGGAAGATGGAAATGCTGTTTATTATTCGCTTGACGGAAAAAAACCTTCGGAAAAAAGCATTTTATATAAAGCTCCTTTTACTCATAATAAAGCGTTAGAAATTCAAGCCATTTCGAGAAATACGAAAGAGAAAATCAACAGCGCTGTAAAAACGGCCAAATATGGTGTTTCTAAAGAAAAATGGAGCGTAATTTCCATTTCTAGCGGAGACAATAAATCGGTTGAAAAAATTATAGATGGAGATGCTAATACTGCTTGGGGATTTGGAAGTAATGAAAATAAATTACCTCAAACGATTATTATCGATATGGGAGAATTAACCACAATAAAAGGTTTTACATACACACCGCAGCAAGTAGGAAGTAATTTGAGTTTGATTTCGAATTATGAGTTTTATACGAGTGAAGATAATAGTACTTGGACCAAACAATCGGAAGGAGAATTCTCAAACATTAAACACAATCCGATTGAACAAATTAAGAGTTTTATTGCAGTAAAAGCAAGGTTTTTAAGATTTGTAGCTACAGGAGCAGTAGGAAATAGCCAAACTGTTTCGATTGCTGAAATTGGAGTAATCGAATGAGTACTTTTTTAGACGTGTTAAAAATAGTTTAATATTTGGTATTTTGTCTTTTGCCGAAGCGCAATCGTTATTAGTCGAAATTTTAATAGGAAAGAGTAATTTAATTCTACTTTTATCTTACTAATTAAATGGCAAGCGGCAAATGATTAAAGAAGATATAGGTTTTAGAGAAGCTGGTAAATTTGAAGAAACTCGTTACGAGAAAATTCATAATGTTATTTTCGAATCTTCGCAAGAAGCTTCGGTATTAGTTGCTCGCGAAATTGCCAATTTAATTCAGAGAAAAAATGAACTGAACGAACCTTGTGTTTTAGGTTTGGCTACAGGTTCTTCGCCAATTAAAGTTTATGAGGAATTGGTTAGAATGCATAAAGAAGAAGGGCTGAGTTTTGAAAACGTGGTCACTTTTAATTTAGATGAATATTATCCGATGGATAAAAATGATATTCAGAGTTATTATCATTTTATGCACGAACATTTATTTCATCATGTCAACATTCACCCAGAAAATATAAATATTCCAGACGGACAAGTTAGTACAGAGGAATTACAGCAATATTGTATTGATTATGAGATGAAAATCATCTCTTATGGAGGATTAGATTTTCAGCTTTTAGGAATCGGTAGAACGGGACATATTGGGTTTAATGAGCCAGGATCTCACGTAAATTCTGGAACCAGAAGTATTACGCTGGATCATTTGACTCGAATAGATGCGGCTTCTTCTTTTTTAGGAATAGACAATGTTCCGAGAAAAGCCATTACAATGGGAATTGGAACCGTTAGAAATGCAAAAAGAATCGTTTTACTTGGTTGGGGAATCAGTAAAGCAGGAATTATAAAAAAGACAATCGAGGGCGAGGTTTCTTCGCAAGTGCCAGCAACGTATTTACAAGAGCATCACAACACAACATTTGTTCTAGATACAGAAGCTTCGTCTGAATTAACGCGTGTAAAAACGCCTTGGCTGGTAAAGTCTTGTGTTTGGACAGACGAACTAAAATTAAAAGCGGTGGCTTGGTTAAGTGAGTTAACGAAGAAACCTTTCCTAAAACTGACGGATAAAGATTATAACGACAACGGAATGTCGAGTCTTTTGACGGAGGAAGGAACTGCATACGACTTGAACATTAAGATGTTTAACAAAATGCAGCAAACCATCACGGGATGGCCGGGCGGAAAACCCAATGCTGATGATACTTACAGACCGGAGCGTTCCACGCCGGAAAAGAAAAGAATTATCATTTTCAGCCCACATCCAGATGATGATGTGATTTCGATGGGAGGAACTTTTGACCGTTTGGTAGAGCAGGGGCATGAAGTTCATGTGGCTTATCAGACTTCTGGAAATATTGCAGTTTCTAATGAAGAAGCGTTGAAGTTTGCGGAAATTTCAAAAGCTTTAAATCCAAATTCTGAAATTTCTAAAGAGATTATTGATTTTCTTAAAAATAGAACTGGAACAGAAATCGATGCGCCAGAAGTTAGAAAATTAAAAGGATTAATTAGAAGAAGTGAATCTTTTGGAGCAACACGTTATATTGGTTTGCCAGATTCTAATGTAAACTTTTTAGATCTTCCGTTTTACGAAACAGGAACAGTTAAAAAGAATAATCTTTCGGATGCAGATGTCGACATTATGTGTGGCATTATTGAAAGAATAAAACCGCATCAAATTTATGCCGCTGGAGATTTAGCAGATCCACACGGAACTCATAAAGTGTGTTTAGACAGTTTGTTTGAAGCTTTAAAAAGATTAAAAAACGAAAGCTTTATGAATGATTGTTGGGTTTGGTTATATCGCGGAGCATGGCATGAATGGGAATCGTACCAAATTGACATGGCAGTTCCAATGAGTCCTGACCAAGTTTTAAAGAAACGACATGCTATTTTTTATCACCAGTCTCAAAAAGACGGCGTAATGTTTCAAGGAGATGACAGCAGAGAGTTTTGGGTGCGAGTTGAAGACAGAAATAGATTGACTGCAGAAAAATATCACAGCTTAGGATTAGCAGATTATTCGGCTATTGAGGCGTTTAAACGTTATCACTTCTAAGTGTTTTTCCAGCAATAAAGATAATAAACTATTTTTCATGGTTTATTTTGGTTAGTTACCTATAATTGAGAAAAAAAGCAGTCTGGAGAGACTGCTTTTTTGTTTTCTAGTATTTTTTTAACCGCAAAGGCGCAGAATTACGCAAAGTTCCTAAGGTTTTTTATTCTTTATACTTAAATATTGAGCAAAAAAAAGTTCGCAAAGCTTGTAAATAAACTTTGCGAACTTTGCGTAATTCTGCGCTCTTTGCGGTTAAATTTTAATAATCTAAATAGAAGAATTCAAGATTTTCTGTTTTACTTCGTCGATATAAGATCTTCCGATAACGTATCTAAGTCCTTCAATTTCAATACTATTTCCTTCAACTGCATCAATTTTATCAATTGCAATTGTATATGATCTATGTATTCTGATGAAATCTCTTTCGGGTAATAAACTTGTAAAATCTGATAAAGTGCTGTGAATGATAAACTTTCCTGAAGTTGTGCTGATTTTTAGATAATCTTTTAAACTTTCGATAACTAAAATCTCATTCAAGAAAATCTTCTTCATTTTTTTCTTATCAATTTTCACGAAGATAAAAGGATTTTCTTTGCTATTTTCCTGCGGAAGTTTACTCGTATTGTTAAGACGTTTGTTTATTTTATTAACGGCTTTCATTAATCTCGGAAACTCAATTGGTTTTACCAGATAATCTAGCACGTCAAGTTCATACGTTTCAATTGCAAATTGATCGTAAGCGCTGGTAATAATAAGTAAAGGCGGATTTTCTAAACTTTTAATAAAATTTATACCGTCTAAAACTGGCATGTTTATGTCTAGAAAAATTACATCAATAGTATTGTTCTTTAAAAAATTTAGTCCTTCAATAGAATTGCTGAAGGTATTTATTAATTCTAAATCCTCAATTTGTTCAATATAATTTTTAATAACGTTTATTGCCAATGGCTCATCATCGATAATTAAACACTTTATTTTCATTTGCAAATATTATTTTTTAGGCCGATACAGGATTCTTGTAAGTATAATTTTAGAAATAGCTAAAGTCGGGGCTATGTGACCTTTATAACTAGTTTAACGACAAAAATATTCTTTTTATTTTTAAATGAAAGCTTATAGTCACTTTTATTATATCCTAATTCAAGTCTTTTTTTGACGTTTTCAATACCTATACCACTTGACTTGTTAAAATTATCTTTATGTACGGTTAATTCAGGCATAGGGTTTGAAATAATAAAATAGAGATAATCGCCTTTTACTTTAAAATTAATATCAATTACAACATTTCCAGTGTTTTTGTTCACTCCGTGTTTAAAGGCATTTTCGACGAAAGTCAAAAGTAAAACCGGAGAAATTTCTTTATCATGAATATCTCCAGAAATATACATATTGACTTCTAAGCGTTCTCCGTTTCTAATTCTTTCTAAATCAAGATAATTCTGAATGCAGAGAATTTCATTTTCCAGAGATTGTTTCTTTTCTTTTGTTTCATAAAGCATATAACGCATTAATTCAGAAAGTTTTAAAACTATTTTTGGCGTTTTATTTGATTTTTCTACAGAAAGCGAATAAATATTATTTAAGGTATTAAAGAAAAAGTGAGGCGAAATCTGAGACTTTAAAAACAAGAGTTCGGTTTCTAATTGCGATTTCTCAAGATCAGTTACACGTTTCTGTTCTTGCAATAAATCGAGCGTTATTTTAATAGCCGTAACAAAAGTCATAACATATAATTCGCCCATCATCATATCAATTGTATAATTTAGCGTAAGCGTATTAATAATTTGCGGGCCTTCTGGCCAAACATTATGCGTAATCAACAAATAAGTCAAATTAAATTTTACGACGACCATGACAAAAATAGCCGAAAGTACACTTATAATATATAGGAGATATTTTTTGCGATAAACCAAATGCGGCATCAATACCAAAATATTAAGGTAACATAATGCCATGTGAATTGGAAAACCGAGTAAAGTAGTTTTTAAAGAATAAACATAATCGTTAAAATAGCTTCCCCAGCGAAATGTGTTGAACACAAAATACGTCAGCCAAAAGTAGGCGTGATAGCGTATAGGAAGTCTGTAAGATTTGCTTGTGTTGAAAATCATAATGTATTATAAAATGTCGTTTATTACTTTTTTTTGATGTTTAGAGCCGTTTAAATGTCGTCCGTCTAAATTTATTTTGGTAAAAGTTGAATTTATCTAAATTTAAAGTTAAATTAATATTGTTTTGATATGAAGAAAATTACTCTGCTATCTCTTACGGTAATTTTTATTGCAAGTTGCAAAATAAAAGTTGATAAAAATCAACATCCAGAAAGTTTTGCAACAAATTATGTAGATCCGTTTATAGGTACTGGTGGTCATGGACATACGTATCCAGGCGTAACAGTTCCATTCGGGATGCTGCAAGTGAGTCCGGATAATGGAATTTCAAGCTGGGACTGGTGTTCTGGTTATCATTATTCTGATTCGATAGTTTCTGGATTTAGTCACTTACACTTAAGCGGAACAGGAATCGGTGATTTGGCAGATATTTTATTTATGCCGACAAACAAAAAATTAGACTTAACCGCCAAAGCCGCTTCACGCGATTTCCTTCCGTATAAATCAAAATATAGTCATGTTAACGAAAAAGCAGTACCGGGTTATTACCAAGTTTTTCTTGAAGATCCTAAAATCAATGTAGAATTAACGTCTACGCAAAGAACCGCATACCATAAATATACTTATAATAATAATGACACGCAGTCTGTTGTTGTTGATTTAGGTTTTGCCATTAACTGGGACAAAGCGGTTAAAACTTCTATTAAAATTGAAGATGCCAATACAATCAGCGGTTACCGTTACAGCACGGGTTGGGCAAAAAATCAGAAAGTATTTTTTGTAGCCAAGTTTTCAAAACCAATAACAGAATCTATTATTACTGCTGATAAAAAAGTTGTTTCAGCTAAAAATGCTGAAGGCGAAAATACGGCGTTGCAATTATTCTTTGATGCTAAAAACTCTAAAGAATTACGTGTAAAAGTAGCGCTTTCTTCGGTAAGTGTTGCAAACGCAAAAGACAATTTAGATAAAGATCAGGAATTTGAAAAGGTCAAAACAACAGCTTCTTCAGATTGGAATAAAGCTTTAAGCAAAATTACAGTTGAAACTCCAGTTGATTCTCTAAAAACAATTTTCTATACCGCTTTATATCACGCTCAAGTTGCGCCTGTAACGTATAGTGATAAAAACGGACAATTTAGAACGGAAGATGACAAAATCGTTACTTCAAAAAATTATACAGCTTATTCTACTTTATCACTTTGGGATACGTTTAGAGCAGAGAATCCGTTACTTACCATTTTAGAACCTAATAAAGTTTCTGATATGGTAAACTCTATGTTGGCTTATTACGAAACTAAAAAGATACTTCCAGTTTGGACTTTATATGCTAATGAAACCAATACCATGACAGGATATCATTCGATTCCGGTTATTGTTGATGCTTATATGAAAGGTATTAAAGGTTTTGATGCTGAAAAAGCTTTTGAAGCGATGAAAGCAACCATGATGCAAGACGAACGCGGATTGAATTTCTACAAAAAATACGGTTACATTCCGTATAACTTATTAGACGAATCAGTTACGATTACTTTAGAATATGCTTACGACGATTGGTGTGTAGCACAAATGGCGAAAGCTTTAGGGAAAACAGCAGATTATGAGTTTTTCTCGAAACGTTCAAAAGCTTACGAATATTTATTTGATGCGAAATCTGGTTTTATGAGGGGAAAGTCTGAAGATGGAAAATCTTGGAACGAACCTTTCGACCCAAAACACTCTAACCACAGAGAACATACCGATTATACAGAAGGAAATGCTTGGCAACACAGCTGGTTTGTGCCTCATAATGTAGATAATTTTATTTCGCTTCACGGAGGAAATGACATTTTCACAAAACGTTTAGAGCAATTATTTACAGAGAGTTCTGAAATTACGGGAAACAACGTTTCTGCAGATATTTCTGGTTTGATCGGACAATATGCGCACGGAAACGAGCCAAGTCACCATATTGCTTACATGTTTAATCATGCAAAACAGCCTTGGAGAACTCAATATTGGGTACGTCATATTTTAGATACACAATACAATACGACAGCAAACGGTTTGAGCGGTAATGAAGACTGCGGACAAATGTCGGCTTGGTATGTATTCAGCTCAATGGGATTATACCCAATGAATCCAGCTTCTGGAGAATATGAAATTGGAAGTCCGATTTTTGAGAAATCAACTTTAAATCTTCCAAACGGAAAAACTTTTGTGATTGAAGCAGAAAATGTTTCAAAGCAAAATTTCTATATCCAATCGGCTACTTTAAACGGAAAACCCTTTAATAAAACAGCAATCTCTCATAAGGAAATGCAAAATGGAGGAATTCTTCATTTTGTAATGGGAGCACAGCCAAATAAAAACTGGGGATTATAATTAGAATAAACATAACTAACCAATATTAAATAAATATTTAATGAACATTATTGACGTATCAATCATTTTAATCTATATCGTACTATCGGTCGGTATAGGAATCTGGATTTCAAGGAAAGCATCAAAAGGACTTGACGATTATTTCCTTGGCGGAAAATCAATCAAATGGTATTTTTTAGGATTGAGCAATGGCTCAGGAATGTTTGATGTTTCAGGAACTTCCTGGATGATTGGAGTTTTATTTTTATATGGAGTAAAAAGTTTCATGTTTATGTGGCTTTGGCCAATTTGGAATCAGATTTTCGTCATGATGTTCCTCGCGGTCTGGATTAGAAGATCAAAAGTAATGACGGGTTCCGAATGGATTTTAACTCGTTTTGGAAGTGACGAAGCAGGAAAAGCTTCTCATATTATTGTAGCTATTTTTGCTATTATTTCAACCATTGGTTTCATCGCGTATTTCTTCGTTGGAATTGGGAAATTCGTTACGATTATTCTTCCTTGGGATTTAACAGTTCACATGAATGGTTCAGTTTTCTTAACATCAGAACAAGCTTATGCCTTGTTAATCATTTTCTTAACTACTATTTATACGGTTAAAGGCGGAATGTTTTCTGTTGTTGCCACAGAAGTTGTTCAGTACGTAATCATGATTATTGCTGGAGTTTTAATCGCTGGTTATGCTTTTATTAATTATACAGATATTCAGATCAATTCGGTAATTACTCCAGAATGGAAAAATGTTTTCTTCGGATGGGAATTTGAAACACAATGGAGCGATAAATTCGAAACTTTCAACAAATTAATTGATACAGAAGGGTACAAAATGTTTGGTGCATTTATCGGAATGACACTTTTCAAAGGTTTCTTCGCGAGTGTTGCAGGACCAACTCCAAGTTACGATTTACAGCGTGTTCTTTCTACAAAATCGGTAAAAGAAGCGGCTTATATGAGTGGTTTTACGAACTTGATTTTATTTATTCCGAGATATTTATTAATCACAGGAATTGTGGTTATTGCTTTAGTGAATTTAGCACCAGAATTAAATGCAAACGTTAATCTTACAGGAGCAGATTTAGAATTATTAATGCCAAAAGTGGTGAATCTATATATTCCAGTTGGAATTAAAGGAATCCTTTTAGCAGGTTTATTAGCGGCGTTCATGTCTGGATTCTCAGCTTTCGTAAATGCTGGTCCTGCGTATATCGTAAATGATATTTATAAAAAATACTTTAAACCAGTTGCTTCAAATGCACACTATATTAAAGTAAGTCAGATTTCTTCTTTCCTTGTTGTTGGACTTGGAGTTTTCATGGGATTCTTCGCAGATTCGATTAATTCCCTAACACTTTGGATTACCAGTGCTTTATACGGAGGTTACGTTGCAGCTAACTTCTTGAAATGGATTTGGTGGCGTTTTAACGGATGGGGTTATTTCTGGGGAATGGTCGGCGGATTAATCGCTGCTTCGCTTCAGTTTATTTTAGATCAAAGTAAAGGAAGTCTAGAAGCAGGAACATTTTTACATAATCTTTCGCAAGTGCCATCGATTTACTTATTTCCATTAATTTTCGGAATGTCAATTTTAGGTTGTCTTTTAGGAACTTACCTGAGCAAACCAACAGATATAGAAGTGCTGAAATCTTTCTATACAAACGTTAGACCTTGGGGATTTTGGGGTCCAGTTTACAAACAATTAAAAGCGGAAGATCAATCTTTCCAAAAAAATAATGATTTCTATTTAGATATGATGAATTGTGTAATTGGTATTGTATGGCAGTCAAGTATGATTCTGCTTCCAATTTATTTTATCATTAGAGATTATCCAAAAGCGGCAGTGGCTTTAGTGGTGTTCTTAGTGACAACTACAGTGTTGAAGTTTACTTGGCTGGATAGAGTTAGAAAAATTGAAGAGTAGAGATTTTGCAGAGGCAAGATTAAAGAAGCAAGATTAAAGAAGCAAGATTTTAAAATTTAAACACATAGAAACATAGATTTTTTTGACTTTGAAAAGAGTGTAGAAAGAAACTAGTTTCTCACACATAGCTTTGAACATAGCCCGTAGTTTCAACTACTGAAACGCAAGATTGGTCGTAAAGCTATGTACAGCAGCTTTGTCAAAGTTCAAAAACTTTGACAAAGTTTTTAACCATGCAGTTTGTCATTTCGAGGAACGAGAAATCACACTCGAAAATCGACAAAGATTGGGTAATATAGATTGCGGAGTTTCTAGTGTGATTTCTCGTTCCTCGAAATGACAAAACGAAGCTTTAGAGTAAAAAGAATAAAAACTAATAAATAAAAAAAACAAAAAATGAGTACTATTCCTTGGCAAGACAGACCCGAAAACAGTAAAGATGTAATGTGGAGATATTCTGAGAATCCAATTATCGACAGATATTCGATTCCTTCATCAAACAGTATATTCAATAGTGCAGTTGTACCTTTTGGAGACGGATATGCTGGGGTTTTCAGATGTGATAATAAAGCAGTTCAGATGAATATTTTTGCTGGTTTCAGTAAAGATGGTATCAATTGGGACATCAACCACGAACCAATTGAGATGAAATCTGGAAATACAGAAATGATCGAATCTGCTTATAAATACGATCCTCGTGTGGTTTGGATTGAAGATCGTTACTGGATTACTTGGTGTAACGGTTACAACGGACCAACAATTGGTATTGGTTACACTTTCGATTTTAAAGAATTTTTTCAATGCGAAAATGCCTTTTTACCATTCAACAGAAACGGTGTTTTATTCCCACAGAAAATCAACGGAAAATACGCGATGTTAAGCCGTCCTAGTGATAACGGACACACGCCATTTGGAGATATCTGGATTAGCTACAGCCCAGATATGAAATATTGGGGAGAACACAGATTAGTAATGAAACCGAGTCCGTTTGAGAAAAGTGCTTGGCAATGTACAAAAGTAGGTGCAGGACCAATTCCGATTTTAACAGACGAAGGTTGGTTAATGATTTACCACGGAGTTATTAATACTTGCAACGGTTTCCGTTATGCAATGGGTTCAGCACTTTTAGATACTGATTCTCCAGATCAAGTAAAATATAGAACTCAGCCTTATTTATTAGGACCTGCAGAAACGTATGAAATGGTTGGAGATGTACCAAACGTAGTTTTCCCTTGTGCCGCTTTACACGATTTTGAAGAAGATAAATTAGCAGTTTATTACGGTGCAGCAGATACGCATGTAGCAATCGCTTTCGGAAAATTAAGTGAAGTAATTCAGTTTACAAAAGATAATAGTTTATAATATAAAGATGCATAGTAGAAGTAATTTATTGTCCCTTGCCGTTTTTTTTGTTGGATTGATGAGTTATGCGCAATCTGAAAAAGAGGTTACACCGAAAAGTTATATTGCCTATAAAACATCAAAAGAAATTGTTATCGACGGAGACGGAGCAGATAAAGACTGGGAAAAAGCATCTTGGACAACACCTTTTGTCGACATAGAAGGCGTTGAAACTCCAAAATATAAAACTCAGGTTAAAATGCTTTGGGACGATAAATACTACTATATCCTAGCAAAAATGGAGGAGCCTCACGTTTGGGCAAATCTAAAACAACGCGACACTATTATTTTCTACAATAATGATTTTGAGGTTTTTATTGATCCAGATAATGACACACACAATTATTATGAATTAGAAATTAATGCCTTAAACACGGCTTGGGATTTATTTATCAATAAACCGTATCGCGAAAAAAATGCGGCTTTAAATGATTGGAATATTACAGGTTTAAAATCGGCTGTAAAGGTTGACGGAACTTTAAATAATGCTTCAGATGTTGATAAAGGCTGGACATTAGAAATTGCCATTCCATGGTCGGTTTATAAAACATCTTATCACGATGATATTGTTCCCAAAGATAAATTTTGGAAGGTTAATTTCTCTCGGGTAAATTGGCAGCATTCTGTTATCGACGGAGAATACGAACGAAAAAAAGATTCAGAAGGAAAGTTTCTCCCAGAATACAATTGGGTTTGGTCGCCTATGGGAGTCATTAATATGCATGAGCCCGAAAAATGGGCTTATGTATACTTTTCTTCAAAAGAAATAGGAGCTCAGGATACTTTTACAATTCCGCAGGAAGAAAAAGTAAAATGGGAACTGTATACGTTGTACCGTGGTCAAAAGAGATATTTTGATAAAAATAAATCTTGGGCAAAATCACTTAAAAGTATCAGTAAAAAAAATATAGTTGTGGACGGAAAGACTTTAAAACCAGTTTTAGAAAATCATTCATCAGGATTTAATATTTTGGTAAAAAGCCCTTTTTCAAACAAAACCTTAATAATAAAAGAAGATGGTAAAATTATTACGAACGAGTAAGTTACAGAAACTGTCAAAAGTTTTAGTATTAGCGCTTTCGCTGAGTTTATTCTCTTGCGGACAAAAAGAAACTAAAGCAGAAGAAAACGGAAAATTCACTTTTGGAGTTTGGACGACTGCTGATGCCAAAAAATCGGATGCAGATTATTCGAAAGAATTCAAAAAATACAAAGACGGAGGAATCGATGAAGTTTTAATCAACACACAAACCGATCCTAAACTATTAGCAAGATTAGTTCCGCTTGCAAAAAAAGAAGGACTAAAAGTTCATGCTTGGATTATGGCAATGAACCGCCCAAACGATTCAATTGCTTTACAGCATCCGGATTGGTATCAGGTAAGCAAAGAAGGAAAATCTTGTTTTGATAACCGTCCGTATGTAGATTATTACCAATGGCTTTGCCCAACTAAAGAAGAATCTAGAAATCACGTTTTAGGTTTGGTTGAAGGTTTAGCAAAAGTAGAAGGAATTGAAAGTGTGCATTTAGATTACATTCGTTTCCCAGATATTTTCTTGCCAATTAGTTTATTGCCAAAATACAACTTAGTTCAGGATGTAGAATTACCGCAATTCGATTTCTGTTATTGTGATGCCTGCGTAAGCAAATTCGAAAAAGAACATCACAAAAATCCAAAAGAAAGTCATAATACTTCAATTGATATGGAATGGAAAAACTTCCGCTTAAATGCAGTAAAAGCGGTTGTTGATGATGCTTATAAAATTGCTCATAAATACAATAAAAAATTAACGGCTGCAGTATTTCCTTATCCGGAAATGGCAGATCACATGGTGCGTCAACGTTGGGATAAATGGAACATTGATGAAGTATATCCAATGATTTATCATAGTTTTTATGATGAAGAAATTGACTGGGTAGGTTATGCAACAAAGCAAGGTGTAGCCGATTTAGAAGGAAAACCGACGAAAGTAAATACAGGAATTTATATTCCGGGATTAAAATCGGATGCAGAATTGAAAGAAGCGATTTTGCTGGCTAAGAAAAATGGTGCAACAGGAGTTTCATTTTTTGACGGAAATGCCTTATCGGATAGTAATTTAAAAACAATTGCAGCCGTAAAATCGGCCTTGTAGTCGATTTTACTGGGATTAAAAATTATTACTGATTAATTTAGCAACATTAAGAACGTTTTGTTTTGGAATGTTGAATTAAAACGAAAAGACATGTCAAATAGAAGAGATTTTATTAAAAAAACCACTTTAGGAACTTTAGCCATAAGTTCTGTTTTGGGCGTAAGCGGATTTGCTGCCAATCATGAAAATGAAGAAACAGCAGAACCAAAAGAAAAAAAGCAGACCAAACCAATTATTATTTCTACATGGAATCACGGTTTGCCTGCGAATAAAGAATCCTGGAAGAATTTAAAAGAAGGGAAATCGGCTTTGGATGCTATCGAAGCCGGAATGAAAATACCTGAAGCCGATCCAACTGTTCGTAGTGTTGGTTATGGAGGATACCCGGATCGCGAAGGAAAAGTTACCTTAGATGCTTGTATTATGGATCATAACAGCAATTGTGGTTCTGTTTGTTTTTTACAAGGAATAATGCATCCAATTTCTGTTGCGAAAAGAGTATTGCAAAATACGCCTCACGTAATGTTAGCGGGACAAGGCGCATTGCAATTCGCCTTATCTGAAGGTTTTAAAGAGGAAAATTTACTGACTCCAGAATCTGAAAAAGACTGGAAAAAATGGCTGGAAGATTCCAAATACAAACCAGTTATTAATATAGAAAATCACGATACCATAAGCATGCTAATGTTAGACCAAGATGGCAACCTTTCTGGCGGATGTACCACGAGCGGTGCGGCTTGGAAAATGCACGGACGCGTCGGTGACTCCCCAATAATCGGCGCGGGTCTTTTCTTGGACAACGAAGTTGGAGCAGCAGCGGCAACAGGTTTGGGCGAAGCCGTTATTAGAACTGCTGGTAGCGCAATGGTGGTGGAATTAATGCGTCAGGGAAAATCTCCTTACGATGCTTGTAAAGAAATTACAGAACGTATTTATAACAAACATAAAAACCACAAAGACATGGAGTATCTTCAAGTTGGTTTTATTGCTTTGAATAAAAACGGGGAATATGCAGGTTACAGCCTAAGATCAGGATTTAATTTTGCCGTTTCTGATGATGCAAAAGGACATAGAATGGAAGATGCGAAATTTAAAATGTCTTGGGATAAATAAATATGATTACGTTGGATGGATTAAAATCCATCCCTACAATATATTTCGAGCCAATGGCTCTTTCATAAAAAGTTCCGAAGGAACGGATTATTTTGTAGCAACGGATTTTAATCCGTTGAAGAGATTAAACGCAATATTTGTCATTTCGACGAAGGAGAAATCTCCGCAAGAAACTCTACAAAGATTGGCGAGTTACTTTGAGGAGCTACTTACGGAGATTTCTCCTTCGTCGAAATGACAAACTAAACCTAAAAAACTAAATCTTTAAATGTTTGAATAAACAATTAAAGAAACCAAAAAACAAAGAATGAAAAAATTACTATTTCTATTAACCGTTATCACTTCAATTTTCTCTGCCAATGCACAAAAAGTGTACACAGAAAGTGATATTCGTATAATTCCGAAACCGACGCAGACTTTTATTAAAACTGGTGTTTTTGAATTTACAAAAGATACAAAGTTTGTCGTTAACGGTGATTTCCAAAAAGATGCTGCTAATGCTTTAGCTTCAAAATTTGGAACTGCAGCAGGATGGAAACCAGAAGTGACTACAAAAGCGCCTGCGAGTAATTATGTTTTATTAAAAACAGATCCGAACTTAAAGAATGAAGCTTACGTTTTAGATGTAAATCCGACTAATATTGTTATTACTGCAAAAGGGAATAATGGTTTTTTATATGCTTTGGAGAGCATTAGACAATTACTTCCTGAAGCGATTGAAAGTAAATTTGCGATTACTTCTGTAAAATGGCAGATTCCAAGTTTAACAATTAATGATGAACCTCGTTTTAAATGGAGAGGTTTAATGTTGGATTTTTCACGTCACTTCTTTGATAAAAATTACGTTTTAGCAACAATAGATCGTTTGGCTGCGCATAAAATGAACGTTTTGCACATGCATTTAGTTGACGATCAAGGCTGGAGAATTGAAATTAAAAAATATCCAAAGTTAACGGAAGTTGGTGCTTGGAGAGTAGATCAGGAAAATAGAAGCTGGAATGCTAGATTAACGACAAATCCTGACGAAAAAGGAACTTACGGCGGATTTTTTACTCAGGAAGAATTAAAAGAAATCGTAAAATATGCAGCTACAAAAGGAATTGAAGTAATTCCAGAAATCGAGATGCCGGCTCACGTAAGTAGTGCAATTGCATCTTATCCTGAATTGGCTTGTTTCAATCAGAGAATTGGAGTTCCGTCAGGTGGTGTTTGGCCTCTTACAGATATCTATTGTGCAGGAAAAGAAACTACGTTTGAGTTTTTACAAAATGTAATTGATGAAGTAATTACTATTTTCCCTTCAAAATACATTCATATTGGTGGAGACGAAGCAACTAAAACCAATTGGGCAAAATGTCCGCACTGCCAAAAAAGAATCAAAGATGAGCGTTTGAAAAGTGTTGACGAATTACAAAGCTACTTTGTAAAACGTATGGAAAAATACATCAATTCAAAAGGTAAAAGAGTTATCGGTTGGGATGAAATTTTAGAAGGCGGTTTGGCTCCAGATGCAACAGTAATGAGCTGGAGAGGAATGAAAGGCGGCATCGAAGCTGCAGATCAAGGTCACGATGTAATTATGACACCAGAAACGCCTTGTTATTTCAACTTTTACCAAGGACCTCAAAATGAAGAGCCTTTAGCTTTTGATGCTTATAATCCATTAAGTGAAGTATACAAATTTGATCCTGTAGTTGCAACAATGACCCCTCAGGAAGCTGCGCACGTATTAGGTGGACAAGCCAATTTATGGGCAGAACACATCGCTGGTCCAAAAGATTCTGAATATATGATTTTCCCTAGATTAGCGGCTTTGTCAGAGACTTTATGGAGTCCGAAAGAAAAACGTAATTGGAACGATTTTACATCAAGATTATTCTCAATGTTCAAACGTTACGATTATCAGGGATTAAATTATGCGAAAAGTGCTTATTTGGTAACCGCTTCTTCTACAGCTGATTTAGGGAATAAACAAATCAAAGTAGAGTTGAAAAATGAGTTCCCAAATCCAGATATTAGATATGTTTTAGGAAATCAAAACATTGATCATCATGCAGTAAAATATACAAGTCCAATTGAAATCAAAGAAACAACAGTTTTAAAAGCTTCTTTATTTCAAGACGAAAAACCAGTTGGAAAAACATTTACAGATACTATTGTTTTCCACAAGGGATTTGCGAAAAAAGTGAAATACTTAACGCCTTTTAATGATAATTATAAAGGAGATGCAAATACTATGGTAAACAGCATTAGAGGAAGTAAAAATTTCCATGACGGACAATGGCAAGCTTGGCTAGTTAATGATATGGAATTGGTAATTGATCTTGAAAAAATAGAAAGCATTGAACAAGTTACAGTTGGAGCTTTAGAAAGTCAAGGCGCAGGAGTTAATTTTCCAATTCAAGTGAAAGTATTGATTTCTACTGATGGAATTAAGTATACTCAAGTTGGAAAAATAACACGCCCTTATGCAGCCAATCCAGTTCCAGAATTGAAAGATTTCAAAATTAATTTCCAAAAACAAAATGCGCGTTTTGTAAAAGTAATTGGTGGTAATTTGAAGAAAAGTCCAAAAGGAGAAAGCTCTTGGTTGTTTGTGGATGAGATTTTGGTGAATTAAATATTTTTAAACACATAAAAAACATAGATTTTTTTCTTTTGAAACTTGGTAAAAGAGTTTAGAAAGGAACTAGTTTCTAACACATAGTTTAACGCGAAATGCTTGTGACAGGCTTGTCGAAGTTTCAAAATTTGACAAAGCTTTAAAGTCATAAATGTATAATCTGAAAAAAAATGAATAAGATATTATTTAAGCTCGGAGTATTATTGATTTGCTTGATGCCGTTTTTTACTGCAGCACAAACCAAAGGATTTTCTATATCTAATGGAGAATTTCAAAAAGATGGGAAAATTATAAAAATACATTCGGGAGAAATGCACTATGAACGTATTCCTAAAGAATATTGGAGACATAGATTGCAAATGCTTAAAGCAATGGGATTGAATACCGTGGCAACTTATGTGTTTTGGAATTATCATGAAATTGAGCCAGGTGTATGGGATTTTAAAACAGGAAATAGAGATTTAGCAGAATTTTTACGTATTGCTAAAAGTGAAGGATTGTATGTGATTCTTAGACCAGGTCCGTATGCATGCGGTGAATGGGAATTTGGAGGATATCCTTGGTGGTTGCAAAATAATCCAGATTTAGTAATTCGTACCAATAACAAAGCATTTTTAGATGCTTGCAAAACGTATCTGCAAAATTTATATGCAGTGGTAAAAGGAAATTTTGCTAATCAGGGAGGGCCAATTATTATGGTTCAGGCAGAAAATGAATTTGGTTCTTATGTTTCTCAAAGAACCGATATTAGTGCTGAGGATCATAAAGCTTACAAAACTGCCATTTACAATATGCTTAAAGAAACTGGGTTTCCAGAGCCTTTTTTTACTTCTGACGGTACTTGGTTGTTCGAAGGCGGTGCTGTTGAAGGCGTATTGCCAACTGCAAATGGAGAATCAAATATAGAAAATTTAAAGAAACAGGTTGATAAATACCATAAAGGGCAAGGGCCATACATGGTAGCAGAATTTTATTCTGGATGGTTAGACCATTGGGCTGAACCATTTATTAAAATTGGATCTGAGGAGATTGCAAGCCAAACTAAAAAATACCTTGATGCAGGTGTTTCTTTTAATTATTATATGGTTCACGGTGGTACTAATTTTGGATTTACCTCTGGAGCAAATTATAATGAGGAAAGTGATATTCAGCCGGATATTACAAGCTATGATTATGATGCTCCTATTAGCGAAGCAGGTTGGGCAACACCAAAATTCATGGCTATTCGTGAAGTAATGCAAAAGTATTCTAAAACAAAATTAGCACCGATTCCAGAGAAAATACCAGTTACAAAATATCCGAATCAGCTTATCAAATCGAGTATGGATGTTTTAAGTTGGATCAAAAAAGAAAAACCGGTTGTAAATGATCAACCTTTGACATTTGAAAAGTTAGGACAGGGAAATGGATATGTTTTGTATCGAAAGAGATTTACGCAGCCAATTTCTTCTGGAAAATTAAAAATAGAGGGATTAAGAGACTTTGCTACCGTTTATGTAAATGGAGTTAAGGTTGGTGAATTGAATAGAGTTTTCAAAAATTACGAGTTGACCCTTTCTATTCCTTTTAACGGTATTTTAGAAATTCTAGTTGAAAATATGGGACGTATTAATTATGGAGCCGAAATCGTACATAATACTAAAGGAATTATTTCTCCAGTATTCATTAATGAATATGAAATTAGTGGTGGATGGGAAATGTATAAAATGCCGATGAATGAGGTGCCAGTTCTTAAAAACGAAACGATAAAACCTGGACGACCAGTTTTATATGAAGCTGCAGTTAGCATTGATAAACCAGCCGATACTTTTCTTGATATGACCAATTGGGGAAAAGGAATTGTATTTGTTAACGGACACAATTTGGGTCGCTACTGGAAAGTAGGACCGCAACAAACACTTTATGTACCAGGCTGTTGGTTGAAAGCGGGCGAGAATAAATTTGTTGTATTGGAGCAACTTAATGAAAACACCCAAAAAGAACTAATTTTTACAGATCAACCGATACTTGATAAACTAAACTAAAAACAAAGAATAATAAATTATAAATTAGATTAAAGATGAAAAAAGGAATATTCATAATCGCCCTTTTATTTTCAGCTCAGATATTCGCTCAGGCGATTTATGAAGATGAAAGATACGTACCAGAAACAGATCCGTTGGTTTTGAAAAACTTAGACGAATGGCAAGGCAAAAAATTTGGTTTGCTAATGCACTGGGGAACTTACAGCCAATGGGGAATTGTAGAATCTTGGTCTATCTGCCCTGAAGATTACGGATGGTGTGAACGTAAAAAAGGAAGCAATCCATCTAATTATAATGATTATATTAAAGATTACGAGGGATTAAGAAAAACCTTTAATCCTGTGAAATTCGATCCTGCAAAGTGGGCAAAAGCGGCTAAATATGCAGGAATGAAATACATGGTTTTCACTACAAAACACCATGACGGATTCAATATGTATGATACTAAATATTCTGATTACAAGATTACTAGTAAAGATGTTCCTTTTCATACAAACCCGAAAGCTGACGTTTTAAAAGAAATTTTCAACTCTTTTAGAGGAGAAGGAATTTCAACTGGAGCTTATTTCTCTAAACCTGACTGGCATAATGAAAACTACTGGGATCCATATTTTCCTCCATTCGACAGAAACGTAAACTACGATCCGTCTTTATACCCTGAAAAATGGCAGAAATATGTTGATTTCACGCACAACCAAATCTTAGAAATCTTAACGAACTACGGTAAAGTTGATATTTTATGGTTAGATGGAGGATGGGTTAGAAAAAGAGACCAAGTGAACATCAAAGAAAACTACGATGAGAAATTTACTGAAAACGAATCTAAAAATGGTTTCATCAAACACAGAGTGGTAGATCAAGATCCTAAAATGGATGAATTGGTTATTAAAGCGCGTCAGAAACAGCCAGGTTTAATTGTTGTGGATAGAGCGGTTCACGGTAAAAACCAAAACTACTTAACTCCAGAAGGACGTGTTCCTGCTAAAACGCTTCCTTATCCTTGGGAATCTTGTATTCCAGCTGGCGGCGGATGGTCTTATTCTCCAGGTGCTGAATACATGACTGGAAGACAAGGTATTCACATGTTAGTGGATATTGTGGCAAAAGGTGGAAACTTATTATTAAACGTTGCTCCAAGTCCAGAAGGAGAATGGGATAAAGGCGCTTACGATTTATTACAAGCTTACGGAGACTGGATGAAAGTAAACAGCACAGCGATTTACAACACAAAACCAATCGAACCTTACAAAGAAGAAAACATTTGTTTTACACAAAATAAAGCGGGTAATGTATTTGCATTTTATTTAGCTAAAGAAGGAGAAGACAAAATTCCTGCTGAAGTTATTGTAAAAGCTATCAGTCCTAAAAAAGGAACAAAAATTACCCTATTAGGTTCTAAAACTTCTTTAAAATGGACCAAAGAAGGAAACGGATTTAAAGTAATTATTCCGGAAAGTTTAAGAAACAATCTTCCTGCAAAAGAAGCTTGGACTTTAAAAATTGAAGCGATCAACAGATAAGAACGAAGCCTATGGTTTTAAATATTAAAAACAAATTTGAAACAGCATGTATTTTATACATGCTGTTTTTTAGCATTACTATTTTTGCGCAGGGGCCTGCCGATTTTGTCAATCCGTTTATTGGAACTTCCAATTATGGGGCGGCTTACCCAGGTCCAATTGCACCGCGCGGAATGGCAAGTATCAGTCCGTTTAATGTGGCTGGCGTAAAAAACACTCCGATGGAAAAAGACAGCCAATGGCTTTCTAATCCGTATGTAAATGAGAATACTTTTTTGACAGGATTTAGTCAAGTTAATTTGAGCGGAGTTGGTTGTCCAGAATTAGGCGTTATCTTATTGATGCCAACTACTGGAACAGTAGAAATTGATCATTTAAAATACGGTTCAACGTATTCTAATGAAGTTGCCAAAGCGGCGTATTACAGTGTAAACATTGATAAGTATAAAGTTAAAAGCGAATTTACCGCTTCAAAACGAGTGGGCGTGAGCAGATTCACTTTCCCGAAAGGGCAATCTAATATTTTATTAAATCTTGGATTGGGATTAACCAATGAAGAAGGCGCAATGGTTAAAGTGGTTTCTTCGACAGAAATTGAAGGAATGCGTTCGGTTGGTTCGTTTTGTTACAATAGTCCAGAAGATGCTTATCCTGTTTATTTTGTGGCTCAATTTTCTAAACCTGCCCATAAATTTGGAGTTTGGAAAAAACCTGCAAAATACAACGGCGTTGAAGCGCAATGGATGGGTTACAACGGAAAAGCGAGAATAATGGAAAATACCATTAAAACCGTAGTAGGTGATAGTATTGGAAGTTATTTTACGTATAAATTCGACAAACAAGAAACGGTTGAAGTGAAGATTGGAATTTCGTACGTAAGTATCGAAAATGCCCGTGAAAACTTAGCAAAAGAAGTTGGTAACAGATCTTTTGATGCAATTTACAAAGAAACCTACAACGAATGGAACGAAGAATTGTCTAAAATTTTGGTTGAAGGTGGTTCAAAAGAGGACAATACGATTTTCTACACAGCTTTGTATCACACTTTAATTCATCCCAATATTTTAAATGATATTAACGGACAATATCCCGTAATCAAAAGAAGTAAAATTGCTAAAACCGAAGGTACCCGTTATACTGTATTTTCATTGTGGGATACGTACCGAAATGTGCATCCGTTGATGTCTTTGGTTTATCCAAAACAGCAATCTGAGATGGTAAAAAGTATGTTGGATATGTTTGATGAAAACGGCTGGTTACCCAAATGGGAACTGAATTCGACTGAAACTTTTACCATGGTTGGAGACCCGGCAAGTATTGTAATTACAGATACTTATATGAGAGGAGTTCGTGATTATGATGTTAATAAAGCCTATTATGCGATGTTGAAAGGCGCAGATAATATTGAAAATAATCCGCTTCGTCCGGGATTGAAAGATTATATCAAAAAAGGCTATTTAACAACCGACAATAAAGGTCCAGTTTCTACAACTCAGGAATATAATATTTCAGATTATTCTATTTCGCTTATGGCCAACGAATTCGGGGACAAAGACAATGTAAAACGTTTTAAAGAACGTTCGTTATCCTACAGAAAATTGTTTGATAAAAACTTAAATCTGCTTCGTCCAAGAACGGCTGACGGAAAATGGTACGAGCCATTTGATCCAGCGTCTGGAGCTAATTTTGAAGAAAATGTTGGCTTTATCGAAGGAAATGCTTGGCAATATGCTTTTATGGTTCCTCATGACATTATTGGATTGAAGAAATTAATGGGCGGTGATCTAGCGTTTTCGGCGCAATTGCAGAAAATCTTTGATATCAAACAATTTGATATGGCAAACGAACCAGACATTGCTAATCCGTATTTATTCAATTATGTGAAAGGTGAAGAATATAAATCTCAGGAAATGGTAAAAAAATTGGTTCGCGAATATTTCAAAAATGAACCAAAAGGATTACCAGGAAATGACGATACCGGAACTATGTCGGCTTGGTTGGTGTATTCGATGATGGGAATTTACCCAATTTCTCCAGGAGATCCAATTTACACCATTACAACGCCAATGTTTCATAGAGTGACGATCAAATTAGATCCAAACTATTATAAAAAAGAAAGCATCGTAATTGAAAGACAAGAAAATAATGGCGGGAAAATCAATTCGATTGAGCTAAACGGAAAAACACGTAACAGCTTCTTTATTTCACATGATGATTTTGTGAATGGAACAAAGCTTAAAGTGATTCAAAACTAAACACACACAACTATGTTACAATTAAGAATGAGGAAAACGGCCATTATTTTTGTAATGGCTGTTGGTTTTTTTAACCAAACCAATGCCCAGAAAAAGTATCCGTATCAGGATGCCAAATTACCAGTAGAAGAAAGAGTACAAGATTTGCTAAGCCGTATGACACTTGAAGAAAAAGTGCGTCAGATGGATATGTATAGAGGAGATTTTTTTAAAGATAAAGAGGATTTTGCTAAAGCTAAATCGGCTGAAAAAATCGGAAAATTAGGAATTGGAGCGATTCATGATCTTTATCCGCGTTCAGCGAAAATGATCAACGATCTTCAAACCAATGTAATCAAAGGAAACCGTTGGGGAATTCCAGCTTTGATTATGTGTGAAATGCTTCATGGTTATTTAGACGAAGGAAGTACCGCTTTCCCAATGAACATCGGACTTGGAGCAACTTGGGATGTTGCTACGATGGACAAAGTGGGAAAAGTAATTGGTATGGAAGCTAGAGCTCATGGAGTTCATTTTGGTTTTGGACCAAACTTAGATTTAGGACGCGAACCAAGATGGGGACGTGTTGCTGAAACTTTTGGTGAAGATGCTTTCTTGAACAGCGAAATTGGTTTGGCTTTCATTAAAGGATTACAAGGAGACGATTTAAAATCGGATCGTTCTATTATTGCAGAGCCTAAACACTTTGCCGTTCACGGTATTCCGCAAGCGGGAGGAAATTCTTCGCCAATTTTGGTTGGAGAACGTTCAGCAAGAGAAGATCATTTGCCATCTTTCCAAAAAGCATTTACAAAAGGTGGGGCTTTAGGAACTATGTGCGCGTATTCTGAATTGGACGGAATTCCTTGTGCTGCAAATCACTGGTTATTGACAGATGTTTTGAGAAATGAATGGGGTTTTAAAGGACTTGTAGTTTCAGATTTGGGAGCTATTAAATACATTCAAACGACTCATAAAGTTGCTGATTCTCCAAAAGATGCTATTAGAGAAGCGGTTTCTGCAGGTGTAGATATGCAGTTTTATGATTTTAGTAATGAATTTTGGCAGAACACCATTATTGAATTGGTAAATGAAAAGAAATTGACAACAGAAAACATCGACCGTGCAGCGGGAGCAGTTTTACGTTTGAAATTTTTATTAGGATTATTTGAAAATCCGTACACAGAAAAAAATCTAATTAAAGAACGTTTTCATACTCCAGAAAATCAGAAAGTTGCTTTAGAAGCAGCTCAAAAATCGATGGTTTTATTGAAAAATGAAAATAATACTTTGCCTTTAAGCAAAAACTTGAAAAATATTGCGGTTATCGGACCAAATGCAAATGCTTCAAGAATGGGAGGTTATGCTCCTAAAAATAGTGTTGGAGTAACTGTTTTTGAAGGTGTTCAGCAATTAATGGGAAAAACGGCGAATGTAGTTTACGAAGAAGGTGTTCCGTTAATTGTAAAAGGACAAATTATTCCATCTAAATATTTATTTACTCCAGACGAATCTCAAAACGGATTAAAAGGAGAATATTTCAACAATAGAGAATTAGAAGGAACTCCAGCATTGACTCGTATCGACAGTCAATTAGAGTTTGACTGGCCTTGGGCTCCTGGTGACGGTGTAAATGTGGATGATTTTTCTATAAGATGGACAGGATTCTTAAAATCAGATCAAGCGCTTGATGGTTGGTTAGGTTTAAGTTCTGATGACGGAATTAGAATGTATATCGATGATCAATTGGTAATTGATAACTGGACAAAAGGCGCTACAAGTATGGTGACTGTTCCAAAAAACATCGAAAAAGGGAAGAAATACAAAGTCCGCATTGAAATGTGGGAAGGCGGTTGGGGAGCCAGAGCGCATTTCCGTTGGAATTTAGAAAAAGTAAACTTACAGCCAGCAATCGACGCAGCTAAAAAAGCAGATGTTGCGATTGTTGTTTTAGGAGAATCTAATGAATTGGTAGAAGAAAACAGAGACGTTGCTTCTTTAGACTTATTTGGAATCCAGCAGCAATTAATTGAAGAGATTCAAAAAACAGGAACTCCAGTAGTTTGTGTGTTATTAAACGGTCGTCCGCTTTCTACAAACTGGATTGCTGAAAATATTCCAGCTGTACTTGAAGGATGGTTTCCAGGAGAATTTGGAGGAAGAGCAGTGGCCGATGTTTTATTTGGAGATTACAATCCAGGAGGAAGATTACCAATTACGGTTCCAAAATCGGTTGGACAATTACCTATATATTATAACCAAAAACCATCTGCAATTCATAAATATGTTGCAGAAAGCGAGCATCCTTTATATTCATTCGGTTATGGTTTAAGTTATACGAAGTTTGAATATTCAAATTTAAAACTGAATACTACTGAAATTAAGCCAAACGGAGAAGTAAAAGTTTCTGTTGATGTTAAAAATGTTGGAGATAGAGATGGAGATGAAGTGGTTCAGTTGTATATTAATGATGTTTACAGCAGTACAACTACGCCAGAAAAAACATTAAAAGGATTCAAAAGATTAAATATCAAAAAAGGCGAAACTAAAAATGTTGAATTTACACTTACTCCAGATGAGCTATCTCTTTGGAACAGAGAAATGAAGCGAGTTGTAGAGCCTGGAGATTTTGAAGTAATGGTCGGCGGAAATTCGACCGATTTATTGAAAACTAAATTCAAGGTTTTGAACTAAAAACCCAAAAACGCCGAATATTTTTCGGCGTTTTTGCTTTAAAAAAATGAATACAATTATAAAAGGTCAAAATCTATTAGATAAATAGAGTTTTGGTCTTTAAAATAAGGCAGAGTTAGATTACAAATGAAAACGTTTTCTTTCAATTTTCGACCAAACTTTCACCAACACCTTTTCAAAATTGTCATTTGTCGAAATAATGTATTGTTAACAAAACGTATTCTTAAATTTAACATGTTATTAACTCTAAAAAAACAACTAATATGATTAAAAACGTACTAAAGTTACTGTTTGTCATTTGCCTTTTCGGGTTCCAAAGCCTGGAAGCGCAGACAACAGTAAAAGGAACGATAACAGATGCTCAAAGTGGAATTCCGATTCCTGGAGCAAATATTATTGTTAAAGGAACTAAAACAAGTGCTTCGTCAGATTTTGATGGGAAATACAGCATCAGTGTTCCAAATCAATCTTCAGTTTTAGTATTTACTTATGTAGGATCTGCTACTAAAGAAGTTGCTGTTGGATCTCAAACTACAATCAACGTATCTTTAGGTGCAGACACACAACAATTAGGAGAAGTAGTTGTTACTGCTCTTGGTATTAAAAGAGAGAAAAAAGCAATTACTTATTCTGCACAAAACGTTTCAGTAGACGAATTATCAGAAGCAAGATCATTAAACGTTGCCAACTCACTTTCTGGTAAAGTTGCAGGTCTTAACTTCTCTACAACTTCAAATGGTGTTGGTTCTTCTTCTAGAATTACTTTAAGAGGTAACAGATCTCTTAACGGAAACAACCAACCTTTATATGTAGTAGATGGTGTGCCAATTAGTAACGGAACAACAACAAGTAATCCTGATATTGATACAGGAGGTACTACACAACCAGATGGTATTTCTAACATTAACCCAGAAGATATTGCTTCGATGACTGTTCTTAAAGGACCATCTGCTGCAGCTCTTTACGGATCTAGAGCATCAAATGGTGTAATCGTTATTACAACTAAATCTGGTAAAGCTGGAAAAACTTCAGTTTCGTTATCATCTAACTTTATGGCTTCTTCAGCTTATAACTTGATGAATTTACAAAACGAGTACGGACAAGGAACAAACGGAGCTTATGTTGCGAACTCTTCTTCAAGCTGGGGAGGTAGATTAGACGGAAGCCAAGTTTCTAACTGGCAGTTAGTTCGTAATCCAAATTATGCTGGACCAGCTACACAAAGCTATTCTCCACAACCAAACAACGTTATTGATTTCTACAAAACAGGTTATAACTTAGCAAACACTTTAACAGTTACTGCTGGTAACGAAAAAGCACAAGGTTATTTCTCTTACACGAACACACGTGCTGAAGGTATTGTTGGTGGAAATGCAATGGACAGACACAATCTTAATTTAAGATTGACAAGCAAAATCTCTGATAAATTATCTTTAGATGTAAAAACAAACTACATCGTTCAAGATATTGATAACTTATTGAGAACTGGTGAAGAGTCTATCGGAACATCTGCATACTTATTACCTCGTAGTATTGCATATAACGATTATAAAAATTTCGAATATTTTGATGCTGCTGGACAAAGACAAGTAAACTATTTCCTTGATGAAACTGGAGCTCCTGGTGGAAACCCGTTCTGGTCTGCTTTGAGAGATGATGCTCGTACTGACAAAAGAAATAGATTTATTGGTTTAGCGTCTCTTAAATATGAGATTACAAAAACATTAAGCTTACAAGGTAGAGCTGGTTTAGACCAAATGACAAACAGAAACGTAAGAAACAGATACGCTACAAATGCATTCAACAGTAACATGGGTTCTTATAGCGAATCTTACGAAACTGTTAGCGAATTGAACGTTGATGCTTTACTTTCTTACAACGAGAAATTTGGAGATTTTTCTGTTGGACTTAATGCTGGTGCGAATGCATTGCAACAAAATAGTTCAGCTTTAGGTTCTGGTGGTGTGTTGAGTAAAAGAAACTTCTTCGCATTATCAAATGTTCAAACAATTACGGCTAGTTCTACAGCTTCAAATAAAAGAATCAATTCAGTTTACGGATTTGGTCAACTTGGTTTCAGAAACTATTTATTCTTAGACGTAACAGCTAGAAATGACTGGTCTTCTACATTACCAACAGATTATTTCTACCCATCTTTTGGTCTTTCTGGAGTTCTTTCAGATATGTTTTCATTGCCAGAAGTAATCAGTTTTGCAAAAGTTAGAGCTTCTTACGCTGAAGTTGGTAACGATACAGATCCTTATCAAACACAACAAAGATTCTCTTATATTGGAGGAAACGGTGGTATGTTGTACGGACAAAGCACAAAAGCTAATCCAAACTTAAAACCTGAGATTTCTTCTTCTACAGAGTTTGGTGCTGATATTAGATTCTTCAACAACCGTTTAGGATTAGATTTCACGTATTTTAATTCATTAACTAAAAACCAAATTTTCTACATCAATACACCTGAATCTTCTGGATATTCAAGAGCAGTTGTAAATGGTGGAGATATTCAAAATAAAGGTATCGAGCTTACTTTAACAGCAACTCCAATTCAAACAGAAAACTTTACTTGGGATATTACAGCAAACTACGCTTCTTACAAATCAAAAGTAAAATCTATTTATGATGGAAGAGATGAGTTAGTTCTTGGTGAAGGACGTTTAGTTAGAAGTAAAGTTGTCCAAGGTGGAGAATATGGTGACTTATACATTAAAGGTTTCCAAAGAGATCCAAATGGAAATATTATCGTAAGTAGCGCTGGTATTCCATTAGCAACAAACGGATTTGATGTTCGTGCTGGTAACTTTAACCCAGATTGGACAGCAGGTTTCAAAAATAATTTCAAATACAAAGATTTCTCTTTAAGCTTCTTAGTTGATTTCAGAATTGGTGGTGAAGTTATTTCATACACTCAAGCTAGACAAGCAGGTTTAGGGGTAAGCGATATTACTTTAGCAGGAAGACAAGGTGGAATAATTGTTGATGGTGTTGTGGCTAACGGAAACGGTACATACTCTCCAAATACAGTAAGCATTAATGCAGAACAATATTGGACAGCTATCGGACAAAGAACTCCTATTGCAGAGCCATTTATTTATGATGCTACAAACATCAGATTAAGAGAGCTTGTTTTTGGTTATTCATTGCCAAAACGTATGTTAAATAATTCAGGTTTTACAAGTATTGACTTCTCTTTAGTTGGTAGAAACTTATTCTTCTTCTTAAACAAAGCTGAACACTTTGATCCAGAAGCTGGAGCAGGTACAGGTAACTTACAAGGTATTGAATCTTTCAACATTCCTTCAACAAGAGATTACGGAGTTAATGTTAAATTTGGATTTTAATTAAAAAAGAGACATCATGAAATATAGTTTTAAAATAAAAACATTAGGAGTTGCATTAATGGCAGTTTCGATTTTATCAAGCTGTACTGGCGATTTTGATGAAATAAACAAAGATCCTAATTCATTGACTGAAGATCAGTTAGATGCTACATTAGCTGGTCCTTCATTTGCATCTGCATTATATGCAGGTATTCACAACGGATCTTATTCTTCTCCAGGTGTAGATGATCAAGGTACTTGGGGTATTGCTACAGGTATTTTGTCTTCAACTTTTATTCACTACTTAAACTGTGGATACGGAACAGAAAGAAATGCTTTTGTGAATGGTTACGAAGGTAGAGGATGGTTAAGATTTTATACAGTTGCTGTACCAGCTTTGAAAAATGCTTTAGTAGCATCTGAAGGAAATGCGGAAGCTACTGCTGTTCTTAAAATCTGGAAAGTTTTTATGTACAACCAAATGGTTGATGCTTACGGACCAATTCCTTACACAGAAGCAGGAAACGGAAAAGAAAAAGTTCCTTACGATAGCGTAGAATTTATTTACGAAGATTTCTTCAAATTGTTAGACGAAGCAAATGCTACATTGGCATCTTCTTCAACAGCTACAGTTGCTTCTCTTTCTCCAAACGATAGAGTTTATGCTGGAAGTGTTGACAAATGGAGAGTTTTCGGAAACAGTTTAAGATTGCGTTTAGCTTTAAGAATTTCTGATAAAGATCCAGCTAAAGCTAAAACTCAAGCAGAAGCTGCTGTGGCTGCAGGAGTTATGCAAACAAATGATCAAAGTGCATTCTTTAAAGCTAGTAATATTACTCCAAACAATTTAAACATGATTGTAAACAGCTGGGGTTATGTAATGACTGCTTCTATGGAAAGTATCTTAGTTGGTTACCAAGATCCACGTTTATCAAAATGGTTTGCGCCAATTGCTACTGGAGTTTATAGAGGTAATCCGGTTGGAGGTTTAGAAGATCAGTTCGGAACTACAGAATTCTCTAAATTTAATAATGAGATTATGGGTAATGGTTCTGCTAATACTGTTAGTGAAACTAAAAACATCGAAATCTTTATGGCTTCTGAAAACTACTTGAGTAGAGCAGAAGGAGCTTTAAACGGATGGAACATGGGCGGAGATGCTAAAACTTTGTACGAAACAGGTATTAGATTATCTCTTGCACAATGGGGAATTACTGATGTAGCTGCAGTTAATGCTTACATCAACGGATCTACATTGCCAACATTACCAAACATTTTAACAGTTTATCCAACATTAGATTTACAAGATATTCCAGTTAAATTGCCAGTTGCTTGGTCTGCTTCAGTTGCTAATCAGCGTACACAGATTGCGGTTCAGAAATACTTAGCAATTTTCCCAGAATCTTGGGAAGCTTGGGCAGATTTACGTAGAAGCGATGCTAAAGTTATTTATCCAGTTTTAAATACAGATAATACGGATGCTGGAGTTGGTAAATCTTTATTAAAAAGAATCATTTACACTACAAATGAATACTCATCAAACAAAGCTGCTGTTGAAGACGGAATCGTAAAATTAGGCGGTCCAGATTCAGGTGGAACTAGACTTTGGTGGGACACAAAATAATTAATTTGGTAAAGTATAAAATCTAAAGATTTGTTACTTGAGCAGAAGGAGAGGTAACTCTCCTTTTGTTTTATATAAAGGTCAGTGAATTTTTGCCCCAACTTTAATTCATAACAAAACAATATTAATTTTCATTACAATAAAATGATTTTAAAAACAAAATATACTAAGGTAGTATTGCTAGTTGTTTTTCTTTTTTCGAATGCAACTAAGGCTCAAAAAGCAGTTAATATAGAAAGTGGTTATATCGCAGATCCGCCAGTAACGACTAATAGCCATGCTTCAACTTTAGTAGAATACAAACCAAACGAAATTTTAGCAGCTTGGTTCGGAGGAAAATATGAAGGTGCAAAAGATGTCGGAATTTATATTTCGGCTTATAAAGAAAAAAAATGGTCTGCACCAAAAGAATTGATTCAGCCTTTAATTAAAAACGGAGATACTTTGCCTTGCTGGAATCCAGTATTATTCAAAAGTAAAAGTCAGAATTTGTATTTGTTTTATAAAATTGGAAAAAATCCGAGAGAATGGTTTGGCGCTATGATTGTTTCAAAAGATAATGGAACAACCTGGGGAGAACCAAAATATCTTCCGGACGGAATTTTAGGTCCAATTAGAAACAAACCAATCGAAACCGCTCCTGGCACAATTTTGTGCGGAAGCAGCACAGAAAGCGTTAATACAGACGAATGGCGCGTGCATGTTGAAGAATATACCGAAGCAACTGATTCTTGGAAAAAAATTAAAGTAGAAAACAATCAAAACTTTGATATTATTCAGCCAACATTTCTGGTTCATGGTAGCAACGATATTCAGATGTTATCTCGCAGCAAACACAATAGAGTAGTTTCTAGTTGGTCTGGCGATAACGGAAAAAGTTGGATTAGAACCAGTAAAATAAATGTTATCAATTCTAATTCAGGAATCGATGCTTTAACTATCAATAAAAATCTTTTTCTATTAGTAAACAATCCGTTGCCGATTGGAAAAGATTGGTTTAACGGACGAAATATTTTGGATGTTGAATATTCTAAAGACGGTTTAAACTGGTCTAAATTATTCGATTTAGAAAAAGAAGAAAAAGGCGAATTTAGTTATCCAGCCATTATTCAGACAACAGACAAGAGAATACACGTTTTGTATACTTACGACAGAAAATATATTAAGCATACTTCTTTTGAAATTAGCCTTTAATTATAGTATGAAATTTCTAAAGCATCTTTTTATTGGGATATTTTTTTGTTGCACTTTCGTGAATGCACAAATGGCAAAAACCTTTTATAAACACGATAAATTTTTGTCTTCGGATAAATTAGAAGGTCGTTTTCCTGGAACAAAAGGAAATAATGAAGCGGCGGCTTATATTCAGAAGTACTTTAAAAAATACGGTTTAAAAGAATTCCATAATTCTTATTATCAACCTTTCAGACTTTTTGTCAAAGAAGGAATTAATAAAATGAAATCGGATAGTGTTTCGACTCAAAATGTTTTAGGTTTTGTAGAAGGTTCAGATCCAAAACTGAAAAATGAATATATCGTAATCGGAGCGCATTACGATCATTGGGGTTGGGGCGGACAAGGTTCTGGAAGCAAACAAAAAGATGCTTTTGCCATTCACAACGGTGCAGATGATAATGCTTCTGGAGTTTCGGCTTTGCTTTGCATTTTAGAAGAAATTTCACAACAGAAAGTAAAACCTAAACGCAGTATTATTTTTATTTCGTTTAGCGGAGAAGAAGAAGGATTATTGGGATCAAAGTATTTCATCAATCATTTGCCAGTTCCAAAAGAAGCTGTAAAAGTAATGTTGAATATGGATATGGTCGGAAGACTAAATGACAAAAAAGAACTCTACATGGGCGGTGCAGGAACTTTCCCGAACGGAGTTGAACTGATGCAAAAATTAAAAGAAAATAGTGGATTAAATCCAGTAATTCATGCGGGAGATGTTGGCGGTTCAGATCATGTTTCTTTCTATAAAGAATCCATTTCAGCCGTTGGTTTTCACACAGGCGGACATCCGCAATATCATACTCCAGATGACGATATAGATCTGATTAATTCAGATGGTGGCGCATTAGTTTCAAAATACATTTATAATGCACTCACACAAATTGCCAATTACGAAGACGCTTTGGTTTTCATTAAACAAAATTAAAACAAAGCGATTTTCAATCAAAAATAAGTTAGTTGAGTTTTGTTGTTTGAAAAAGGCGGTGTCTATTAAATGTTATAGATACCGTCTTTTACTTTAAAAGCCCATGAAGCCATTGCATCAATCACAGGTAAAAGTCCTGTTCCAGCGTTGCTTAATTTATAAGTTACAAACGGAGGAACTACAGGTTTTGCTTCGCGAATGACCAAACCATCTGCTTCCAATTGTTTTAAATGCTGAATGAGCATTTTTTCGGTTACTGCCGGAATAGCTCTTTTTAATTCGCTGTAGCGTTTATCTCCAGTCGATAAATGATAGAGAATAATAGGTTTCCAATAACCTCCAATTTTCTCCATAACAAAAGTTACTGGGCATTTCTCCAACGCATATTGCTTGTTTTCCTGAATAGTAGACGATTCTTTAATTGCTGTCATAATACATACTTTAGGGTAAGTACTTGTGTAAAAGTAAGTACAAAGATACCTTTGTAATGTTAAATAAAAAAACATTTAAAGATGAAAATTATAATTTCAGGTTCGTTAGGAAATATAGGAAAGCCATTGACGGCTCAATTAGTAAAATCGGGACACGATGTAACCGTTATCAGTAGCAATGCAGATCGCAAAGAGGCAATCGAAAATTTAGGCGCAAAAGCCGCAATAGGATCAGTAAGCGATGCTGATTTTCTTTCTAAAATTTTCGAAAATGCAGATGCGATTTTTGCTATGACTCCTCCAAATATGGGTGGCGTAAATATCATTCAAAATACTACAGACGCAGGTAACGCTTTCGCGAAAGCTATCCAAATAGCCAACATTAAAAGAGTAGTTATGTTAAGCAGCATAGGAGCCGATTTACCAACAGGAAATGGACCAATTGCAGGGTTGTATAATATTGAGAAGATTTATGATAAATTGAATACTTCTATTACGTTTTTAAGAGCAGGATATTTCTATTTAAATTTCTTCAATGATATTCCGATGATACAAGGAGCAGGGATTATGGGCGCTAATTTTCCAGCATCAAACCGTATTCCGTTAGTGCATCCAGAAGATATTGCTTCGGCTGCTGCCGAAGAATTGCAAAAAAATCAAGAAGGAAAAAATATTAGATATATTATTAGTGATGTAAAAACACCATCTGAAATTGTAAAAACTTTTGGTGTAGCAATTGGAAAACCAGAACTTCCGTGGGTAGAATTTACAGACGAACAGTATTTTGGCGGAATGACACAAGCGGGAGTTCCAGAAGAAATGGCTGGTTTGTATACTGAAATGGGAACTGGATTAAGAAATGAAACTATTGCCGCAGATTTCTTAAACAACGATAAAACCGTTCAAGGAAAAATCAAATTAGAAGATTTTGCAAACGAATTTGCTTCAAAATTCTAATTATAAAAAAACATTCCGCTTACTATAAATAGAAGCGGAATGTTCAATTAAAAAAAAACTCAAGTGATGAATTACATACAGTCTGTAATCATAACTGTATAATTTTTAGAATACACCAATATAGTGGTTTCCTGGTTTGTTGATTAATTTAGCACCTTTAGTAACTTTTCCTGTAGGAATGTCAATTACGTAAATGTTACCGTCTTTTCCAACTGGAGTAACAGCGATGTAGAAGTTGTTTCCATCAACAACAAAACCTTGGTATTGACCGAAATCTAAATCAGCATCGTAAGCGATATCTTCAACTCTTTGAGCAGTTCTTGCATTTAAGTCTAATCTCGCTAAGAAACCTTGGCTTGTTCCTTCGTAAGTGTAAACAGCATAAGCAATTCCGTTTCCAACATACCTCCAAGCATCGATGTAAGAACCTTTAATTCCTAAAGCTGAATCTAAACTGAATACATAAGAATTGTCATATTCATTGCTTTGGTTGATTTTTAAGATATAAGAACCTTTTTGAGTATCTCTTTGAGTTGCTTGGTAGATGTTTCCATCAGTAGCCACAAAGCTGTTAAAACTTCTGTATCCGCTTGTATCACCAAATCCTACAGTTGAAGTAATCACTTTTGGATTTTCTAATGAAGGATAATCTACCACAACAGATTTAGAACCTAAACGTGTAAAGCTACTTTCGTTTGTTGCAGGATTAGCTGGATTAGATTTACGCATCCAAGTTCCGATAATTAATTTGTTTCCAGCTTTGTTTAAAGTTGGAGCATCTAAACGGAAAATATGGTGTCCTAGCGCCTCTTCTTCAGCAGTTAACGGAATTTGATATTGTTTGTAAGCCGAGATTAAAGTTTGCTGCATGTCTAAAGAAAGAACAGTAGCAATTCCTCTCGTGTTTTTGTATGTTTTATCTTCATTAGTGCTTACAACTGGAGTTGCAACGTTTACCGCTACACCAGTTTTATCACCATCAAAAAGTTTTACCCATCTTGGAGAAGTTCCAGCGTATTGAGAAATGTTCACTTTTGCAGTAGATTCAGCAAAATTGTTTCCGCCGTTTACTTTGTATGTCATGAATTCACCTCCGTTAGCACCTGTATAAGTGATATTGAAAAGTGTGCTTCCGTCTACAGAAGATTGCAAACGAGCTGTTCTGCTAGATTGTACAGGAGAACCATTTGCATAAACATCTACAGAAAAGTTAGGATCAATAGCATTTTCTTTACTAATAGCATAAACTCTTGTTCCTCCGTTTCCATCACCTGGATCAGTCTGCATTAAAGCTCCAGCAACAGTAATCCAACGACCGTCTGTTACAGGATTTACAGGTTCTGCACTTTTATTGTCGTCGCTGCTACAAGCCGTACTTAGCGCCAAAGCACCAAATAATAAGCTTGAGGTAAATAATTTAAATGTGTTCTTTTTCATTTTTATAGCATTTAAAAATTAGTTATTTATTGAATGATTTTAAAATTTATTAAGATTATAGTTAACTTTCAAGTAAAAAGCTCTTCCAGGTTTTTGAGCGGCAAAGTTGTCGTAAACCTGTTCGTCTAGAATATTTCTGGCATCAAAACTTACTGTAAATTGCTTGTTCGGAAAAACATAACTCAATCCTAAATCCTGTGGAAATTGCGCCGTAGTTCTATCAACTTCTAACCAAGAAGTATAAAATGGAGCCACATAACCACAGTAGTAATACAAGTTAAGTTCTGATTTGCTTTGAATTACATTTCTAAAATTATACTGAAGATTTCCATTAATAGTGAAATAAGGTTCGTTTGGCAATTGTTTGTTATAGTGAACCAAAATATTTCCATTAGCATCGTATTTGTCTTTGTATAATGAATTGAATTTTGAAAGATTCATTCCTGCAAAAAATCGGTTGTTGTACGAATATTGAATAGAAGTTTCAAAACCAACAGATTGTGCTTCGCCTAAATTGACAAAAGGTGATGCCTGAATCGCTTCATTTAAACGATCACTAATCTGACGTACAATTTTACCTTTTGTATTTCTCCAAAATCCATTTCCTGAAACAGTAATTTTATGATTGTTAAGGTTGTAAGGCCCAAATCTGAAACCGGCATTGAAATTATTGCTTTGTTCAGGACCTAAATTAGGATTGCTTATAATGTTTTCGCCAGGACTTCCGAAAATTTCATTTTCATTTGGCAATCTGATTGCTTTTTCAGCAGAAAACATAAACATTACATCACGAAAAAGTGCATAGGAACCAGCGAAACCATAACCGGTATAATTAATTTTTTTTGACAGAACATTTTCTTTAACAACACTCTGACCATTCTCTGTTACAACAGTTGGAGTAGTTTGTTCGGTTTTCATACTATAATTTTTGACAAAAGGATTGGCTCTCAAACGAGATTTAAAAGCAGATATTTCGTAAGAAAAAGAAGAGACTGTTTTGGCTAAATCTCTTGTAACAATGAAATTTCTAGTAATTTCTGGCAACATTTCATCCAAATCATTTCGATCTAAAACATACGTCATAACATTGACCATTACTCTTTGATTTTCTGTAATGTTGTAAGTTAAACCAGCACGAGTATTAAAAATATCAGATTTCATGTTGTTAATCGTCGGAGCGCCCTGTTGTGCGCCAGTATTAGTCAAAATCGGAGTTCCATATAAGCCAAGTGCTTTTTCGCCATTCCAATTGTAATTCCATTTTACAGTGTCATTTATAACGTCATTTCTATGGCTGTAAACCGAAACAGCAGAAAAATCAAGATTTTTAATTAGAAAGTCTTTTTTATTATAATTTAAAGAAATGACATTGGCTGAAGATTCACTAAAACGACCTTTATAAGGTTTCGTCATATATTGCCCATGCTGAATCTGATTGTAATCTTGAGAACCGTTATAGCTGATTGAAAAATTATCTGCCCAGTCTACATTAGTAAATCCAGCTTCTAATCTTCCTCCAAAAGAACGGTACATACTTTCGAATCTTTTAGCTCTAATATATTCGTAACGTCCGTTTGGTGCGATATTGTAAACAAATCTTCCCCAAACTTCATAATCGTTGTCAGAGTAATTTTGAAAAGCGTTGGCTTTTACTGTAAATCCGTTTTTATCTCGATAGGAAGCATTTACATTAGATTGAACAGTATTGAAAGAACCATAAGAAACAGATGCGTTTAAGCTGTTTTTTGCTCCTTTTTTCAATACAACATTAATAGCTCCACCAAGAGAATCATCTGCTAAATAAGCGGGAACAACTCCTTTAAAAACTTCAATTCTTTCAATTAAAGCGGGCGGAATACTATTTAAACTAAAAGAAGCACCATAAGTTTGAATCGGAACACCATCAATAAAAATTCTAATAGCATTTCCAGACATTCCGTTAATGTTGTAAGTAACTGCAGAACCTAATCCGCCATTTTGTCTAATACGAACACCGCCAGAACGATCTAATAAATCGTTGGTTTGAAGGTTTCTTTTTGCTGCTTCTTGCGTTTCTATTACATTAACAGCAAAACCTTTTTCTATAATATCTCTTTTAATGCTTTTTCTTTCAATACGAACTTCTTTAAGCGTTTTAGCATCTGTTATTTTTTCTAAATCAATATCAATTTGTTGAGAAGGGCGATTAACAACAACGTCAATCATTTTTGGTTTAGCTTCCATCGAGGAAGTTTCTAATTTGTAACTGCCGTAAGCAAGTCCTTTAATTTCATATTGTCCGTCTGAGTCTACGACAACATATATTTTTGTTCCTTTAATTTGAACTGCTGCTCCGAAAGCATTTTCGGTATGGCCAAGGGTTACTTTTCCTGTAATTTTTCCGGTTTGAGACCAACCTGAAAGTGTTATGATTAAAAGGAGAGAAAGAGAGTAAAAAATTCTCATATGTTAGTTTACTGATTATTGGTCTGCAAACTTATATCATAATTTAAATTTAATCTAAATAAAGCAATTAGAAGATTATTAGAATTACGCTGGACTATTTTAATGTTTTTTTAATGTTTGTTTTAATGGTGAATTGTTAATTGTGAGTTCTGAATTGTCTTCCTGAGCGAAGTCGAAGGATTTTCGCAAAGTTCATAAAGTTTATTTAGTATTGTTTGTCATTTCGACGAAGGAGAAATCTCCACTAGAAGCTCAACAAAGATTGAATAATGTTGCGGAGTTACTTGCGAAGATTTCTCCTTCGTCGAAATGACATAAAATAGAAAAACTTAAAAAATATCCTTCGACTTCGCTCAGGATGACAATTAACAATTAATAATTCACAATTTATAAGCAAAGTTTTTTGATTTAACAACTTTCCCTTTATCAGTAATCATCAGACAACTATAATCTGGAAATTTTTGAAGTAAAAGCAAACCTTCTTTTTGACCTAGAACCATCATAGAAGTGCTTAATCCGTTGGCGGTTTCAGCATTTGGTCCAAAAACTGTTACGCTGCATAAACCAGTTGCGGGATATCCAGTTGAGGGGTTTATAATATGTGAATAACGTTTGCCATTAAAAACAACAAATTTTTCATAACTGCCAGAAGTAGTAACGGCACCTTCTTTTAGCGGAACAGTTCCAATTAATTTTTCAGGTTTAAACGGATTTGTAATTCCGATTTTCCAGTCGTTTCCGTTGGGTTGTTTTCCCCAAGTACTCATATCTCCAGAACCGTTTATAATTCCGGCTTGAACACCTTTTTCAATCATCATTTTACGGCATTTATCGGTCGCATAACCTTCGCCTAAAGCGCCAAAACCAATTTTCATTCCTTTTAATTTTAGAAAAATTGTCGAATTTATGCTATCTAAAATAATGTTTCTATAACCTACTTTTTCAACCGATTTTTTTATGGCTTCCGCCGAAGGCATTTCGGTCATAGAGCCGTCAAATTTCCAGACACGATCTAAAGCGGCAAAACTTACATCAAATCCGCCATTGGTTATTTCAGAAAGTTTTATGGCTCTTTGTGCTAAATCAAAAACTTCACGATCTACTTTTATTGGCTTTACACCTGCATTTTGATTGACTTCAGAAACTTGAGAAGTTGGTTTCCAGTCGGAGATTAAATTTTCAATTCGGCTAATTTCTTCAATAACAACATTAATATTTTGTTCTGCAGAAAGTGAGTCTTTATCTACAATGCTAATGTCAAATCTTCCGCCCATTAAAAGTGTTGTTCTTTTCCGTAAAACTTGCGAATTCATTGTAAAACAGCAAGTCATCACAAAAAAGAATAAAATTTTATATAAAATCGATTTATACATAAAAATCAGTTTATAGTTTTGATAGGCACCAGCGAAGCAAAATAATATCAATTAACAATTAACAATTATCAATTATCAATTATCAATTATCAATTTCCTAATAACAGTCCGTTAAAAATTGTTTCTCAGCTTTATATTCTGCAAGAGTTTTTAATCCTTTTTCTAAAAGTAATTCTTCCAAAATAGTTTCGACATCATTTTGCATCGCTAATGAACCGCAAATCATAATAACGCCGCCTCTCTTCAATAAATTAGCAAAAAACAGCGCATCTCTTTTGATTAAATCCATTACATAAATATGTTCAGCTTCGCGAGATAAAGCAACATGAAAATTATCCAAATGCTCTTTTTGAATCATAATAGCGGCGAATTTTTTATAAGCCATTAAAGTTGGAGTTACCATTCTAAAACCGCTGTATAAATGCAATTCTTGTTTGATTTTATTCTGTTCAATCATTCCCAGGAAAGGCGCGATTCCTGTTCCGTTCGAAATGAAAGCGACTTTTGAAGCCTTTTTAGGAAGATGAAAAGCAGGATTTTTAATGATTCTTGCTTTAATCGTATTTCTTGGCTCTAGATTATTCAAATATCCAGAACCTAATCCGTCAGGATGAAGTTTAACCACCAATTGAATATTACCAGAATGATTTCCGATAGAATAGAGGCGTTCTCTCGAATCATTTGCAGGATAAATCGCCAATAAATCACCAGAACTGAATTTTGCTCTAGAATTAGCTCTTAAAGTCAAAATAAAAGTGTGTTCAGTCTCAGAAATTGGTGTTTTGTCTAAAACCATTAATTTTTGTAAACCTTTCGGAACATGGTTGTATAATGATGGAGTTGTCGATAATGGAATTCCGGTTTTGGCACTCCATAATTTTACCCATTCTACAAATTCTACCGCCGATTTATCATTCACGGTTTGTAAATCTAAATAACGTTCTGTCCAATTTTGATTTTGTAAAAGCTGATCGATTTCAATAGCAAATCCGCAAAAATCTGGATATGATTTAGAACCAAAACCAACTACAGAAAAGTTGATTTTTTGTTTCTGATTTTGTCTTTCTAATAAAGTTTTAAATTGCGTACCGTTCGAAGGCGCATCGCCTAAACCATGTGTTGAAGTAAAAACAATAATATGTTCTGCTTTTGGATAAGCTGTAAACTTGTTTAATTCGCTAATAAAAACTTTATGTCCGTGACTAATTAATTGTTTCTGAATCGCATTCGCAAATCGAAACGAACTTCCGTTTTCTGAACCAACCAAAAGAATAAAAGTACTTTCGCTGGCTTTGAATTTATTTTTAATTCGGCTCGCTCTTCTTTTCAGAGTGATAGCGAATCCAGAATAAATGAAAAACAAAATATTAAGACACGCAATTGCTAAAATTATTGCCCAAATTCCATTAATTCTTCCAGTATGAAGATCAAGACTCAATGCCGCATATTGCGCTGTCATTGGCGAAAGTTTTTCAGAAATTATAGCTCCAGTAACCTGATTTACTTCAACTTCGCGATCTTTCAATTCAATGATATAATATTCTTCAGGATCATCTGTAAATGGAAACTCGATTTTCTTTACATCAGATAATAAAGTCGTTTTAAAAATAGAAGCGGTTTTGGCTTTCGCCGAAAGTTCAGTTTTTACAGGTTTTGTTTTTTCTTCACCCATAAAAAAGTTGAATCTTTCTAAGGATAAATAAGTTCCTGTAAGCGAAATAATTAAAATCGGAATCAGAGCCAATCTTCCTAAAAGGACGTGATAATATTGAGCAAAATATTCTTTGATTATTTTAGAAAAGAAATTTCGAATTCCACGTTGTCTTTTCAGAACTAATACAAAACCTGATATTGATATTAATAACAAACAAAAAGAAATTACGCCCACAAAAAAACGTCCAGCTTCATGAAGAAATAACGAACGGTGAAAACTCGTAATCCATTTAATGAATTCTGTCTTTTTTATCGGAGTTCCTAATGCTTTTCCCGTTTTTGGATCAATGTATGCATTTACATCATTTCCGTCTGCATCGATTGCTTGTAGCGTCACAAATTGGTTATAATCTACACTCAATTCGGTAATTTCAGGATACGCTTTCTTTAGAATAGGAAGTGTTTCTCCTAAAGTTATTTTACTGAAATTTTCTGCTTTATAAGGAAGTGTTTTTTCCTGAACCGCATCTACAGCGAGAATAATTCCGGTTACTGAAGCTAAAAGCAAAAAAATAGAAGAAAATAAGGCCAAAGCCAAGTGTGCATAACGCCAAAAAGAAAGAGTCATTGAATTTATTCTAGTAATGTATTAAAATATTTAAAGCTTTGTCAAAGCTACAACTTTGACAAAGCTCAGATTTCAATTTTAAGCATAAAAAAATAGAATTTATACTTATGAAAGTTAATAAATAATATATTTAAGATTATATTTTACTTAGTCTTACATATTTGATATAACCTTTTCCATCTGTTTTTTCTGCTAGACCTTCAGTTGTTAAAGGAATTTCAAGATCGCTTACATAATATTTTTGGTCTTCTACAGCCGATTCAAAACGTAATTTATATCCTTTATTAATTTTAGAATTTTCAATTTCGATTGTAGTTACACTACGATCTCCGCCAGTAACAGAAGCACCTGTTTTTGCACTGATATCATCAGATTTTTGAACAGTGTGAAATTTATTCCATTCTTTTAATGATTTGTACCATTTCTTATCATCGCCCATTACATAAAGCGTTTTTTCATACTCACCACTAGCATTCACTAAAGAAACAACGATATAGGCACCTTCTCCCATATAATTATTCATTTGAAGCATGCATTTGTATTTGCTAGATTGTGCTTGAGTTTGAAAAGAAAGTAAAAAGATAAAAGCGCTTGTAAGAGCAATTTTTAATATTGATTTCATAAAAATTATTTGTTTGTGTGGATTTTAACATGAAATCCCAAAGACCAAAATTAAGTTTGGAATTTGGAATTTCAAATATTCATTTATTATTTTTTTATTTTAAAAATTCAACAGAAACGTTGTTTTTGCTTAGCAGTTCATTTTCTTTAGCCAAAGCATAAGCCGTTTCGTCAAATTCAGTGCTGATTTCTTTTTTTGCTCCAGCAGAAACAAGATATTTTAAAATTGCATCATCTTTAGAAGTCATTGCAGCTCTGTGCAAAGCCGTTAAACCGTCTTTGTTTTTAGCATTAATATCAACCTTTAAATCTGTAATTTTTTTAAGAAGAGAAACATCATTTTTTGTAATTGCTAAATGATATAAAGTGTTTCCGTCTTTTTGAGCAGTTGCTAAGTTTAATCCTTTGTCTTGAAGTAATTTCGCTTTTGCATCAAAAGGATCTGTAGTTACTTTTTCTCTTCCAGCTGGGCGATAAGATTGTACCAAATATACTCCTAAATTATTTCCGTCTTTATCTTTTACATTTACATCTGCACCTTTAGATAAAAGTGAACTTACCGCTTCTGGAGATCCGTATCTAACGGCGCTTGTTAAAGCAGATTCTCCTTTTAAATTTTGAGCATTAATATTTTTTACTTTCGGAAGAAATAATTCTAAAGCAGCAGTTTCTCTCCCCGATGCAGCCGCCATTAACGGTGTATTTCCTTCTTTATCAGCTTTGTTTACATCAACTCCTTTTGCTAAGAAATATTCAATAATTTCTTTCTGATTTGGTTTTCCTGCCAAAATATGCAATACATTTTGTCCCGATTTGTTTTGAGCTGTCGCTTTCACTTTTGCTTCTTCAACCAAATATTTATAAGTTTCTAAAGTATTTGTTTCTCTTCGGCTTCCTTGCGCAGCAATTAAAAGTGCATTGTCAGTTGGTTTGATTCCTTTTTCAAGAAGTTTTTTCAAAAGGGCAATATTTCCAGATCTTGCTGCATAAGAAAAAGCGGTATTTCCGTCATTATCAACATCTTTTAATGACATTCCTTTTGTAGAAAAATATTCTGCAGCTTTTAAATCTTTGTCTGAAGCAATTGCTAAAAGCAAAAGATTAGCGCCGTTTGCATATTTTTTTGTCGGATTTACGCCGGCTTTAAAAAACGCATCGTACATAGCTGGATTTGATTGTCCGTTTGAAGCCGCAAAATCAGCTGGAGCAGTTCCATGACTATCTTCGAAGTTTACATCAGAACCTTTCCCAATTAAATATTGCACTAATTCTGTATTGCCTCTGTAAGCTGCCCAGTGTAAATAAATACGATTATCGTGAGTCAATTTTGTGATTGAATTTCCTGGTTGTTCAACTAAAAATTTAATTGTTGCAAAAGGAGCATCATTATTAATGGCTAAAGTAGTAACGTCAAATGCGTTTGCGTTTGCCTCTGACGGATTATTTCCTTTTGCGATTTCTGCCTGAACGGTTTCGACAGTTGGAGAATTTTTCCAGAATGCTGCATCTAACAATGCGTTTTTTTGCTGAGCGCTTACAAATAAGCTAGCAGCAAATGCAAAAGAAACGAAAAGATTCTTTTTCATATTTCGATAATTTATGGTTATTGAATTGTACAAGATTAATTTATTTTTGAGGAAATTATTTTTATCTATTTAGAATAAATAAAAATAAAGCAAATGTAGAAATTAATCTTTTTAAATCAAGAATAATTCGTCGTAAAAAGAGAATTATTACATAGATTTCATAAAATTTAAGAATACCTTAAGCTGATTTTAATTTTTTTTTAATTCAACACCTTTTATAAACCAATTTCTTTGAAAAATTGTGTTAGTAGAAACGACCAAAAAGGAGTTTAAATTTATCTCCGAGCGTTTCCTTGAGTTTTTCTTTGGATTCTTTTACGCTTTCATTTGTAATTTCTAAAAGCTCCGCAATTTCATTATTGCTAAAATCAAGTTTTTGCAACTGTAATAATCTTTTATCAGGCTCGCTCATTTCTGGAAAATCTTGATTGAGCAAGATGTAAAATTTTGAACATTCTTTTTCGAATTCTCTTTCAAAAGCGTTCCATTCCAATTCTGTCATTAAATGAGATTGCAGCAAATTGCTTAGTTTTCCTTTTCTTTTTTCTAAATAATAAAAAGAAGATTTCTCAATATTTTCAATCTCTTTTTTTAGATTTTTTATTTGAATATTTTTCTCTTTTAAATATTCTATTTGAGATTCTAGATCTTCATGAGCCTTTTGCTCTATTTTTACTTTTTCAGATTCTAGAGCTTTTACTTTTTCTTCATATTGTAGCTGTCTGTCTTTGTACTTTTTTAAAAAATAAACAAATACAAGTAAAAGAATGCTAAGCACCATTGTAGCAATAATAAGATAGAACTTTTTCAGCGTTTTTTCATACTTGTTTTTTGCCTCATCAATACTGTCTTGATAATTGTTTTTTTCAATAATCCAGTTGGCTTGATTAATAGCTTCATCACCGTCTTCATTTTCAAGAGATTCTTCAATAGCAACCATTCGGCGTCTCAGATTCAATTCGTTTTCTGTTGAATTCTTTAGCTTTAAAATCTGAAGGTTCAATTTAATAATCTCCAATTCTGATTTTTTAAAATAAGATTTTGTAACCGCAATATTTTCGGCTTTATTCAAAAAAGCTAAAGATTCTTCAATATTATTATTTTTTAAAAACACTTCTGCGAGTAAAATCGAAGCATACATGGTATTTTGCTCGCTTTTGTATTGTTCAGAAATTTGAATATCCTTTTTTAAGAACTTAATTGCAGTCTCAAAATCACCATTTTGTTGGCTAACCGTTGCTAAGTCTCCTAAAGCTTTGGCGTATCGTACATCGTCATGAATTTGCTTCGCCATTTTAGCCGTTTCATTCAAATAATGCGAAGCCATTTTATAATCTTTAATATATAAATAATTTAAGCCTATTGAATTAAGTATAGAAGCATATTCGGAAGTATTTTTTGCTGCTTGTTTTTCAGCAAGTTTTAAATAATGTAATGATTTATCGTAATCGCCAAATGTTTGCAAGATCCATCCAATTCTTTTATAAGTTTCATCGGCATTTATAATCTGTTCGGCTTGGAGCGGTTCGAGATTTTCCATTATTTCTAACAGAAAAGGAGTAAGTTTGATATAATCTCGATAAAAATATAAATAATTAATGTAGTTAAGTTTTGCCCAAATTTCTAAAGAAATATTATGCGAAGTCTTTGCTTTTTGAATGGAATTTAGATAATAGTTTTCGGAAGTTTTGTTTCGAGAATTATAATAATTGCTAAAGCCGTTTGCGAGTAAACCTTTATATATGCTCTGATATTTGGTTATTTTATTTAATGGACTAAGATATTTTTTTAAAGCCGTTGTATCTGTGCCAAAATTCTTTTCTTGAAGCAGAATTGACTCAATATTCTTGAGCTCATTTTTTGAAGTGCTAATTTGCAGTTTTTGAGCATTCGCAGCAAATGAATAACAGAATAAAATAAAGAAAAATATTTTTTTGGCAGACATTAAATTTGTTTTGGCAGATGAAGTTGTATAGTAAATTTAATAAAAATAATATTTACGAATTGGTAATTGTTTTAAAGTGTTGATTTTTAATTACATGAAACGAAATATTTTTTTCTGTCTTTACTGCCATTTTTAGTATGTTTTTAGATGCTAAATTCTAATTAAGATAAACGCAAGTTAAATTATTCCTAAAATAGTTTTTCAGGTATTTATACGCTATTTTTAAAGATTTTTTTTAATACTAAAATCAATGATTATTCTCTTATTTTAAGTTTTAAAAATTGTCAATTATAACATTTGATTTTCCTTTTTCAGACGTTTTTTAAGATTAAATTTATTTTCTTAAAAATTAGCATTTAAAAAAGTTGGATTTAGTGTTTTCAATCTAAATTTATAAAGAAGACCAAAAATATCTAAATCGTAACGTTTTGTTTTTAAAAAAGTTAAACTTTTAAATTTTCAAAAATCCCCGAAACGCTATTTAGAATTGTTATTAATAAAAGACGTTTTTTAAAATTGAAATTGTATCAGAAATCGCAATTTTTTAAAAGTGACTGTTGATAACTGTTTTTAATTCTCCTCAAGAAAAGCTCTTTTTTTTATGTTGATAACTTCAAATTAATTTTAGGGAAAATGCTAGTTCATTGCGAATTAGAGCATATTATTTTCCTGTTGATAAAATTTAGAAAATGACTCAATTTTGAAGTTTTTAAACTGTTGATAATTGGTGGGATTTTTAACATCTAAAACTGGACAAAAGAATAACTGTAGGTTAAATTTGTATTAATTGAAAAACACGCTAATACCACCTACAATTTAGTACTCGGTTTTTCAATTCAAATCATGTCACTTAAAATTCTATATATATGTCAATTTTCGATAAAAGAATCAATTATAAACCTTTTGAATATCCAGAGGTTCTCCAATTTACTGAAGCAATAAATAAAGCTTACTGGGTTCATACAGAGGTTGATTTTACTGCAGATACGCAAGATTTTCATGCTCACTTAGATTTGGCAGAAAAAACGGCTATTAAAAATAGTTTATTGGCAATTGCACAAATTGAAGTAGCTGTAAAAAGTTTTTGGGGCAATATATATGAGCATTTTCCAAAACCAGAATTCAACGGATTGGGAACAACCTTTGCAGAATGTGAATTTAGACATTCTGAAGCGTATTCTCGTTTATTGGAAGTTTTAGGATATAATGATGAATTCGAAAGATTATTAGATGTTCCTGTAGTTCGCAGACGTGTAGATTATCTTTCTAATGTATTGAAAGACACTAAATCTCAGGACAACAGAAAATATATGGTGTCGCTGATTTTGTTCAGTATTTTAATTGAAAACGTTTCTTTGTTTAGCCAGTTTGCTATTTTATTGTCATTCACAAGATTCAAAGGATATATGAAAAATGTGAGCAATATTATCGCGTGGACTTCAATTGACGAACAAATTCATGCAAATGGCGGAATTTACATTATCAATAAAATCCGCGAAGAATTTCCAGAATATTTCGATGCCAATACTTTAGAATTAATTAGAGAAACGGTTAAAGAATCTATTACGGTTGAAGCAGATATTTTAGACTGGATTTTTGAAAATGGTCCAGTTGAAACAATCAATAAAGAAGATTTGGTAAACTTTATGAAATTTAGAATTGATGAAAGTTTGAAACAAATCAACATCGAAACTATTTTTAATGTTTCTCCAGAAGAATATTCAAAAATGACTTGGTTCGAAGAAGAAGTTTTTGCAAACAGCTTAGACGATTTCTTTGCAAAACGTCCAGTTGAATATACAAAACACGATAAAAGTATCACAGCAAACGATCTTTTTTAATACAAGCCCAGCATACATATGAATACGATAGACACAAACCCAGCAAATAATTTTGAACAAGCAATAGATACCAAAATGTGGTGGAAAAACTCTGAAAGTGAGCAGATTTTAAACCGCGGTTATCTTTTGAAAGGTGAAACAGTAGAAGGCGCAATTGATAGAATTTGTACCGCTGCTTCAAAAAGACTTTACAAACCAGAATTGAAAGAGTCTTTTATGGAAATGATCGAAAGAGGCTGGATGAGTATCAGTTCGCCAGTTTGGGCAAATATGGGAACAGAAAGAGGTCTTCCGATTTCATGTTTTAATGTTCACGTTCCAGACAAAATTGAAGGAATTACACATAAATTGGGTGAAGTTATCATGCAAACCAAAATTGGAGGCGGAACTTCTGGTTATTTTGGTGAATTGCGTGAGCGCGGAAGTGCCGTAACAGATAATGGAAAGAGTAGTGGAGCAGTTAGCTTTATGAAACTTTTTGATACGGCAATGGATACCATTTCTCAAGGTGGAGTTCGTCGTGGTGCATTTGCTGCATATTTAGATATTGATCATCCGGATATCGAAGAATTTTTAAAAATTAAAAGTATCGGAAATCCAATTCAAAACTTGTTTACAGGAATTTGTGTGCCAGATTATTGGATGCAGGAAATGATTGATGGCGATGCAGAAAAAAGACAGGTTTGGGCTAAAGTTTTAGAAAGCCGTCAGCAAAAAGGATTACCTTATATTTTCTTTAGTGATAACGTAAATAAAAATAAACCGCAAGTTTATAAAGATCAAAATCTTAGAATTAACGCAAGTAATTTGTGTAGTGAGATTATGCTTCCGTCAACTCATGACGAATCTTTTATCTGCTGTCTTTCTTCTATGAATTTAGAATTATATGACGAATGGAAAGATACTGAAGCAGTAAAATTGGCTATCTTTTTCTTAGATGCTGTTTTACAGGAATTCATCGAAAAAACAGAAGGCAACTATTATCTTTCTGCTGCTAATAAATTTGCTAAAAGACACCGTGCACTTGGTTTAGGAGTTTTAGGATGGCATTCTTATCTGCAAAAAAATATGATTCCGTTTGAAGGAATGGAAGCTAAAATGAAAACAACAGAGATTTTCAAACATATCAGCGACAAAGCAGATAAAGCAAGTCAAGATTTGGCTAGAATTTACGGAGAACCAGAATTGCTTAAAGGCTACGGAAGACGTAATACCACCACGATGGCAATTGCTCCAACAACTTCATCTTCTGCGATTTTAGGACAAACTTCGCCAGGAATTGAACCTTTTAGCAGTAATTATTACAAAGCTGGATTGAGCAAAGGTAACTTTATGCGTAAAAATAAATACCTTAAAAAATTGCTTGAAGAAAAAGGTCTAGACAACGAAGAAGTTTGGAGAGGAATTATGCTAAACGGAGGAAGTGTTCAACATATGGAACAATTGACTCAGGAAGAAAAAGATGTTTTCAAAACATTTAAAGAAATCAGTCAGTTAGAAATTGTACAGCAAGCTGGAATTCGTCAGAAATTTGTAGATCAAGGACAAAGTTTAAATCTTAATATTCCAGCAGAATTGGCGATTAAAGATGTAAACCGTTTAATGATAGAAGCTTGGCAGCAAGGAGTTAAAAGTTTATACTATCAAAGAAGCCAAAGTGTTTCTAAAGAATTAGTAACAAGTCTTGTTTCGTGCAGCAGTTGCGAATCATAAAAATCAAAAGCCGAATCTCAATTTTAGATTCGGCTTTTTTATTTGCAGAAAAAGGTTTCACGCAGATTTAAAAGATTTGAGCAAATCTCCGCAACTATTTTTTTAATCTATGAAAATTAAATTGCCATAAAATAGTAATTTAGTGCCAAAATTTACAATCCAAAATCAATAAATACCACCAGTAAATGGAGAATATTACCGTAATTATAATGCTGCTTTTCGGCGTAGCTTTTCTTAGCCTTGTTAGTAAAAAATATAATTTTCCAATTCCGATTGTTTTGGTTTTGTGCGGTGTTATTATTAGTGTTTTTGAAGGACTTCCGGTAATTGCTTTAAGTCCAGAAGTGGTATTTGTTATATTTCTGCCGCCATTATTATATCACGCAGCGTGGCATACAAGCTGGTCCGACTTTAAGCAGTCTGTCAGACCAATAACTTTAGCTGCCGTTGGTTTGGTGTTTTTCACAACAGGTTTAGTTGCTGTTGTTGCGCATTGGCTTATAGATGATATTTCTTGGCCGTTAGCTTTTTTATTGGGCGCAATTGTTTCTCCCCCAGACGCAGTTTCTGCAACAGCCATAACAAAAGGTTTAGGACTTAATCCGAGATTAATTGCTATTCTTGAAGGAGAAAGTTTAGTAAACGATGCGAGTGGTCTTGTTGCGTATAAATATGCTCTAATGGCAATTACGGCTGGAAATTTTGTTTTATGGCAAGCAGGTTTAAATTTTGTTTTAATGTCTGTTTTAGGTACTGCAATTGGCTTGGCTGTTGGCGTTATAATGTACTATATTCATAAAAGATTTGTTTGCGATGATATTATCGAAGTTACGCTTACTTTATTAACACCATTTGCATCTTATCTAATTGCAGAGCATTTCGAAGGTTCAGGAGTTTTGGCTGTAGTGGCAACGGGACTTTTTCTAGCAGCAAGATCTGGAACCATTTTTTCTCACGAAAGTAGAATTATGACCAATACAATTTGGGATGTGTTAAATAATATTTTGAACGGATTAATCTTCATTTTAATCGGACTTCAATTAAGACAAATTATTGACGGAATTAGTAATTACTCTGGAAATTCGTTACTTATTTGGGGAGCTGTGATTAGTGTTGTGGTTATTTTGGTTCGTTTTTTATGGGTTATTCCAGCAACGATGATCCCAAGAATGCTCAGTAGAAAAATTCGCGAAAAAGAAGAATTCGATTATCGAAACATGATCATTTTTGGTTGGTCTGGAATGCGTGGTGTGGTTTCTATGGCAGCAGCTTTGGCGCTTCCGCTAATGTTGAATAAAACAGAAGAATTTCCGCTTCGAAATTTAATTATATACTTGGTTTTCTGTGTAATACTTTCAACTTTAGTTATTCAAGGTCTTACACTTCCTTGGCTTATCAAGAAGCTTAAAATAGAGCGTTATTCGATACTTGCTGAAGAATACAATATTAGAAATGTTATTGTTTCTGAAACAATTGCCCATATTGAAGATAATTTTTCTTTATTAGACGATGAATTGTTACATAACATTAAAAGTAAATACGAAGTAAAATTTAATCGACTGCAAAAAACAGAGCTTCCTTCTAACTTTTTCGGGAATGGAAAAGTTTTAGGCGGACAAATTTTTAATGAATTTACCAAAATTCAAATTGATCTTTTGAATGTTGAAAGAGCAAAATTAGAATCAATGCACAAGTTTGGTTCTGTAAACGAAGAAATCTTCCGTAAAATCGAAAAAGAATTAGACTTGGAAGAAACTCGTTTGTGGATGGAGATGTATGAGGAATAAAATTTCGACAAAACAAATTTGAAGTGTAGTTTGTCATTTCGACGAAGGAGAAATCACACTAGAAATTCCAGAAAGTAATTCTTCAATCTTTGTCGAGTTCCGAGTGTGATTTCTCCTTCGTCGAAATGACAAGATAAAGCTTTGTCAAAGTTTTAAATTTTGACAAAGCTTTATCTTTTTGAAAATAATTTAATTCGGAATTTTTACATCGCTCATTGCTAAATTTGCACTTGCTTGCGCAACAATTTTAGACGTGTTTTTATTAATAACTTCTGCTTTGATATTAATAATCGTTTTACCAAGTTTTTCTAGTTTAGTAGTAACAATAACGGTTTGATTTTCGAACACAGGATTAAAATAATCAATATATAAATTGATGGTCGGATAAAATTTTTCAAGTCCTAAAACCATAAAATTAACGCCAATACAATCGTCAATCATTCCTGCTGTAACGCCGCCGTGGAGCATTCCAACTGGATTGGTCATTTCTTTCCTGATTTCAAACTCAAATTTAACTGCTTTTTCTTCAACAGAAATTACTTTTCCGTTGAGCCAATGTGCAAAAGGAGAGGGACTTCCCGTAAAATGTTTTCCAATAAAACTTTGAAGAAATTGTAATCTTTTATTTTCCATATTTAAATTATTTATGCAGATAATTTGATGCTGTTTTTTAATGGATTAATTAGTTTGTAAGCTGTTTTTGGAAAAAATCGACTTAAGAAATAAATCACTTTTGTATCGCCTACGCGAATGGTGTAATTGTTTTTATGAATCCCATCTACTAAACCTTTTACAAGTATTTCTGGACTTATACTTTTGGCGTCAATACCTTTTGCCATTTCTGTGTCTACCAATGGGGGCAATAATTCAAAAACTTTTACATTGGTTTTAGCCACTTCTAAATGACTTCTAAGAGAAGCGGTATAAAAACGAAGTGCGGCTTTTGTTGCAGAATATGTAGGCGCTAAATTTGACGGAACATAACTCAGAACAGAAGTTGTATTTATAATGGCACTTTCGGGTCTGCTTTGAAGCATTTTTAAAAATAAATTATTCAATCTTACAATAGCTAAATAGTTTATATTCATTTCGTAAGCCGCCATTTCTGTGATTTGATTGTTTGTTTTGGCTAAATTATTTGTTGGGTTAGAAACGCCTGCGTTGTTGTATAAAATATCAATTCCGCCTAAAGTTTCGATTTGTTGATAAAGTTGTTGTGCTTGATCTGCATCAGCAACATCATTTTGAATAGCTATAATTTGTGGATAAAGTCTTTTAGCTACATCTAATTTTTCTTTATTTCTTCCTGTAATAATTACTTTGGCGCCTTCTCCCAAAAACTGTTTTGCAGATTCTAAACCTATTCCTGACGCACCGCCAGTAATTAATATTGTTTTATCTTTTAAGTCCATTTTCTTTGATTTTAAAGTGTATAATTTGCTTTGTTTAAGAATATTAAATAAATTTGCTTGCATTTTGCAAGTACAAAGATATTAATTACTTGCAAAACGCAAGTAATTTTTTAATTTATTTTATGAAAGCTTCTAAAAAAAGATCAAATTGCCCAATAAATACCTCTTTAGAAATCTGGGGAGATAAATGGTCGTTGTTGATTATCAGAGATTTGATGTTCAAAAAACAATGTACTTACGGAGATTTTTTAAAATCGGAAGAAAAGATTGCGACTAATATTTTAGCCAGCAGACTTTTGATTTTAGAAGAAAATGATTTGATCACTAAACTAGATCATCCAGATAGTAAAGCCAAAGTGTTGTATCAATTAACAGAAAAAGGTATTGAACTTTTTCCTGTATTAATCGAAATCAGTTTGTGGGCTGAGAAATACTATGAAATCCCAGAAGAAAGAAAAATTGTGCTCGAAAAAGCAAAACAGAATAAAACGGCCTTTATAGAAAAAGGAATTAGAAAGATGAAAGAAGGTTTGTAATTAACAATTAACAATTAACAATTAACAATTAACAATTATCAATTAACAATTATCAATTATCAATTATCAATTATCAATTATCAATTATCAATTATCAATTATCAATTATCAATTATCAATTATCAATTATCAATTATCAATTTACCATTAAATTACCTTCATTTTCTTCATTAAAAAAGTAGCACTTTTATTTTTACAGATTCCGTTTCGGAGTTTGTAATCGAAATGTAAATCATTGTTTTGAATCTCAACTTCGAAACATTGATTGATTAAAATTTCGGGAAATTCATTTGTAGTAAGACAAACTTCAATGTCATGCGTAGCGATTGCGCCGATTGCTTTTTTAGAAATTATTTTCTTTACGACTTCGATTGTTCCGTTTCTTTTATCATCAGAATTTGTACCTCTTAAAATCTCATCTAATAAAACAAAAGCTGGCTCATTTTCAAGAGTATCCATGATTTGTTTTAAACGTTTAATTTCAGCAAAAAAGTAAGATTCTGAATCTGAGAGAGAATCTGATAATCTCATTGAAACTAAAACTGGAAGTGGATGAACTTTAGCTTCTGAAGCACAAACTACTGAGCCAATTCCACTAAGTACCATATTGATTCCTAAACTTCTTAAAAAAGTACTTTTTCCAGACATGTTCGAACCTGTCAAAATCACGAAAGATTGCGGATGAAATTGAGTGTCATTTCCAACTCTTGTTGCTGGATTTAATAACGGATGACTTAAATTTTTAAACTCAATTATATAATCTGAATTGATTTCAGGAAAAACAAAATCTTCGTTATTGTAAGCTAAATTCGCAAGACTGTTTAAGGTTTCAATTTCTCCAATAATAGAAATCCAGTTGTCAATTTCAGAAGCATAATTTTCTTTCCATTTTAAAAGCGCTCGTAAAACATGAAGATTAAATAAAAATGTTCCGTTAAATAAAGTAGCTGTAAATAAATTACTTATGGTATCCATTCTCGAGAACAATTCTGAAAGCTGTTTTAAATGCTGACTTGCTTTTGCGTTCTTGAAATTTAATTGTTCTTGTAAACGAATTAACTTTTTAGATTGAAAAGATTCATTCTCGATTTTTTCAATCAATAAACCATATTGCTTGATAATTGTATCAATGTTATCTGCCTTTGCAATTTCAGATCGAATTCTTTTTGATGCGAATCCTAAAATAATCATATTGGCAATAAATACATACGTAAGGTAAGAAAGTAAAATGGTTTTTGAAGTAAAAAAATAGGAAGTTAATATCCCAAAAAAGAGTACAGGAAAAATTATAGAAAGTGCAACTAAAACTTTAGGTAAAGTATTATTTTTAAAAGAAATCCAATGTTTTATGGCTTCATAAGATTGTTTAGAATCTTCGCCAATAATTGCTAAAGCTTGAAATTCTTGTCTCCAATCAATTTTGTTTTTTAGTTCGTTTACTGCTTCTTGGTTTTCTAAAATAGAATCTTGAGGAAGTGTATGCAATAATAAATTTGCAAGTGTTTTTTTTCCGATAAAAGAAGCCGTTCTGTTTAAATTTTGAAATAAAGAATGTTCTCCAAAAATATCCAAATCGTAAGCGTATGGATGATGAAAATCGATAAATTGAGCTCCATTTTCAAAAGGTATTTTTTCTCTTTTTAAAAATAGAATTTCATTTTTGTTTATTTTTAAAAGAGTATCAGCGAGGAGTTTTTGAAATGATAATTTGGAATGAATTTTCATTAAAACAATAAAACCAGCAAAAGATAAAACAGCTAATATTACATAAAGTATTTCGTCTGTTTTAATGTAATTAAACATAAAAAACAAAAAAAGGAAAATACTTAATAACCTCAAAAGGCTAATGCTGTTGTATTTTTTGTTGGTTTTATGATATAAATCTGAATAGATATTGATTTTGTCTTGATATGCTTTCATTCTAAAATTTGCTTGAAATACAAATATAGTTTTTAAGCCACAAATACAATAGATATTCTCGTTAATCTTCGTGCATAACCAATATTGGAATCGGAACTTCTTTTGTTATTTTTTTACTGAAGCTTGAATCGAAAATGCTTTCAAAGAAAGAACGTTTGTGCGTAATTGTGGTTAGAATATCAATGTCTTTAAAAAGAACAAAATCAAGAATAGTCTCTTTTACGTCGTCACTTGGCAGAACTAAAAATTCTACATTTTCTGCTGTAAATTCTCTTTCAAATTCTTTTCTAGCTTCGTCTGTAACATCAGAGTTAGAAGTTTTTACATATAAACTTTTAACCTTGGCATCGGTCTTTTTAGCGATTTTCAAGATTTTTTTAAGCTCTTTTTTGTCTTTCTCGCGATAGCGTGTTGTAAAACCAATTGTTTTTACTTTTTTATATTTAGCCTCAATTGGAACACACAACACAGGAACTTCAACACCAGAAATTACAGATTCTGTATTTGAACCTGTAAAGAATTTTGTCCAATCAGAAACGCTATTTGTTCCCATAATAACAAAATCTGCTTTGTCTTCTTCAACCGCATTTTTTAGGTTATAAATCAAATCACCATCCATTAATCGGTGTTTAATTACAATATCATCTAATTTGCGTTCAGCGGCAATTGTTCGAAGTTTCGGAATTTCATCTTTGAACATTTCAAATTTAGCCAGTTCAATCGAACTGTATATTGAGGCATAATTTTCTGGAAAGAATTGGCTGTCGTAAACCGGGATTTCAAATGTATGAAGCAAGATCAATTCGGCTTTTACAACTTTAGCAAATTCTAAAGCGTGGATAAATGCATTTGTGGCTGCATCTGAGAAATCTGTAGGGAATAATATCTTTTTCATCGTATTTAGAATTAAGGTTTGTCTCTCAAATTTACTCATTCTAGAAGTAAAACAACCTGATAATTATCAGTATTTTAACACTTAATAATTTGTTAATATGTTCATTTTTCGTGGAAATTTTGATTTTTGTTCTTTGAAATGATTTTAGGCTTTTTTTGTACCTTTGCCGCATGATAAATCAAGATTCTATAGTTGCTTTAGCTACGCCTTCAGGTGCTGGAGCAATCGCCATAATTCGAATTTCTGGAGCTGAGGCCATTACAATTGGTAATTCGGTTTTTAAATCTATTAAAGACAAAGATTTAACGAAACAGAAAACGCATACGTTGCATTTGGGGCATATTGTTGACGGAAATAAAACACTTGATGAAGTTTTAGTTTCTGTTTTTAAAGGACCAAATTCCTATACAGGAGAAGATACAATTGAAATTTCTTGCCACGGTTCGACTTATATTCAACAGCAGATTATTCAATTATTATTGAGAAAAGGCTGTAGAATGGCTGATGCGGGAGAATTTACGCTTCGAGCTTTCTTAAACGGAAAGTTAGATTTATCTCAGGCAGAAGCAGTTGCCGATTTGATTTCGTCTGATAATGAAGCTTCTCATCAAATTGCGATGCAGCAAATGCGTGGCGGATTTAGTAATGAAATTGCAAAATTAAGAGAAGAACTTTTAAATTTTGCTTCTTTAATTGAATTAGAATTAGATTTTGCTGAGGAAGATGTGGAATTTGCAGATCGAACGCAATTTCATGAATTATTAAACCGAATTGAATTTGTTTTAAAACGTTTAATTGATTCATTTGCAGTTGGAAATGTAATTAAAAACGGAATTCCCGTTGCGATTGTTGGTGAGCCTAATGTGGGAAAATCGACACTTTTGAACGCTTTGTTAAATGAAGAAAGAGCGATTGTTTCTGACATTGCAGGAACAACTCGTGATACTATTGAAGACGAATTGGTTATTGGCGGAATCGGATTTAGATTTATTGATACTGCAGGAATTCGTGATACAAAAGATGTTGTAGAAAGCATCGGAATCAAAAAAACTTTCGAAAAAATTGAACAAGCACAAGTCGTAATTTATTTATTTGACGGATTGAAATTTCAAGCTTCAAGTTCTGATTTTGTTTCAGAAATCGAACAAATCAAAAACAAATATCCGCTCAAACCTTTGCTGATTGTTGTCAATAAAAAAGATATTTTATCGGCTGATGAAGTTCAGAATATTAAGAGTAAGTTAGAAAATTTAAATGCTAAGCTACTTTTAATTTCTGCGAAAGAAAAAATAGGAGTAGAGGATTTAAAAAATGAATTATTGTCGTTTGTTAACACAGGCGCACTTCGTAATAACGAAACAATTGTTACAAATACAAGACATTATGATTCTTTATTAAAAGCTTTAGATGAAATTCAGAAAGTAAAATTCGGCTTAGAATCTGGACTTTCAAGTGATTTAATGGCGCTTGATATTCGTGAAGCTTTATACCAATTTGGGCTTATCACTGGTCAAGTTTCTAATGACGAATTGCTGGGGAATATATTTGCCAACTTTTGCATCGGCAAATAGAGGGCACAAAGAAAGACAAAACAAAAATAACAAAAAGAGCTAAAATGTTGGTAATTAACATTTTAGCTCTTTTTTTATTGAGCTGTTTTTTGCAATATTTGGTGATATTTGGTTAAAATCTGTACCTTATTTGTACCTCGTATATCAAGGTACAAATTTTGTGACAAAATGAGATGAATTATGGCAAAAATGAGCAATTATGCGGAGTGTGTGAAATGCGAATTTTTTGAAAAAGAAGTTAGCAAAGATGCTGAATTTATTCCCTACGGTTGTTATTTGTCCATACGTATTTTGACCATTCTGGCTGGCATATGAGAAGTATTTGGGGAATAATTGTAGGAGTTTAAAGAACACTTTAGTATGGTAGGAAATTTAAATTTAAAAATTATGAGTTCAAACATTAGGATTACCAAAATCTGTCAATTCTGTAATATTGAATTTACAGCAAAGACAATCAAAACAAAATTCTGTTCATTAGCCTGTGGAAGCAAGAATTACAAAAAAATCAGCAGAGAAAAGAAGAAAGTACTCAACAGCGAGAAAGCTGAATCGTCGAATAGTGCTGAAATGGAAAAGCTTAAGAAGCTTGAGTTTCTCAGTATTGATGAAGCCAGTGTGCTTATGGGGATAAGCAGCAGAACGCTTTATAGAGTGATTTCAAGAAATGAACTTACTATGTGTAAAATTGGTTCAAGAAATTTTATAGGACGTTCAAATATTGATCAATTTATAGAAGGTCTGCATAAAATTAAAAAAGATGATGAAGCTGTTCAGGCATTTCCAGGAATTGAAAACTGTTATACGATTTCTCAGGCGCAACAGAAGTTTAATGTTTCTCCTTCGGCTTTGTACGGCATGCTGCTAAGACAGGAAATTTTAAAATATAACGTTGGTAAGTTTGTTTATGTTTCTAAAGGAGATCTAGATTTATTATTTAATATTCAGAGTCATGAGTAAAAGTATTGTAACACTAAGAAAAAAAGCTATTTCTCAGGGCAGATTTTCTCTCTATTTGGATTTTTATCCCCCTGTATGGAATGAGGAATCAAATGATTATACGAGACGTGAATTTCTAAAAATTTACGTATATCAAAAGCCAGCTGACCAGTACCAGAAAATAGCCAATACAGAAAGTCTGCATACAGCGGAGCTCATTCGCGCGCGTAGACAAAATGAAATCAACAAAAGTGAAATTTATTCTGCATTTGAAAAAGAACAGCTGAAGGTCCAGGCAGTTGGAAGGGAATCTTTTCTGCAGTACTATAAAAATTTAGGAGAGAAAAAGATTGGCAACAATTTGTCAATATGGTCTTGTGCTATTATACATTTTGAAGCTTTTTTAAAAGGGAGGGATTTATCATTTAAAGAGGTGACGGTTTCTTTAATTGAAGATTACAGAGATTATCTTTTAAAAGCTAAAAGTTTAAGAAAGAATAAAAAACAGCTGTCACGCAATACGGCTCTTTCCTATTATAACAAAATAAAAACCACATTGAAATCAGCTTATAAAGAGGATAAACTGAAGACGGATATTAATGCAAAGATAGGATCGATAAAAGAAATGGAATCACAGCGGAATTTTATGACTCTGGAAGAAACCCGAAGGCTGTTTGCGACACCCTGCCCAAATTTGATAGTACGTAAGATTTCTATGTTTTCGGTACTTACTGGAATAAGATACTCCGATATTGCAAAGCTAACCTGGTCCGAACTGCACTATATTGACAATGACGGGCATTATATTATATTCAGGCAACAAAAAACGGAAGGTACTGCTTCCATACCGATTTCCGATGAGGCTTTTGCTCTGCTAGGAAAAAGAAAAGGCGAAAAAGAAAAAGTCTTTAAAGGTTTAAATAAATGGGACGTTGATCGCGCACTTCCTGTCTGGGTAGCCTTATCAGGGATTAATAAGCATATTACTTTTCACTGCTTTCGACATACCTATGCTACTTTGCAGCTGACGGCAGGAACAGATATTTTTACTATTTCAAAAATGCTAGGTCATAAGAGCGTTAAAACAACACAGATCTATGCTAAAGTTATTGATCAGAAGAAAAGGGATGCAACTAACAGGATTTCATTGGATTAATTCTTGTTGTCAGTTTTTTATAAAAAATAAAATACCTCATTTTAATAATGAGGCATTTTATTTTTTATTTGATTAATTAATAAAATTTCCTGTAATCCTGTAGCTTTACCTATTATCAAGATAATTTATTTTTAATCTCTATAAATTTATTCTTCATTAGATGGTTTTCCAATTGTAGCCAAAATTCCACCATCAACATATACAATATGCCCGTTTACAAAATCGCTTGCTTTTGAACTTAAAAATATCGCAGCACCTTGCAGATCCTCAGGGTCACCCCAACGGCCAGCAGGTGTTCTTCCCATAATAAATTCGTTGAAAGGATGTCCGTTTACACGAATGGGAGCCGTCTGACTTGTAGCAAAATATCCAGGACCAATTCCATTAGTCTGGATATTAAATTTAGCCCATTCCGTAGCCATGTTTTTGGTCAGCATTTTTAGTCCGCCTTTTGCCGATGCGTAAGCGCTTACAGAGTCTCTTCCCAATTCGCTCATCATAGAACACATGTTTATGATTTTTCCTGCCCTGCGTTCAATCATTCCTTTAGCGACATTTTTTGAAACAATAAAAGGTCCTATTAAATCCACTTTTATTACAGCTTCAAAATCGACAACTTCCATTTCAATTATAGGAGTTCTTTTGATAATTCCTGCGTTGTTGATCAAAATATCAATTGAACCAACTTCAGATTCTATTTTATTGATTGCATTAATTACGGCAGTCTCATCGGTTACATCAAACAGATATCCGTAAGCTTCGATTCCTTCAGCCTTGTATTCAGCAATAGCTTTATCAACTGCTTCCTGCGATGAATGATCGTTTACCACAATTTTTGCACCTGCATGCCCAAGACCTTTTGCCATTGCCATTCCTAAGCCATGAACTCCTCCTGTAATAAGTGCTGTTTTTCCCGTTAAATCGAATAAATTAATTGACATTTTTTTTTAGTTTTTGGTTATTAGTAAATTTTTTATTTTATGCTTATAGTTAAAGGACTTTGAAGCTCCTGATTAAAATGATCTAAATAATCCTGCCATTGTTTTGCACTGGTTATCTGGCCTGCTTTATCCCAAGCTGCTCCTGAATAGTATACAATTGGTTCATTATTTTTGACAGTAGTTTTAGCTAGCAGCTGTTCTTTATCAACCCACATTTTATTTACAGGGGTCTTTAGAATAGAACCAACAGCTGTAGTTCCGTCTTTATCAAAAGTTGGTTCCCAATAACTCATAATTCCCTGCTGTTCATTTAATGCAATCACTCCGGCTTTTTCACGTCTTATTATTCCAACCACAACAGGCATTGGCGTACTATCGTCGAAAGTAAAGATGTTTTCGATTCGGTTTAATTGAGAACAGGCATCAAGCGAGATAATTTTGGTGTTTGTTACTTTAATGCCGCCAGCGTTCCATGAATCGTAACTCAATTGAAAAGTAGAGCGTAGAGGACCGTTGTCTAAAATTTTCCAATGATGATAATTACCAGAATAACGAATTGTATCCTTTACAAACGGAGCCATATTTCCAGCGCCCAATGTAAAACCAACATGATAATAATCTAATCCGTCTCCGTGATCAATATGGTAATCATCACGTTTGTAACGGTCGTTTAATACTAATTTATTGGTTCTTTTTACCCAGACATCATATCCGTAAGCATCTCCTTCAGTTTTTTCTAATGCTTTTCCGTAAGAACGAAAAGCTATTTTATCATTTTCCCACGCAAAATCATCTTTACGTTCTGGTACATAACGCGCATAAGTTTTAGACGCAAATACTTCAGGTTTTCCTTTTTGAATAACTAGTGTAAGCGAAGATTTTGCTTTAAGATCAACTTGAATTAATAAATTTTGAATAGCTGTATTACCGCGGTGTTCTAACTGAAAAGGAATCTGTTTTTTTGTTTTAAAATCAATTACGATAAAATTTGAAGTATCTATTTTAGGGAAGGAGGAAAGTACTGTCTGCCAATTTAGAGCGACCAGAGTTTCTTTTCTGTCTAAACCCAAATTATTTTGAATTGTTACTGTCGCTTTTGTCTGCGCAGCAGAAATTAGAGGCAGGAGGAAAGTGAATAAGAAGAATGTTTTTATAAATTTCATAAATGTATTTTTTAATAATTGGCGAAAAGACATAGTTATGGCTTCTCGATTCTAAATGAGTTTGGTATTTAGACGAGTTTTTAAATTCTCAGAATTGAATTTGTATTGATTTTTAGCCGTTTAAAGACTTTATTTTAGCTGGTTTTGTTAAGAATAGCGATTGCAGTTTTTCATTATATAGTTATTAGTTGTGTCGTTTCTAGATTAGTTATTGCTTCGATTCATCTAGTCTGGCTAAATACTCGCTTGGCATACAGCCATAATGCTGTTTGAATGCAGTAGAGAAATACGAAGGCGAGTTAAAACCACACATATAGGTGATTTGTGCAATCGTATAGCGTCTGCTCTGCATCAGTTCAACTGCTTTTTTAAAGCGGATTCTTTTAATGAAATCCATTGCAGATTCGCCAGTTATAGCTTTCAATTTTAAATAAAGATTCGATCTGCTCATGCCTATTTCTTTACTGAACTGATCTACAGAAAACTCAGAATCGGCCAGATGATCTTCTACAATTTGAATAGCCTGCTTTAAAAATTCTTCGTCAAGGGTATTAAATGCAATATTCTCAGGCACCATTTCTTTACCTACAGAATAATACTCTTTTAATCGTTTACGAGAACGAAGCAGATTTGTAATTTTTGCCGCCAGTAATGGAGTCGAAAAAGGTTTTGTGATATAATCATCGGCACCCATTTCAATACCTTTTATCTGCTGGCTGGTTTCATTTCTTGCTGTCAAAAGCATCAACGGAATATGAGAGGTATTGATGTTCTGCTTCACTTTTTTGCAAAAATGCAAACCATCGAGTTCCGGCATCATGACATCGCTGATAATAAGATCAAACGGCTGAATTTCTAAAAGATCCAACGCCATTTGTCCGTTGTAAGCCGCTGTAACTTCATATATTTTGCTGAAATATTCCTGCAGATAATCTAATATCTCCTTGTTATCATCTACAATAAGCAGTTTAATAGGCTGATCTCTTTCTGTTATTTCATTTTCTTCTTCTGATGCTGTGTCTTCGTCAAGTTCATTATCTGAAATTATGGACAATTCGTAAAGTGAACTTTCGACCTGCTGATCATTCGCGTAAACCTGATCTGAAACTGGAATGGTTACAGTAAAAGTACTTCCTTCTTCCACGGTGCTTTCTGCCATAATTTCGCCATGATGCAATTCGACTAAACGTTTAGTAAAAGCCAAACCAACACCGGAACCCAAATTCATTTCGCGATTGTTTACCTGATAAAAACGATCAAAAACTTTGGATAGATCTGCTTCGCTAATTCCGACCCCCGTGTCAGCGACTTTTATTTGTAACGTATCGTTATTCTTTAGTAGTTCAACATGAATGCTTTGACCTGTTTTAGTATATTTGAAGGCATTAGATAAAAGATTGAATAAGATTTTTTCCATAGCATCTTTATCAAAATAAAACAGCAGCTGCGGTTCTGCCGAATAATAGGAATACTGGATGCCGTTTTTCTCTGAAAGCGGTTTGAAGGATTCGAAAATTTCTTTTGTAAAACTTACGATATCGCCTCTGCCCACTTTGAGCTGCCGTGTTCCCATTTCAGTTTTTCTAAATTCAAAAAGCTGATCCACCAAATTGTAAAGCCTTTTGGCATTGATAAACATCAATTCATGCTTCTTTTTTGAAACTTTATCTGCAGAAGGCATTTTTAATAATTCTTCCAGTGGAGCTAAAATCAGCGTTAAAGGCGTTCTTAATTCATGAGAAACATTGGTAAAAAAGTCCATTTTTACCTGATTGATATAGCTTACCCGCTCTTTGTCAATTCGTTCCAGTTTTAACTGCTGCACAGCTTTTATTCTTTCTTTTATAATTCTAAAACCAATGTATGCGGCAGTACCGATTATGGCTAGCAATAATAATGAAAACCAGATTGTTTTATACCAAGGCGGCAGAATTCCAATTTTTAAACTTCTAACCGCGCTCATTTCACCATTTGGACCAATTGCTTTGATTTGAAAGTTGTAATTTCCTGCGGGTAAATTACTATAGCTGACCTTTAATTCATCGGTACGCTGCCAGTCTTTATCAATTCCATCTAATTTATAGTAATAGTAAGTTCTGTTGGAAGAGATATAATTGAACGTATTGAAAAAGATGCTGAACTGCTTGTATTCTGGTCCAATTTCTATTTCATTTGCCTGGTCAATATGTTCTTCCAAAATACCTGTTTCGTCGCCCACCGCGGCTGTTTTATTTAATACTTCTAAAGCGGTAAAACTTAGTTTTAGAGGAAGCGGCTGCTGTTTAACCATTGACGGATAGAAATACGAAATCCCTTTTATGCCGCCAAAAAGCAGCATCCCGTCTTTTGCTTTATAAAAAGCATAATCATTGAATTGCTTGTTCTGCAAACCGTCACTTTCATCAAAAGCCTGAACCGAATCTTTGTCTGGATTAAATTTGATTAAGCCGTTGTTGGTTGAAATCCAAAGGTTGCCGTCTTCATCTGGAATTATGCCGTAAATTGTTTCTTTAACGAAATCTTTTCTGGTTTTAAAACTGATAAAAGATTCCTGGGTTTCATCATACAGCCGTAAACCTTCTCTTGTGCCGATCCAGATACGGTGTTTTTGATCTTCGGTAATACAATTTACAATGTCATCACTTAATTTCCCGTGTCCGATGTTTCCAAATAAAGAGGTTTCAGGATAAAAAAGGGTTACGCCGTTTGTGGTTCCAATCCAGATGCGATGCCTGCTGTCTTCAAACAAAAATGTAATATCGTCTGATGCCGGTCGTTTTCCAGCTTTATCTAAATGTATGTGTGTAAAGGTTTTAGTTTCAGGATGAAACTGATCTAAACCCGATCTTGTACCAACCCAGATTCGTTTTTTAGAATCTTTTAATATGCTGTAAACCAAATTTCCTGCAATACTGCCGGGATCATTTTCGTCATGCAGAAATCGCTGCACACTGCCGCCGTTCGGATTCAGCAGATTCAATCCGCCGTTGTGCGTACCAACCAATACATTACCGTTATCATCAAATTCAATGGCTTTAATATTATTAGAACTTAAACTGTTTGGATTATTTTCGCTGTTAGAAAAATAGGTAATCGTATTGGCATTTTTATTCCAGTAATTCAGTCCTTTATCGTTGCTCCCAATCCAGAAATTGCCTTTTGCATCCTGTTTAATAACACCAATTACTTCGTCGTTTAAAGACGGCTTTCCTGAGTTTTGACTTAAGAGATTGAACTTAATGTCGTTTTTATGATAATAATTTAAACCACCATAATATGTTCCAAGCCAAATTCCGTTTTGTTTGTCTTTAAAAAAACAGCGGACAGAGTTTTGGCTGATTGTATAAGGCTGTGATATTTGATGGTAATAATTGGTAAATGAATTGTTTTTTGGATTAAAAATACTGAGCCCTTTAAAAGTTCCCAGCCAGATATTGCCTTCTGTATCTTTTCCGACACATCTTACATTATTATCGGCAATGCTGTTAGTTCCAGTATTGTGAAGCAGAGAAACAATCTGTCCATTTTGAGAATTGTACTGAATTACACCATCGCCCTCAGTAGCCACCCATAATTTTTTTCCATCTGCATAAACATCATTGATGTAAGGTTTTTTTGCTCCTAAATCAATTTTAGTTAATTGATGTGTATTGGCATTTAATTTAAAAAGGCCAACATCTGTACCTAATATAATTTGCTGCTGCCAGATCCCAATGTCGGCTATTTTTTTAATTTCATGCGAAGAAGCATTGAATTTGATTGGAGCAAAATTTGAAGTTTCAGGAACCAGAACAAATACGTCTCCTGTTATAGAGCTTGCCCAGATTCTATGCCCTTTATCTTCGGTTATAGAAGAGATATACCATTCGCCGATACTGCGGGGTAGCGGATAATTGATAAAACTGTCGGTATTATAATTGTAAACGCTGATTCCTTGATTGCCGCCAACCCATAACTGCCCTTTATGGTCGGTAAAAAGACTTCTTATATAATACGACTGCAGACTGTTTTTTACATTCTTTACCGGTCTGTATACTTTAAAACCTTTGCTGTCATAACGGTTTAATCCGTCCTGAGTTCCAATCCAGATAAAACCCAGTGTATCCTGCTGAATGGCAAAAACCGAACTTTGCGACAAGCCCTTATCGACCGAAATATTTCGGAAATATCGATCCTGAACTTGTCCGTAGCTTTTGGCTGCGAAAAGAAGAATGCAGAAAAGGGCAGTAATAGCAGTCTTTTTTTTCATGAAAGTGATATTATAATTATTTTTTGTATCTGTTTTATTTTATTCAATTAAAGAAATTAACCTCTAATTTAAAGAAAAAGTAAGCATCTTATATTTTTTAATTTTTGTCGTATTTGGCAACATCCGGCAATTCGTCTACGGCTTCTTGTCTGTTTAATTTATTTTTCTCCATTTCTAACAATACCGAACTTCCTGTAATTTTAGGCGAATATGCTTTTCCTTCAAATTTAACAGGCAAATTTCCATAGCTGAATAATGATTTTATGATTTTCCCTGAAACTTGTAAAGCAGCTGTTTTTTCTCCGTCTAACTGCGCCTGAATTTCCCATTCTCCAACTTTCAAATTATATAAGCCATTTTTGTTTGAGAGGGTTTTGATCACTTCTGTTCTGCCGTCTTTGATTTGAATGATCGTTAAAAACCTGAATTTTTGTTTTTGTTCAGAAGTGATTCCGGCATGCCATTGATCTTTAAATTCTTTGATCTGGCCTTCGTCATTGGTGACTTTATTCCAATTAACTGCACGTTCAAAAAACTGGTTGTGAACCGACATTTTTAAAGATGTATCAGCAAAGACGCTTGCGTTTACATTTCCTAAATCGGTTTGTACAGTAAAGTTTTGCTGTTTGGCATTAATAGCATTTTCCCCTTCAATTGTGTAATACGGACAATGAAACTGGGTGGTCCATTTTACGGGAGTTTTAGCTTCTAATTCGTCGTATAAAACAATATAACCGCCTTCGAGCTGCAGCATGTGTCTGCGGTATAACGTTACGCCAGATTCTCCGTAACCATTTGCTTTGTTTGGTACGACATTAATTTGTTTGAAGCGGTCTAACCAGAATTCACTTTTTATTTCTCCGTAAGCATTACTGGCATCACCCAACGCATATTGAATATGTTTTCCTGAGATGGCTCTTGGAATCCATCCGTAACCTTCTTCACCAATTTTCTGATTTAAACTATCGGCTAAAATAGTATTATAAGCTTTTGAAGATCTATAGAATAATAGATTATGCTTGTCGCTGAAATTGCTGTAATAACCTGTTCCGCCAAAAATTACTTTTCCTTTGTAATTAATGCTAAAAGCATTCTGAGATGCATGTCCATGACCAGAAGAACCAAACGGACTGCTGAATAAATAGCTGCTTAAAGTTTTATCGGCTTTAGCCAAATCTTCGTGCATGGCGACTACACCAACATCACCAAATTTGCGTGTTTTTGGTAAATTCTCCGGCGAAGTTACAGGCAGATTTCTATTGGGTTTATAATTTAATAATCTGAAGAATAAGAAATCATCTGTGCCGTGATAATAAGATGGATAGTCTCTTTTTATTTCGTTTACGTACCAGTTTAAATACGGATTATTCATTTTGTAGGTCAAGGCATCGGCAAACCAGGCTTCGCCTTTTACGATGTACGGAATATTCTCCCACATATCGCCGATTGCGGTACTTGCGGCTCCGTTTGGATGTGTGTACAGCATATAATAAGGGAGGTTTTGCATCCACGGTAATTTAAAATAATCGACTCCGCTAAAATCGCCAAACATTTGCGATAAGTAAATGATGGATTTAAAGTTGACTCTGAAATAGCCATTTCCTTCGTGCCAGCCGCCATCTGTAGTCCCTAAAACCGGAAAACGTGCCGACCAGACTTCGTACATATAAGTAAGCCATTCTTTAGCTTCGGGAACATCATTGATTACGGCAACGGTTGCAATTGCAAGATTTCGTAAAGTAATCTGCCAAACGTGATTATCGCTTACATGCAGTTCAAAACGGTTAGGCAAATGATTGTAGACTCTTTTTGCTCTAATGGTAATTATGTTTTTAAATATTTCTTTTTCCTGTGGTGTCAGGAATTGATATCCTGCATCATAAAACCAGCCTAAGGCTTCTAGCACGGCTCCGCTTGTAAAATCATCACCAGTTGCTAATCCGTCTGGATTCATGGCTGCAAGATTTAAGGCTCTGCGTTTGGCATCCTGAATGAAACGTTCGTCTTTAGTAAGCTGATAGGCAATACATAAATTGCGAACCGGATTACCAACGGCATCACCAAAACCATGATACATTCTTTCTATAATGATCTTTTTTTCTAATTTGTTTTTGCCCGTAGTATCAATTACTCTTTGTGGTTTTTCGGTTGGAAGCGGTGCTAGCATTAGTTTTTCCGCGAAAGCGATAAACTTTTTCGCTTCGGGATTATAGAGATTGTTTTTGTAAAAATCTTCGCCAATACGGTTCATATCCCATAAAAGCGGATGCGATCCTTCGTTGCGTTTTAACACTTCGCTTACTGGCGGTGATACTTTTTCGTTTGCATATTTAGCATCGATGACAAAATCGTAAACAGTAGACCATGTCCATTGAGTACTGCCTTTTAAAGCGTAACCGTATTTCCAGTACCATTTTCCGGGTTTTAAGGCTTGATGAAGCGGATAAACCGCCCAGCGTTGTTCTGCACTCGTTATTAAATCCTGACTGAAATTTTTGTCGCCTGCCAGCATTACTTTATAGCGGACATTGCCAATATTGGGATCTTCGGGTACTTCGCTGCCACTTTCCATTGGTTTAACCATGTCTTTGCCATTTGTTGCAGGCCAAAGCAGGGCAGGAGCATTGGTAGGAACCGTAACTCCGTTTACAGGATAAGGCCATTCTCGGACTCTTGAATGCAGTTTTTCTGCGGTCAGTTTTATTATGGCCGATTGCTGGCTGAAAACCGAAACAGCGGTGAATGATAAAAATAAGGCAATTATATTTTTCATAAAATTTACTTTAAAACTAAATTATATTCCTGATACGAAAGAATCTCCGTTCTTTTTGCACCATTGTTTTAAATAAAGGCGCAGGGCATTTAATTGTTTTTTATAGGATGGATTTACCGCCAGATTGGTGATTTCTCCGGGATCCTTCGTGAGATCAAAAAGCTGTTCTTTTAAATCTCCTTTGTTATATACGATATATTTATAATCTTTTGTAATTACGGCACGTCCGCTAATGTTTAAGAGTTCTTCGTTATCAGCAAAATCGGTTTCGATGACCAGCGTATCGCGAAGAGTTTGATTTGGGTTTTCTATTTTTTTACTGATGTCGATTCCTTTTAGATAGGCGGGTTTGGGTACTCCGGTAAATCCGCAGATGGTGGGGATAATATCGATGCCGTTGCAAACCAGCATGTCATCGGTTCGGGGCTTCCATTCGCCAATTTTGGAAATGATAAAAGGTATTTTGGCCGACTCTTCGTATAATATTTGCTTTTGGTTCCAACTGTGACCTGCATAACCATCGCCGTGATCTGCGGTAAAAATAATAATGGTGTTTTTTTCGATATTGTACTTTTTTAAAGATGCCAAAACCATTTCGATATAACTGTCTACTTTTTCAACTAACCGATTATACGCCCAGCGGTATTGGCGCCATTGATCTGGTGTCCAGTTAACGGTAGGATAGGTTCTGAAACTTACTTTTTGCTGTTCGCGTACAATTTTGGGTTCGTAATCTGGAATTTTCCAGTTAGCAGGCAGAGGCGGACATTGATCTGCAGGAGGTGCCTTTTCCAGAACATCCATTTTTAAATCCTCACCGCGCGCCCATTCGCAAATGTCATGCGGATTTAAAAAGGAAGCCACTAATAAAAAAGGTGTGTTTTTATTTTCTTTGATAAAACGAGCGCAGAATGAAGGTGTTGCAGCATCATTATAATCTTGAAAATTGGTGTTTTCGATATATTCAAAACCATGCTGGCTTTTTTTCGAAGTAGGAACGGGTAAATGCCATTTGCCTACATAACCGGTTTTATAACCTCCGTTTTGGAGAATTTTTCCCATCATCAAAATGTCATCTGGCCATTGACCGTCTTTTTCGGGTGCATTTCCTATAAAACCATTTTCATAAGGCATTTTGCCACTCATGATAGAAGCGCGTGATGGCGTGCACAAAGGCTGTGCGCAATAGGCTTTGGTAAACCGAACTCCGTTTTGGGCCAATTTATCCATTGCGGGTGTATGCAGATTTTTATTTCCTGCGATACTCATGGCATCAGCCGTCTGCTGATCGGTCATGATGATGAGAATATTAGGTCGGTCGGTAGTTTGGGCATTCCCTAAAAAAGGAATGTGCAATACCACGAAAAGCCATATAAAAAATATGTTTTTTTGAAACATGATCTTTAAGATTATAATTTGTTTTGTAAACGCTCTGAATTACAAAACGAATTTAATGATCAATGTTATAAGAAGGTTTTGAATTTGTGTAAAATGATATTAAATTTATCTAAAAGGCTGTAATTTATTGTAATTCGTGGGGATTTAACCGCAATCCCGATAGCTATCGGGAGCAAAGACTTACGCAAAGTTCGCAAAGTTTTTTTGCTCTCAAGTTGGCTAAGTTTTTTTGCTCGCAGATTTGGCAGATTTAGCAGATTTTTTAATCAATTTAATCCTTTAATCTGTGGCTAATAAAACTTTGCGAACTTTGCGGTTAAATTCGCCACGAATTCACGAATCTAATGTGAAAAAAATCTGCTAAATCTGCTAAATCTGCGTGAAACAAAAAAACTTTGCAAGATTAATTACAATGCGTATTCTGTCTTTTTAAATTTCTGGAAGGCATTGGCGCAAGCACCAAGTAAACCTGCTTTATTTCCAAGAGTTGCTGCTACAATTTCAGTGTTAGAGAAAGAAACGGGAATTGCAGTCTTTTTTACCCGTTTTGTTAATTCATCAATGTAGAATTGGCCTGCTTCGCTGATTCCTCCGCCAATGATTACTTTTTGCGGGCTGAATATATTCACATAATTTACAATTCCGGCTGCTAGATAGTCAAAATGATGTTGCATAGTTTTTATAGCATTTTCTTCGCCTGCAAGATATTTTTCGATAATAATTTTCCCATCGATATTTTCTTCAGCCAGTATATTTTGAGATTTGTAGTATTTAATTAGTGCAGTCACAGAAGCATAACTTTCTAAACACCCATTTCCTCCACAGGCACATTTTAGTCAGTTCTGCTGGATTATGGTATGTCCTAATTCGGCGCCGCGATTCTGGTAGCCTCCAAATAGTTTTTTATTGATCATTATGGCACCGCCTATTCCAGTGCCAATGGTTAAAAAAATAGCACCATCGCTGTCTTTTGCCGCACCATAGATTACTTCGGCAAGCCCCATTAGGTTGGCATCATTATCAATTACGATATTATGGCCGGTTATGTCGTTTAAAATTTTTCCTAAAGGAAGTTGTTCAAATCCCGGCAAGTTTACTCCTCCGCCCACGATTACGTCATTCTCTATTAAACCGGGAAAACCAATTCCAATACCTACAATAGGCTCATGCAATTGATCTGTACATTGTGTAATAGCATTTACAATCAGGTTTATTATTTCTTTTTCAGTTTTTACTTCGCTAAGAGATACTAAAAAAGAAAACAGAATTTCTCCAAGTTCATTAACAACACCACATTTCAGTGAAGTACCGCCAATATCAATACCAATTGCATAAGAATTTGATATTTGTATGTCATTTAAGGTATTCATAATCTTTGTTTTATTTTATTATTTTCGTTTCCTCTAGAAACAATTAATGCAGAACGACAAGTTCTGCATTAATGTCCAAAAACCAAGTAATTTTATAAAAAAAATAATGGGTTATTTTAACCTAATCTGTATTATGATTTAGGTTTATTTATAGATTTGGCAAAATCTCTCCATATTTGAAATTGTTCTGGAGTTAATATTGCTTTTTCTTTAGTTGTTATGTCTTTTTTCCAAGCTTCAAGTTTCTCTTTTCTTTGATCGTAAAAAAGTGCTGGATCGTCTTTAATTGCTTTTTGTCCTTTGCCATTTTCTGCAATCAAATCGTGCATTTTCTGTCTATTTGCATTGCTTAATTTCATCACTGTAAATATAGAATCTCTCAGCACTTTCATATCTTTAGGTTTGTCTTGCGCAAACGTAAATGTGGTGATTATTACTAAACTGAATACTAATATTATCTTTTTCATAATTTTAGCTTTTTGTTTTTAATATTTAGGATTTTGTCGTGTAATGCTCTTATTTACATCCGTTTCATTTTGAGGGTAAGGATATAATTCATGTTTTCCTGACACAAAATTGGTGATAGAAGGGAAGAAGTAAGTAGATCGAATCGCTTTTACGGCAGTATTTGTTTCAGCTAATTTAGTTCCTAAAATTCCCCATCGGATTAAATCGGCTCTGCGCATTCCTTCTCCGGAAAGTTCCCACGCTCTTTCCTGTTGTATTGCTTTAAGAAAGTTATCCTTATTTAATCCAGCAGCCAGATTGATTGCCGCAGCTGCGGGTTTTGCCAATAATTGTGCAGTAGCAGTTGCTCCAGACCCTTTTCCGTCTGTGCTTGTAATGGTTACTGTTGGTACAGAAGTATAACCATCACCAGAACGTAACATTCCAATGGTATTTACTCCTCCGCCTGACAGCGTTATTACTGCTGCAGCAGCATCTGTCCCGCCTCCGCCTGTAATTTGTATCACTACATTTGCCGCAGCAGTGTATCCTGTACCTTTGTTTCCTAAAGTTATGCCAATTCTGCTTCCTGCAACATCTGCACCAAAACCTCTTTTTCTTACCTGATTTATAGCATCGTAGGCAATCGTATTTGGTCCTTCGTTTAATTCATTTTCTACTTCGGCACGCATTAAAAGAAGATCAGAGTAACGCATAACTACCCAGTTAATATGTGTATAAACTCTTTCGGCAGTTGCGTTGGTCTGATATTCTCTGCTCCATTTTCCAACCGTCCATCTTTCGTCCTGATTGGTGGTTAAAAGCGGTAATTTATTGCCAAGATTATTAATAGAATATGTAGCAATCGAAAAATCCCTGCGCTGATCGGCAGCATTAAAGCTGTTGTAAAATGGTTTCGGCACTAAGCATCTTGAAATATTCGAAGGATAAACTCCGTTTGCTGTCGCTGGACCATTAAAATTTCCAACCCAAGATGCATTTCCTAAAGTTCCTGCGGGATTATAAAAAGCGATCTGGAAAATATTTTCGGTTGGTTCTAAAACGTGCTGGCATTGGTTTTTGAACACTTTAGAATAAGATGGATTTAGTTTATAAGGATTTTGAGCCATTACATCATTAATCTCTTTCTGTGCCAGCTTATAATATTCTTTGTAATCTGAAGGACGTTTTATAGTTCCGTCTGCCTGTAAAGAATATCCTCCGGCAAATAAAGCCACTCTTGCCAACATGGCTTTTGCTCCCCATTTATTGATACGTTCATCTGTAGGTGTTTGTTCAGGCAGAAGAAGAGCAGCTTCCTGCATGTCTTTTATAATTTGACGGTAAATTTCGTAGCGGTCCACCAGACCAACTTGCAGATTATCTCCTGATTGAGAACTTTTTGTTTTGAAAGGCACATCACCCCATAAACGTACTAGTTCAGAATAGTAGAATCCGCGGAGAAATTTGGCTTCACCCAGCATCCTGTTTAACTGATCTTTCTGGGTTTGAGTGCCATTGGTAAACAGATCCATTTGAGGAATTCTTTCGATTACTACATTCGCTCTGTCAACTCCTTCGTAAAGTTTGCTCCACGCGGTGTAAAAAGTGGTAGTTTGAGAAATTCCCTGATAATGTGCTATTGTTCTCCAGTCATCAGCTCCAATTCCTGTCATTTGTTCAATATCGGTATCGGCATCAAAAATTAGAGAAATATTCCAGCCGTAACTATCAAGTGATGACATGGATTCGTAAACACCAAGTGTTGCCATATAGGCTTCATCTACATTTGAGAAAAAGTTGGCAGTTGTAAAATAGGAGTAAGGCGTTACTTCCAGTTCTTTATCACAGGAATTTAAAGGTAATAGAAGACAAGTAATGCTCGCTGCTATAATTGCTCTGCGGGAAAATATATATTTTTTCATCTTATTAAAATTAAATTATAGTGAAATATTTAAACCTGTAACAAAAGATTTACTTCTAGGATAAGCACTGAAATCTACGCCTCGGGTTATGGCATTGTTGTAGACGCTTACTTCAGGATCATATCCAGAATATTTTGTAAACACATATAAATTATAGGCAGTAAAATAAATTCTCAAATTGGAAATTTTAGATTTTTTCAGCCATTCTTTAGGAAGTGTATATCCTAAACTGATATTGTTGATTCTTAAAAACGAACCGTCTTCAATGATATCGCTGTACAAACGTCCGGTAGTATTACCGTTGAAAGCAGGATTTGTTTTACCAGCATTTAGGGCAGTCAATTCATCAGGATCAGTTACTCGCTGTCCTGCGGCATTAATAGTTGTCCATCTGTCTGCATAAATTGCGAGTGTATTCAGATTGTCTAAATTCAGTCTTGAATTGTTTAATACGTTTGCATTATAAATATCGTTTCCTACAGTAAAATCAAGGAATACACTTAGATCTAGTCCTTTATAAGTAAAAGTATTATTGAAACCACCCGTGTATTTTGGATTTGCATCGCCAATAGCTGTTCTGTCCAAATCGTTGATTACGCCATCGGGAGTTCCATCTGGTCCACTTATATCTTTAAATTTTATAAATCCAGGCTGTACTACAATATTATCGCTGACAACGCCAGTTTTTAATGTATACACTTTTGTTGTTGGATTATAATCGAAATCATTTACCTGATACAGTCCGTCACGAACATAGCCGTACATAGTGCCAACTGGTTTTCCTACTTGTAAAATATAGTCGTTTTTATCTGTGTAACTATTTGTAATCAGTGAGTTTTCGCCCTGGCTTAAAGCCAATACTTTTGTTTTGTTGAAAGCAATATTAAAAGTACTGTTCCATGCAAAATTGTCTGTTTTTACATTCGTTGTATTCAATGTAAACTCGATACCGCGATTAGAAGTGGCTCCAATATTCTGAAACTGTTTTTTAAAACCTGAACTTGCAGGCACGCGAGTATTGTAAAGCAGGTCTTTAGATTTATTTTCGTATATCTCAGTTGTTAAAGATATTCTTTGATTAAAAAATCCTAGATCAAGACCTAAGTTGGTCGATTTTGTAGCTTCCCATTTCAAATATGGATTTGGCAGATTATTTTGAAATGCTGTAATATGAGTCTGATTATTTAAAGGATAAGAACCTGAGTTAAAAATTCCCAAAGCAGCATAATTTGCGATTCTATTATTTCCCGCTTCACCATAACTGGCTCTAAATTTTAAATCGGAGAAAACAGGCAGTTTTTTCATAAAGCCTTCTTCGATAACTCTCCATGCTGCAGATACGGCAGGAAAATATCCCCATTGATTTTCAGTTCCGAATTTTGAAGATCCGTCAGCTCTAATACTGGCAGAAAACAGATATTTATTTTTATACGAGTAGTTTGTTTTTGCGAAAAAAGATAACAAAGCATCATCTTCGGAAAAAGTTGTCGGAATTCCTGCAATTGTGCCTAATTGTAATTTATCCCAGCCTAAATTAACTTCGGGAAAGGCTGAAGCAGTTGTAGTAACTCCTTCGGAATAGTTATAAATATATTCCTGTCCGACAGTTGCATCAAATTTATGGATTTTATTAAAGGTTTTAGTATACGTTAAAACGTTGTTATAGTTTAATCTTGTTGCAATATTATGTGTAACACCGCCAAATGCACCGCCACTTCTAATAGCCAGAATACCTCTTGAGTCATTAAAGAATTTATTTTTAATGCTGTTGTCCGTATAACTAACCAGACCGCGGTAAATTAAATTTGGCGTAATATTGTATTGCAGCTGTAAACTCATATTAATAGATCTTGTAACCGCTTCTCTTTTTTGGCTGTCAATTGTAATAAGCGGACTTTGAAATGTTGGCGAATCTTGATTGTCCAAAGGATCTACTGTGAGTGTCTTTAAATCTTCGTCTGATCCGATTTTTCCAATTGTAGGTCTGTACTGAAGTAAATTCTGCAGCATGCTTAATCTCGCATTTCCTCCGTCGCCTGTAGATAAACCTGTTACTTTTTGATTGGAATAATTGACAATAGCATTAACAGTAACCTTTTTGCTGATTGTATTAGTTACGTTTAGTTTTGCGATATTTTTGACAGAAGCGCTTCCAAGCATAATTCCCTGATCATTATTAACCGAATAGAAAGCGTTGTATTTCGTGTCATTTTCGCCTCCGCTGATACTTATTTTGTGGTATTGGCTTTCTACAGCATTTCCAAAAACCTCATCTTGCCAGTCAATTCCTTTTCTGTTTTTGTAAAGACCTCCCAGTTCATCGTAAGTGCCAAAAGTATTAGTGAATTTCTGTAACCTTGCATCATCAGTTGCAGCTTCATACAGTAACTGCGTGTATTGATAGGGATTCATTACAGGAAGTGTTTTTGCTATTGTTTTAATACCACCGTAAGTATCATAACTTAAGGTAAGTTTTCCTCCTTTTGCTTTTTTAGTGGTTACCAGAACAACTCCATTAGCACCTTGCGCACCATATATAGCGGTTGAAGCAGCGTCTTTCAAAACATCCATTGATTCTACATCCATTGGATCCAGAAAACTTAATCCGCCGGTTTGAGCTACGCCGTCAACTACATAAAGAGGTTCGTTGCTTTGTGTAATAGAACCTCCGCCTCTAATTCTAAGAGTTGGCTCAGCTCCTGGAGTTCCATCTGACATTGTTACCTGCATACCCGCGATGCGTCCCTGTAAAGCCTGCGCCACGTTTTGTACTGGAATTTTTGCCAATTCCTGTCCTTTAACAGAAGAAATGGCTCCAGTAAGATCTTTTCTGGTTTTGGTGCCGTAACCTACTACAACTACCTCGTCCAGATTATTAGTGTCATCTGTTAATTTGGTATTGATGCTTGTTCTGTTTTTAACCTGTTCTTCTTTGGTCTTTGTTCCAATATAAGAAAATACCAAAACAGCATTAGATTTTACTTTGATTTGATAGTCACCATCCATAGAAGTAATGGTGCTGTTTTTAGTTCCTTTTTCAGAAACTGTGGCTCCAGGCATTGGAATATTTTGCGCATCTGTAACTTTACCTTTAACAGTAATGTTATCCTGGCCGTACATCAATTTGCAAGTCGCCAGCAGCAAAAATAAAAATATAGTCCTTTTCATAATTTATTCGTTTAGACGAAATAAGTTTGAGACTTATTTCGCATTGATGTTATCTAAGTTGAGTTTTTGTCTTGTTAAATAAAATTCGTTACTATTTTGCTGCTCTTTATTTAAATGATTTTTTAAAAAGCTAAAATGAGTTGTGGAGAAAATTATAACAATTTATTAATTTGAAAATAGGACAGGGGTATTTTCTGTTTTGTGAAAAAAAATAAATTCTGTAATAGTCGGTTGGTTTCTTTTTGCTTGGTCATGTTTTTTTGATTTTAATTGAAACAAATATAGAAATCGACTATAAAGTTCAGTTTTGAATACGTCCAAAATGCTATTGATTTTGATTAATACAACGTTTTCGTTACCTGTAAACATTGGAAATATCAGTGTTTTATACTATTTCTTTCAAAACTAAATTTTAAAGAAAGCGCCGTAAATAGTAATCAGTTTTAAAATATACTCTGTTGCGTATTCGTTAGGCAAAAGAAAGTAAATTGTTAACTAAAATATTAAATTTTAACGGCAAAAAAAGTGGCGCATATTTTTCTCATACAGATAAAACTTGTTAAAGAATAACTTGCATTGCTGATCAGTGATAATTGAAATCAAACAAAATGATTTTAGTGCCTGGTAATGACAATTAAAAATATACTTTTTCAATTGGATATTTTATTTCTGAAGTATAATTTTAAAATGTCAAAAAGATGAAGAGTGATTTATAAAGAAAAAGGCAACCTAAAAGCTGACTATTTTTGAAGTTGTGCATTCCTATTTTAAAGGAAGTCTGATGATGCGAATATCATCATGAAAAGCGATGCGTGTTAGTACATTATCGCTGGTAATTACGCTTCCATCGGCATCTTTTCCAGCTTCGCGATAAACACCCCATTTTAAGTAACCAACATTTCCTACAGCGGGGTTGCCTGTGAACGTTACAAAATTATTTCGTTCCAAAACCAGATTATAATCGGATTGATCTGGAAGCTTAACGTATATTTTCATATATCCTGTTTTATCCATTGCCCATTTTACTTCAATTCGAAATTTAATCCATTGATTAATATATGGACGATAATCGGTAATCAGATTATCCTGGTACTCATAATCTCTTGCAACGACAGCATTTCGTTTAGTAAGAATTCTTAAAGGCAGTAATTGATTATCGGACATTTTCAGCTGGAAAAGATTATCTCCATACGCTGGGTTTGCGTTATTCCACTGCTGCCAATCTTTCAATAAAATGCTAACCTCGTATCGGTGTTCATCTCCAGGCACGTAGCGGTATTTAGCTAGAGAAACGGCGTCAGCTTCACTGCGGTAAGCACCATCAGAAAAATAACCAGTATCGCCAAGCGTCACTTTGTGTGCTACCGCATATTTCCCTGAACTGGAGGCTGCGGTTATATAAACAGCATCTGAAGCAGTTGCATGAGTGCCGGTTATACCGGTAATTCCTGAGGTAACTTCACCGGATTCGTAATTGACGTTTAGAATGGTATCGTTTATGGCTTTAATTGGTGCTTCAGGTTTTGAATTGTCATTATCGTCTTTACTGCAGGCAGTTACTGCTATTAATGTCATACTGAAAGCAGTCAGTTTTAGTAGGTTATTTTTTTTCATTGTGCTTTATGATTTTATGTAAAATAAAGTTTCCTTATTTCTAACGGGTAATTAGAAATAAGGAAACGTATTTAGAATTATGTTTTTTGTTACTGCAAAGCTGTTTTGATTTCACTTTTTTTACCATCAACTGTGACCGTTAAATTGATGTTTCCTTTTTCGAAATCATTTCCAGCGTTTGGCTGGATGCTAATTTGAGGTGCTTTATTTCCGCTGTAAGGATAGACAACGCTTATAAATTGCTGTGTCTTGGCATCATTTTTAGGTTTTTCGAAAACAAAAGCAGGTCTTGCCATTTCTTTTGCATAAACATAGGACACTTTGCCTTCTTCTTCATTTAAAACAATTTTATCAGTATTCAAAGATTGGATCAAAAGATTATTTCCGTCTTCGTAAGTCGTATAAACACTATTATTCACTTTATCGAAAATAGGCTTGCTGTCTTCTTTTAACTGAAAGTGAACGCCTAGATTCCCTGTTGCTTTGCCAATGGCTTTATCAATGATAATAAAGTATTTCTGCTCAATAAAAAGAATGCTTCTTTGATGATTTAATTCGGTATAACTTGGGTTAGTGTAGGTTAAAACATCAAGGTTTTTATTTGTCTGCCACTTATTTTGTTCAGCTTTGGTAATGATCATATTCTCATTATTCAACGTCAAAGTGTTGTGCACTTTTGTCTGGCGATACCAGTTTCTCATTTTGGTTACTTCGGCATCACCGCTGTAAAGATATGATCCTGAGTCGGGCATAAAATTGCGTCCTTTTATCCAGAGTTCAAAAGTGCCGTTATCAGGCTGCGCATGAAATTCTGCTGGTGGTCCTGCCTTTACAATCATAACAGCTGCTTTATCATTCCATCCATTTCTAAAGGTGTAAAAGCCGCCATCAGGCAATGCATTTGAGAGATTGGATATTTTTCCTTCTGCACCGTCTGTAGCAAAATATTTGATAAGCTGGTTGTCTGGAAAAAGTTTTGACCAGCTTAAAAACTGTTTTACTCTGGCACTTTTTTCTATCGGCCAAGAATCTCCAAACATAGGATTGTTGTAATCAGGAAAGGAGATATTTGCTGTCGCCACGATCATTTTTTCAATTGTTTTGATGTATGAATCAGGAAACTCTTTTTCGACTCCCGCCATTTTTGCTGAATTGTATGCTTTCAAAAAAATCTCGATACACGCAACATGATAGGTAGGAGAGAGCTCCCACTGCACGCCATCTGCAAAAACCTGTTTTTTTATTTCACGGTTTAGAATTTCAATACCGCTTTTGCGCCATTGTTCTGCTTGTTTCAATTCAGGAAAAGAAGCTCCGGCACTTAAAACACGCTGCGCTTCAAACAATAAATGATTTCCTTCTTTACTGTAATGTTTTGGAATATAAGCGGCCTGTTTGTTAAAGCTGTTCAAAAATTCCATTAAAAAAGAAGGTGTAAAGTTCGGAGAAACCACAAACAAGTTGAAAGTTCCTGGAAAGATCTGCAAACGTTCTGATACTTCCAGCGGACGCCATGCTATGCTGTCGTTTTCGGCAGAACGGCCTAAATAATTTTTCTTTTCCCAGTCGCGGAACTGCAGAATCCATTCCATGGCATATTTTTCGTCTGCACTGCTTCGATAAGCCATTCCCATTGGAAGCCACCAGGTTAATCGGTGTAACTGCCAGCGTACTTCATTATCTTTTACCGGCCAATAATCCCAATTGATGTCTTTTCCATAATCAAAAAATCCATATCCTTTCTGAGGTTTAAATAGATGAAGTAAAGCATTATCGGCTTTTTCCTGATTGGCTTTTCCAATATCCTTTCCTCTAAATCGAGTTTCATCTCCAACATTAAAATCGGGATTTTTAATGTTTTTACGGTTTTTATAATAGTTTAATAATTCTCTGGCAGCTTCATCATATTTTTTTGAATTGTATAGCTGATTTACTTTTTCTAAACCAGTGTAATTTAGGTTTATTACATCAAAACTTTCTTTATTTATGGCAGTTTCCTGTGCATTGCTAAATGAAAACATAAGCATCAGAAAAAACAGCATATTTATCTTTTTTAAATTTATCATCTCACTTTTAATTTAAATAAATTCTATTGCTTTTATTGTTAATACATAAGAAGCTATTAAATTGATTCTTTATAATATCAAAAGTAGCTTCTTAAAGTTTTTAATTGGGATATTATTTTCAAATTAATTAACGAAGTGCTAAAGCTTAATTTGTTTGATTTCTGCGTATCTTTTTAGAGCTTCCAGATAATAATAATCTGCATAATCAAGCGGCGTATCAATTTCTGAATTATATAAAAAAGCGCCAACGCTGTGTTTTAATAAGAAATAATTATTCTCTCCAGGTTTAGCCAGATAAGCATCTGATGACAATGATTTTAAAATTTCTTCAGCATAATCAGCGTATTTTTTTCCGTATTTTACCTGAGTACTTAAATCTAGCAGAGCTGAAGCTATCACTGCCGCAGCAGAAGCATCTCTTGGAGCCAAAACTTCAGTATCCATTGCATTATGCACATCAAAATCCCAAACCGGAATTTTATCTTTAGGCATTCGGGGATGATTCATGATAAAAGAGGCTATATTTTCTGCCTGCTGTAAGAACTTTGGATTTTTGGAATTGGCATAACACATCGTATAACCGTATAATCCCCATGCCTGACCGCGAGCCCAAGCAGAATCATCTGTAACTCCCTGATGCGTTCCTTTATGAATTACTTTACCCGTTTTAGGATTGTAATCCACTAAATGATACGAACTGTAATCTTTTCTAAAATGGTTTTTCATTGTTGTCAATGCATGAGTATTGGCCGCGTTTGCATATTCAGGTTTGTTGAATTGAATAGCGCTCCAATACAAATATTCCAGATTCATCATATTGTCGATGATTACTGGATAATGCAACCAGGCAAAGTCCCAAGAACGAATTGTTCCAACAGTCGGGCTAAAACGCGCATAAAGGTTAGCAGCTCCATCAGCTAATGCAGGGAGATAAATTTTGTCGCTGGTAATTCTGTAAGCGTTTCCATAAGAGCAATACAGCATAAATCCTACATCATGGGTATTTTTGATGTTTCGTATGGAATCTAAGGCAAGTGTAAACTTCTTTGCTTCGTCTGCAATTGATTTGTCACCTGTAAGTTCATATCCATACCATAGGCTTCCTGGAAAAAAACCAGTTGTCCAATCTGTTAAACCTGCCAGTCTTACTGTACCATCCGGATTTACTGAACGGGGGTTTTTGCCCGGCTTATAGGTTTGGGCTGCCTTGTTCAATTGAAATTGAATAACTTCAGTTGTTTTTTTAAACCACAGCAGAGACGGATCATCATTTTGAACGGTCTTTGCAAATGTGCTTAAAGTAACAGCCGAGAGCGCTAGAAATAAGTTAAAGGTTTTTCTCATAGTTTAGTCGTTTATATCCTTTATTCGGTTTAATTGAATATTTATAAAGCGAATTTAAACTTGAGGTCCAAAACGGTCTTTCAAATTCTATCATAAATGTTTTGAATTTGTGTAAATGGCCTGGAATTGTTGATTTTTGTGGAGATATATTTGTGAAATATTCTAGATTATTCTTCAATAAACTTAGAATGATGTAAAGTCTTATAAAATAAGTTTACCTTTTGTAGAAAAGTTTATGGTATTTAAGTTATTGGTATCCAGTGTGTTGTTTTGGATTCTGATTGTTTGGACAAATTAAAGGGCAAATTATAAATGATATTGTTATGTAGTATATTTCTAAAAAAAACAAGCTGTTTTAATTTGTACCTCTGATTTGTTAATTTACTGATAATTAATAGGTTTCATTTTGTGCATCGGCAAGTAAATATGATAAAGTAGCTTCACGCTTATAAACGCAATCAAAATAACAAAGCCATTCCGTAAAGGATGGCTTTGTTATTTATAGTATATCTAAGGAAGAACTAATTTAGCTAAGCATTTCAAAACTTCCTGGTTTTTCTTCATTTGCATCATATTCCCCAGCAGAATTTTCATTTAAATCTTCTTCTTCCCAATCATTTTCATCATACTCTGATTCGAAATCATATTCTAAATTATCTTCCAAATCTCCAAGTTCTAGATTATAGTGATTTGAAGATTTTAGACTATTGCTGTAATCGCCTTCTAGATAATCATCGTAATTTAATAGTAGCTGTTCCTCATAAGAATTCATTTCAAATTCAAATTCATTAGATGTGTAATTGTGAGATCTCATATTGATAAGTTTTATAGAATGAATAAGCATATCTAATCTTTCAATTAGATTATTTTAAAATTACTGTTTAGAATGTCAGATTTGTTATATGATTTTGTTCCACTATTGTCAAATTTTCATTTGCGAAAAATTGAGTTGTAAAAAAGAAGGAATTGTTTAGAATTTTTCGCAACCTGATGAATTGTAATAAAAAGTTACATAATCCCAAAAGCTTTCGAAACTGACTTTTCTTTATCTTTATCAATAAACTTAAAATTGAATTGATTTAATTTTTATTATAAATACATGCACTACATATGGTTTTAGCCGTTATATGAATCAAAAAGTTTAAAAATTGACACGATTTGTATTTTTAAATTCAATAATAATATTGTTCTTTGATTAATGAACTTTCTTACAATTTTATAGTTTTTTTCAAGATTGTTTTTTCCACTAAATATATCGATAGAAGTTTCGGCAAATGCTGAAGTTTTGATTATTTAAAAAGTCACATCCTTATAGACTATCTAAAAAACCATATATATGTCAGACAACAATTATTCAAGAAGAAAATTTTTAACCGATACTTTATTAGCGGCCGCAGCTGCAACCGCAGTACCAAGCTTCTTGTTTTCGAATGAATTGAAATTTCCTAAAACAACTGCCGACAAAGTAAACCTTGCCTGTGTCGGAATTGGTAATCGCGGTGCAGATATAATTCGTGAACTTTATAATACAGGATTAGCAAATATAGTAGCGCTCTGCGATGTGGATATGGAAGCGCCTCAAACTTTAGACATATTGAAGCAGTTTCCTGATGTGCCTCGATTTAAGGACTTCAGGCAAATGTTCGATAAAATGGGAAATCAAATAGAAGCAGTTTGCATTGGGACTCCTGATTTTTCTCATTTTCCTATTACAATGATGGCAATTAATCTTGGGAAACATGTTTATGTAGAAAAACCAATGGCACGTACTTTTGATGAAGTTGAGCTTATGATGAAAGCTGCAAAAAAGCATCCGAAAGTAGTAACCCAAATGGGAAATCAGGGACATTCTGAAGCTAATTATTTTCAGTTTAAAGCTTGGACAGATGCAGGAATTATAAAAGATGTAACTGCCATCACGGCGCATATGAATTCGCCTAGACGCTGGCACGGATGGGACACTAAAATTAAATCGTTTCCGCCAGCTGAACCTATACCAACTACTTTAGATTGGAACATTTGGCAGATGCAAACTTATGGGCATCAGTTTAATAAAGAATTTGTAAACGGTCAATGGCGTTGCTGGTTTGATTTTGGAATGGGAGCATTGGGAGATTGGGGAGCTCATATTCTGGATACAGCACATCAGTTTTTAGATCTTGGACTTCCTTATGAGGTTGATCCAATAAAACTAGATGGACACAATGATTTTTTCTTTCCGATGTCGACTACACTTTCATTTAAATTTCCAAAAAGAGATAGTAAACCGCCAGTTGAAATAAAATGGTACGATGGTGTTGACAATCTTCCGCCAATACCTTCGGGTTATGGAGAACAAGGTTTAGATCCGAATATTCCGCCACCGAGCAATGGTGCTGTTTTACCTGCCAAATTAAATCCTGGTAAAATTATTTATAGTAAAGATTTGACTTTTAAGGGAGGTTCACACGGAAGTACTTTGTCGATTATTCCAGAAGAAAAAGCAAAAGAAATGGCTTCACGACTGCCTTTTGTACCGGAAAGTACATCCAATCATTTTGCTAATTTTCTAAAAGCTTGTAAAGGAGAAGAAAAAACACGTTCTCCTTTTGAGATAGCTGGACCTTTAAGCCAGGTTTTCTGTCTTGGAGTTTTAGCGCAATGGACTGGAGAAAAAATTGTTTTTGATAGAAAGAATAAAATTATCACCAGCAGTAAAAATGCCAATGAATTACTTGTAGGGCCGCCGCCTCGTAAAGAATGGGAGCAATTTTATAAAGTATAATCTTTTTTATAATAGAATAAAAAACAAATTTATTATTGACCATTGATAAACATTCGAGTACATAAATTATTGATTTTTATTGTTTTTCTAGTCAGCCTGACATCCTATTGTCCTGCTGATTGGAACCGCTACATTATTACTGGTAAAGCTCAAGGAACAACATACAATATTGTTTATTATGGAAAAGACAGTATTGTCACAAAACAAACAATTGATCAAAAATTAATTCAGCTGGACAGTTCACTTTCATTATATAAAAACTATTCAAAAATAAATCAGTTTAATAAATCAGAAAAAGGAATCGTTCTAGATGATCATTTACTTGCTGTTATCAAAAAATCATTAATTGTAAATAAAGATGCAGATGGACTTTTTGATATAACGATTTACCCTCTTGTAGAAGCTTGGGGATTTGGTAAAACAAAGACAAACAATATCCCAGATAATTCTGAAATACTTTCACTTCGAAATTGTGTAAGTAGCAAATTAATAGAATTGAAAGGAAATTATCTTTATAAGAAGAATCCATGCGTAAAAATCGATCTCGATGGAATAGCGCAAGGTTATAGTGTCGATATTTTGGGAGATTTGCTAGAACAATATAAAATCAATGATTATGTTGTCGAATTAGGAGGAGAGATAAGAGTAAAAGGAACAAAAAAACCTTCTGGCGAGAAAATGAAAATTAGAATCGAATCGCCTTCAGAAGATGAATTTGATCTTCAGCCATTTAATGAAATCATCAATTTAAATAAAGGGGCTATCACAACATCTGGAAGCTACAGAAAATTTCATGAAAGTAATGGCCGAAAAATTACGCATCTTATAAACCCTAAAACAGGTTTTCCGCAAGATAATGAACTCATTAGTGTTACAGTATATGCAGATGACGCAATAACTGCTGATGCTTATGATAATGCTCTAATGATGATGGGACTCGAAAGGGCAATGGATTTTGTTGAAAAACGAAAAAAAATTGCGGCCTATTTTATTTATAGAAATAATTCTGGCACTGTTTCCATAAAAGCGAGCAGTGCTTTTCTAAAATTAAAAAAAGACTAACTATTATAAACCACATGAAACGCAGAGATTTTATACGACAAACAGGCTTATTTACAACGGGCTTATTACTGCATCAGCACATTTTACAAGCGACTGTTTTAAATGAGAAAAAAAAGAATATTGCCGTTGCAGTAATTGGCTGCGGCGACAGAGGAAACGGATTGAGCTTTGTTCTTAAAGAAATGCCCGATGATTTTACACTTAAAACAGTTTGTGATGTTTTGCCATTTCGACTTAATCAGGCTAAAACGATCAATAAAACAAGTAACTTAAATTATGAAACTGATTATCGTAAAGTTTTAGATGATAAAAAAATTGATGCTGTAATTATTGCCGTTCCGTTATATCTTCATTTCGAAATTGCATCGGCTGCAATTAAAGCAGGTAAGCATGTTTATCTCGAAAAAACAATGACTTATGATGCCGATCAGGCGCTTGCTTTGGTTAATTTAATGAAACAGCATCCGAAGCAAGTATTGCAAGTTGGACATCAATATCGATACACACCGCTTTATTTTAAAGTAAAAGAGATGATTGATAAAGGTTATCTGGGCAAGGTAACACAAATTGACTGTCGCTGGGATCGTAATGCGAGCTGGCGAAGACCTGTTCCCGAAGGCTGTACTGACAGACAGATTAACTGGCGTATGTATAAAGAATATTCGGGAGGATTACCAGCTGAACTTTTATCTCATCAGGTTGATTTTATAAACTGGGCTTTCAACACACATCCTGACGAAATAATCGGAACGGGCGGAATAGATTATTATAAAGACGGCAGAGAAACTTATGACAATGTTCAGACCATATTGCGATACAGCAAAGAAGGTATGATTGGAAATTTCGGTGCTACTTGCAGTAATGCAAAAGACGATTATTTATTTAAAATTAAAGGAACAAAAGGTACAATTCAATTATTGGTAGATGAAGGTGTTTTCTTTCCTGAAAAACAAACAAGAAAAGAATTAGAAGTTGTCGATGGCGTTACGGGCGCTACAAAAATTGAATGGAACAATGATGGCGGTATTCCAATTTTGAAAGAGAAATCAAAAGATGGAAGTTGGTACGCGCTTCAGGAATTTTATAAAACTATTAATGAAGGAAGTTTACCAGCATCGAATGTCATTACTGGTGCAACTACTGCTTTCTGCGTACACTTAATGAATAAATCAATATATGAAGATTCCATCCAAAAATGGAAGCCTGAATTTAATCTTACTAATATCTAAACCACATATATAATGAAACAAATTGCAACACTCTTTTTTTTATTTGCAGCATTATTTTGCAACGCACAATCAGGTAATTGGCAGTCGTTATTTGACGGAAAAACACTGAATGGATGGAAACAGCTCACAGGTTCAGCTTCTTATAACGTAGAAAACGGAATGATCGTTGGTACTACAGTAGAAAAATCTCCAAATTCTTTTCTGGCATCTGATACACGCATAACGGGAGACTTTGTACTGGAAATGGAAACCATGATGACTGATAGCATTTCTAATTCTGGAATACAGTTTAAAAGTAATTTTGATCCAAAAGCCAATGACGGAAAAGGAAAAGTTTATGGATATCAATATGATGTAGATCCTACTTCAAGAAAATGGAGCGGCGGAATTTATGATGAAGGAAGAAGAGAATGGCTTTATCCAGTTTCGAACAATCCAAAAGGACAGATTCTTTTTACTCCAAATGTTTTTCACAAGGTTCGTATTGAATGCATTGGTCAGAAAGTGAAAACATGGCTGGATGATCAGCCAGTTTCTTTTTTGGTGGATACTTTATCGGCAAATCAAGGAATTATTGCGCTGCAAGTTCATGCTATCGGAAAAGCTAAAGATGCTGATATTAAAATTTATTGGAAAAATATTAGGGTTCAGACTAAAAACATAAAAGAACTTCCTTTTCCTAAAGGAGTTTATGTCGCGGGTTTAACTCCTAACAAATTAACTTCATACGAAGAACAAAATGGCTGGAAACTATTGTTTGATGGAAAAACGACAAATGGCTGGGTTGGAGCTCATAAAAATACTTTTCCAGAAAAAGGATGGAAAGTGAAAGAAGGCATCTTGCAGGTAATGGCATCAAACGGAGATGAATCTACGAACGGAGGAGATATTGTGAGTAAAAATGAATATGAGGCATTTGATTTATCATTTGATTTTAAACTAACAAAAGGTGCTAATAGCGGTATAAAATATTTTGTAACATTAAATGAACAAAGTAAAGGTTCTGCAATAGGATTAGAGTATCAATTACTTGATGATGATGTTCACCCTGATGCAAAATTAGGCAGAGAAGGCAACCGTACACTTGCTTCTCTTTATGATTTAATCAAAGCAAAAAAAACAGAGCGTTTTTTCCGTAAGCCTGGAAATTGGAATACAGGAAGAGTAATTGTTTATCCAAATAATCATGTTGAGCATTATCTAAATGGTGTAAAAGTTTTAGAATATGACAGAGGCTCGCAAGCATATCGTGATTTGGTAGCGCAAAGTAAATATAAAGTATGGCCAAATTTTGGAGAGGCACAAAAAGGGCATATTTTAATACAAGATCATGGTAATGAAGTAAGTTTCAGAAGTATTAAAATCAAGGAGTTGAAGTAATATTTTTTACTTAAGATCAAGAAAGCAGATCAAATTTTGATCTGCTTTTTTTTTTAAAATAGAGTTCTTAATTATTGTTTTTACAATTATTTTAAGGAAAAAACTTGCTGTTTCATGATTTATATTACTGTTTATGGAATTGATTACACTTATACATTTGCAATTCTTGATAACGAAATCATTGAATATAAAATAAATTTTAGAGGTTTTTGTTATTAATATTTTAATATAATTGGCATTAAAAACGATATGTGTTTTTTAACTGTAATTTTTTTAGGAAATATACAATTGTATTCGTTTTTGCTAAAACGTTTTATTAAGTTTGTACACTTGCATTTCTTTTGCGAGTATTATATGAAATTTGAAACCCAGACAAATTTTAAAAAAAATATTTATTGTGAAATATTTAATAAGACTTGAAAATGGAGCGCTTTACTTCAGAGAATATAGAATATTTATTTCATGCCCATTATCGTGAATGGTGTCTGGTTTCTTTTAGCTACTTGGAAGATATGGATGAAGCTGAAGATGTTGTGCAGGATGTTGTAGAGAAGGTTTTGACACAATTAAACAATTCAAATGAAATACTAAATCTTAAAAGTTACATTTTCATTGCTGTTAAAAATAATAGCATCAAGCGTCTTAAAAAAAGTAAAAGAACTTCGGCAATTTTAGATAATGATATTTTTGAAGTTTCGCACGAGGAAAATTTAATGAATTACGAAAGAAACACTTATATTTTAGACATGGTAGATACTTTGCCAGATCAATCTAAACGAGTGTTTGAATTATGTGTTATCGAAGGTTTAAAATATGAAACCGCTGCAGAAACACTTAATATTTCAATCAATACGGTAAAATATCACTTAAAAAAAAGCTATAAAACCTTAAGAGCTGTACTTCAAGATCAGTTTTTATTGCTTGTTATTGCTGTAACAAAAATCTTTTTTTAATTTTTTTAATTTTCTCACTACCCTTTTTGTCGTATTAAAGGTCTTTATATCAGACCTACTTAAATACTTATCAAAATGGATATAGCAGAGATTATAATCAAAAAATTAAATGAGCAGCTAAATACAGTAGAAAAGCAATTTTTCACAGAATGGTACGAATCATCCTCTGAAAATAAGGAGCTTTATAAACGACTTGAATTAATTAAGCTTAAAACAGGAAAAACTCCTGATATTTCTGCCATAGATTCCTCTATTGCATTTGATAAAGTGCTATCAAATTTTAAATCCAAAAGAAAAAGACGCTCCATAAAAACCGTCATGAAATATGCGGCTGTGGGACTACTTTTTATTGTTGGAGGTTACAGTATTTGGCAATTCTCAAATTCAAATCATAATAATGTTATTGATCCACATGCTGTTACTCTGGATATGGGAAATGGAAATATCATTTCACTTTCAGATCAAAATCAGCAAGATATAATGGATGAAGACGGTAATTTTCTTGGAAAAAAAACTGGTAATGAAATAGATTATACCAAAGCTGCTAAGCGAAATGAAACAGCGTACAATTGTTTGAAAGTTCCAAACGGTAAAACTTTTAATGTACGATTAGCTGATGGAACTCTAGTGCACATGAATTCAGGTTCTTCCTTAAAATTTCCTACCGTATTTTCTTTAGAAAATTTCAGAAAAGTAAAGCTTACAGGAGAAGCTTTTTTTGAAGTTAGCAAAGATAAAAAACACCCTTTTATTGTTAATGTTAATCAGTTGGAGATCACAGTTGTTGGAACTAAATTCAATGTGAGTTCTTATCCTGAAGATGTTAGCATCAAGACTGTGCTTGTAGAAGGATCGGTAAAATTGGCTGAAAGAGGAACTAAAGCACAATTTTTAAAACCTGGCTTTGAAGCAGAGTGGAATCCTAAAAGTAAGAAAATCAATTTCTCTGAGGTAGATACTTCAATTGCAACAAGATGGATGAAAAAAGGTTTAGTCATCTCACAGCTTCCTTTTGACAAAATAATAACTAAGCTCGAAAGATATTACGGAGTAAAAATAGAAAATAGAAATAAAACGATTAACAATCAGGTATATACGGCTGAATTTGAAGATGTTTCAATCGATCAGGTTCTAAGTACGTTTCAGGTTGATACCGAGTTCAATTATAAAATAGAAAACAAAAAAGTTATTATCTATTAATCTTAAAATCAGTTGCCTATGAAGAAAAAACAACAATAAAAAGCAAATCGGAAAATTGGCCAAAATTTCCCGATTTAATTAAATAATCAACCTTTTAAAAGTTAACTAAACAACAACCAAAATTATGAAAAAAACCAATAGGATGGGTATGAAAATACTCTATTACCTGCAATTACATAAAACTATGAAATTGAGTATCTTATGTTTATTAGTTTCTGTTTTTCAGATTCACAGTAGAGGCTATTCGCAGAATATGAAAGTTACTTTGAATATGGAAAACGTCAAAATACGTACTGTATTAGCTCAAATACAGTCAAATACCAATTATAATTTTGTTTATAACAACAAGAAAATAAACGACGAAGAATTGGTAACCATTAAGATGAAAAACAAACCGATAACGCAAATTCTTGATAATTTATTTAAGAATAAAAACGTATCGTATGTCATAAAAGACAACCTGATTGTATTAAAATCAAATAATGATACAGATAAAAAGCCAGAAATTTCAAAGAAGCAAGCTCAAGCAATTAAGATTTCTGGAAATGTTTCAGATGCGCAAGGAATTCCAATTCCTGGAGTGGGCGTAACAGAAAAAGGTTCAAATAATGCTACAACAACGGATTTTGATGGAAATTATAGCATGGATGTTTCTAGTAGAGAATCTACACTGTTATTTTCTTATATAGGATTTAAAACTCAGGAAATAAAGGTAAATGAAAAATCTAAAATTGATGTTACGCTGAGTGAAGACAGAAATGTATTAAATGAGGTTATTGTTGTAGGTTATGGAGTTCAGAAAAGAGCCAATCTTACAGGTGCCGTTGGTCAGCTTGATGGTGAAGAATTACAAAACCGTCCTGTTGTAAATGCAGCTCAAGCAATGCAGGGTTTAGTCGCAGGTTTAAACATCACACAATCTGGCGGTGGAACCTTAGACAGCAGACCAGCAATTAATATTCGTGGAACAGGAACTATTGGAGATGGATCAAGCGCTAATCCGCTTATTCTTATTGACGGAGCCGAAGGAGATATTAATACAGTAAATCCAAGTGATATAGAAAATATATCGGTGCTAAAAGATGCGTCTACTTCTTCAATTTATGGATCAAGAGCAGCTTTTGGTGTCATTTTGATTACAACTAAAAAAGGAAAATCAGGAAAAACTATTGTAAATATAAATACCAGCACTAGAATTAGCAGTCCTGTTACAATTCCGAATATGTTGGATTCTTATTCTTTTGCACTTTTTTTTAATGATGGATTCCTAAATGCGGGATATACGCCTTTTTTTACCGATGAGCGTATACAGCGAATAAAAGATTTTCAAGATGGTAAAATTACAACCACAATACCAACCAGAGCCGGCGATCCTACTAGGTGGGCAGACGGCTACGATCAAGGAAATGATAATGTTGACTGGTATAAAGCAATTTTTAAGCCTTCTGTAATTTCACAAGAAACCAATCTGAGTATCAGCGGAGGTAAAGAGGGGCTTACATATTTCATTTCGGGGGCATATGTAGATCAGCCTGGTTTTATGAGATTTAATGGAGATCAATATAAAAGATATAATACATCAATACGAATTAATGCTGATTTATTTAAATGGCTTTCTCTAAGTTATACCAATCGTTTTATAAGAGAAGATTATGCAAGACCAACCAATATGACAGATGGTACTTTTGCCGATTTGGCGCGTCAAGGATGGCCAGTATTGCCTTTGTACGATCCTAACGGTTATTTGTATGACAGCCCTTCGCCAGCGCTACCTCTTAGAGATGGCGGACAACAAAATAAAATTTCGGATAGTTTTATACAGCAGTTAAATTTAGTTTTTAAATTAACTCCCGACTGGAAACTGAAATGGGATTTTACTTATAAAACAATCAATACTTTTCAGCATTGGGATCTTCAAATGACATACAATCATGATGTTGCAGGAAATCCATACGTGGCCGACAGCAAATCTGAAATTCACGAAGATGCTTATAAAGAGGATTATTTCAACTCTAATTTTTATACAGATTATAATAAAAGTTTCGGGAAACATCATTTTACTGGACTTTTAGGAATGCAGGCTGAATCTACTGATAATAGAGAACTTGGTGCCACAAGACAGGGAATCATTGTTCCTAATATTCCCGTAATTGATGCTACTTCAGGAACTGATTTTTACGGAAAACTTGTTCCGCCAAATGTAAACGGAAAGTATGGTGATTGGGCGATTAACGGTTATTTTGGACGTATCAACTACAATTATGACGGGCGTTATCTCATTGAAGGTAATCTTCGTTATGATGGTTCTTCACGCTTTCGTTCTGACAGTAGATGGGTATGGTCGCCTTCGGTATCTGTAGGATGGAATGTGGCCAAAGAAGATTTTTGGAAACCACTGGAAAATGTTGTGGGAATGTTGAAATTTAGAGGATCGTACGGTTCTTTAGCCAATCAAGACACAAAAAATTGGTATCCGACTTATACAACGATGCCTGTAGGAATTGCCAATGGATCATGGTTAGTAAATGGCAGCAGACCGAATACAGCTACCGCACCAAATTTAATTGACCAGGCATTAACTTGGGAAACTGTTAGAACATGGGACGTAGGAGTTGATTTTGCTTTATTCGGAAACAAGCTTACTGGTTCCTTTGATTACTTTAATCGTTCAACAAAAAACATGATAGGACCGGCTCGTGAATTGCCTGTGATATTGGGAACTGCTGTTCCAAAATCAAATAATACCGATTTGGAAACTTATGGTTTTGATATGAATATTACATGGAAACAAAAATTAGCAAACGGGTTTGGTTATAGTATTACTGGTTTGCTTGCAGATAATCAGACCAAAATTACAAGATATCCAAACTTGACAGGGGATTTAGGAACGTATATTCAAGGACAGTTAGATGGAAATATTTGGGGATATCAAACTATTGGTATTGCTAAAACAAAGGCAGAAATGGATGCTCATTTAAATTCTTTGCCAAACGGAGGACAGAACAGTCTTGGAAATAACTGGGATGCTGGAGATATCATGTATCGAGATGTAAACGGAGATGGTCTAATTAATAATGGAGCGAATACACTTAGTAATCATGGAGATTTGGTTAAAATTGGAAACAGCACACCACGATACACTTTTGGTCTCGATTTAGGCGCAAATTATAAAGGCTTTGATTTCAGAGCATTTTTTCAAGGAGTTGGAAAAAGAGATTATTGGAACAATACCACGCTTTTCTGGGGTATGAGAGGCAGTGTTTGGGATTCTAGTGGTTTAGAACAGCATTTGGATTATTTCAGAGATGATGCCAGTAGTCCGCTTGGTTTGAATCTCGATTCTTATTATCCGCGTCCAGTTGTAGGACAGGATAAAAACCAAAAAACACAATCTAGATATCTTATTAACGCCGCTTATATGAGACTGAAAAATTTACAGTTAGGATATACACTGCCCTCTAAAACTGTTGAAAAGTTTGGGATGACAAATGTAAGATTTTATTTTTCGGCGGAAAACATCTGGACGTTGACCGATATTCCAGACATGTTTGACCCAGAAACTCTTGATAAGGTCGGGCAAAATGGGAATGTTTATCCGTTGTCAAAAACCTTCTCTGTTGGAGTTAATATTTCCCTTTAAAAATGATAAAAACGATTTAAAAATTTAAAATATATTATAATGAGAGCAAACCTAATCAGACTATTAGCAGTGGCTTTAACTGCCGTCTTTACATCTTGTGAAGATGACTTTCTGGAGAAACCGCCTTTGTCTCAAATTACTCCAGAGAATTATCTAAACGATGAATCACAGCTTGCAGCATATTCTATCGACCTATATAGTGTTTTTCCTGTAATGGAAGCTTATGCAAGAGATAGCGATACGGATACAGAAGCAGATCGAGGTTATGATAATCGCTATGTTCCTGGACAATGGCTTGTACCTGCACAAGGAGGAGACTGGAATTTTGAAACTATTTATAAGTGCAATTATTTCATGCAGCAAGTGATTCCGAAATGGAAGAATAACAAGATTTCTGGAAATCCTGCCAATGTAAATCATTATATCGGTGAGATGTATTTTTTGAGGGCATATATTTATTACCAGAAATTGGTTGCTCTTGGTGATTTTCCAATTGTCAAAACAGTTCCAAAATTGGATTTAAATGAATTGGTAGATTACAGTAAAAGAAAACCCAGAAATGAAGTCGCTCGTTTTATCATTTCCGATTTAGATTCTGCCAGCACTTTGATGAGTAATTCAGGACCTGACGGTAAAGGAAATCGATTATCTAGAATGGTGGCTCAGTTAATGAAATCGAGAGTTGGACTTTATGAGGGAACATGGGAGAAATATTTTAAAGGAACTGCTTTTGTTCCAAATGGTCCGGGCTGGCCAGGCACCGAAAAAGCGTACAATCAAGGTTATCAATTTCCTTCGGGAAGTATTGATGGAGAAATTGATTATTTTTTAACACAATCAATGGACGCGGCTAAGGCTGTTGCAGATCAAGTTACATTAACTCAAAATACACAAAAAACAGAAATTGCAGGTCAATCATATTTAGATTTTGCCAAAGCGAGTGATGCAAATCCGTTTTTGAAGATGTTTAGCGATGTTGATTTAAGCAAGTATAATGAAGTGCTTTTATGGCGTGCCTATGACGTCGGTCTCGGAGTAAGCAATTCATTTGCTATATCGGTACAAGGCGGTGGTGCTGGTTATACGAGAGGTTTTGTTGATAATTGTTTAATGGCAAATGGTCTGCCAATTTACGCTTCTGGATCTGGATATGTCGGCGATGATTATCTGGCCGATGTGAGAAAGAAAAGAGATATGCGTTTAAATCTTTGGCTTGCAGAACCTGGACAAATTAATATTCTGTATCCTTCTCCCTTAAATACGCATGGTACTGATGTTGCGATTGTGCCAGATATTATGAATTTATTGGGTAATCATGATCAGCCAACAGGTTATCATCATACAAAAGGAAATAATTACGATGGTGCCAATTATGGTCAGCATACAGGAAGTTCAATGGGAAGTATAGCTTTTAGAGGAGTAGAAGCTTACCTAAATTATATTGAAGCTAGTTATGAAAAAAATGGAAGCATTGACGGAACAGCTTCTGCATATTGGAAAAAAATCAGAGAAAGAGCAGGAGTAGATTCAGATTTTCAAAAAACCATTGCAGCAACAAATATGAGTTTAGAAGCAAAAAATGACTGGGGAGCTTATTCTGCTAATAAACTGATCGATGCTACATTGTATAATATCCGTAGAGAAAGACGAATAGAGATGTTGGGAGAAGGTTTCCGTTTGGATGATTTGCGTAGATGGAGAGCGATGGATCAGATGATTGATAATTCTTATCACATTGAAGGTTTTAAATTATGGGGACCAATGAAACAATGGTATGATCCGACAAAACTAACCTATGGAATAGGAGACAGAAGTACAGTTTCTGATCCAGCGATTAGTAGTTATTTGCGCATTTATGAAAAGAACACGACTTCATTGGCATACAATGGATATCGCTGGACAATGGCGCATTATTTGAATCCGATAGCAATTCAGCATTTTTTGATTACATCACCAAACAATGATGTTTCAGGATCACCTATTTATCAAAATCCGAATTGGCCTTTAACAGCAAATCAAGGACCGAAAAATTAGAAAATAAATAAATTTTAGAAACAAAATTTTTGTAGTGGATACAATTTCTAAAATATCAATTTAATAGCTAAATAGAAATGGTATGGATCAGCAGTTGAAATGTCTTGCAGATATGTGGTTAGTGTATAAAAGCTTTTGTGCTGTATCCTGCCATTTCTAAAATGCTATTGATCATTTTAAATTACAAATTATTAAAGACCAATGAATATTAAAATTTCACACTACAATATAGTTAATTTTCAAATTACAACAGAAACATTATGATGCAACGTTTATTAAAAAAACAAATTGCCCAAATTGGATTATTTTCAGTGCTGGCTTTAATTCAAAATCCCTGTTTTGCATTCCAAAAAAAGGATCAGAATCTTTCAGTTCAGGATACCGCAAAAGTTCCTAAAGAAATCGAAGATCCAGAAAATATCGGAATCAACAAAGAGGCCGCTCACGCTACTTTAATGCCTTATGCTTCACTCAAAGAAGCCTTAGCAGCAAACAGACATGCCTCAACATTTAGCCAAAGTTTAAATGGTATGTGGAAATTCAATTGGGTGGACTGGCCCCAGAAACGTCCTGTAAATTTTTATAAAACTGATTATGATGTAAGCGGATGGAAAGAGATAAAAGTTCCTTCTAACTGGCAGGTAGAAGGTTACGGAACGCCGAACTATAGCAACTTTACTTATATCTTCAAAAAGGATTTTCCACACGTAATGGGAACTCCATCTGAGAAATATACCAATTTTACTGAAAGAAATCCCGTAGGTAGCTACAGACGTGAATTTACACTTCCTGAAAACTGGAAAGGACGCCGTACTTTTATCACTTTTGACGGAGTTGATGCTGGTTTCTTTATTTGGGTAAATGGTCAAAAAGTGGGTTACAGTGTAAATAGCCGTAATGCTGCTGAGTTTGATCTGACCAAATACATTAAACCTGGAAAAAATATACTGGCAGTCGAAGTATACCGATTTACAAGCGGAAGTTATTTAGAAAATCAGGACATGTGGCGATTAAGCGGTATCTTCAGAAATGTAACTTTATGGAGTGCACCTCAGATGCATATTCGTGATTATTTTGTTAAAACGAATCTCGATGATCAATTTCGCGATGCTGAGGTATTGATTTCTGCCAAAGTAAAAAATTACGGAACCAAAACTACAAGACCTCAGGAACTGATTGCTTCATTATACGAAGGTACAACTCCTGTGGAAGGAACATCAGGCAAGAAAATGATTCCCGCTTTAAAACCAGGTCAAGAAGTAACGGTAGATTTAAGTTTTCAAGTTAGCAATCCAAAGAAATGGACGGCTGAAACACCAAATTTATATACAACTGTCTTGAACTTAACTGATGGAAAAAATACAACTGAAATCGTATCTTCAAAAACAGGTTTTAGAGAGATTGAAATTAAAGGACGTTTGTTTACCGTAAATGGTGTTCCTATTAAACTAAAAGGGGTAAATCGTCACGAGAATTTCCCAGATGATGGTCACGCCGTTACAGAGGAACAAATGATAAAAGACATAATCTTAATTAAACAAACTAACAGTAATCACGTCCGTACGAGTCATTATTCTGATGATCCTAGATGGTATGAACTTTGTAACGAATATGGAATTTATTTGGTAGCCGAAGCCAATGTTGAATGCCATGAGGAGCAAAATCAGTTTAATGAAGTGCCAACAATAAAAGCGGCAATTGTAGATCGTAATGTTGCAAATGTTCAAAGTTTTAAAAATCATCCTTCGATTTTAATCTGGTCATTAGGTAATGAAAACGGCTCAGGTGGCACTAATTTTAGGGCAGCTTTGTCAGCAATAAAAGCAATTGATCCTGACCGTCCGACACATTATGAGGGATTTGGTATTGGTGAAAAGAATCCTGCGGATATTGACAGCCAAATGTATACACAAATTGCCCCTATGGTAGAACATGCAAAAAATGCTTCATTAACCAAACCATTTTATTTATGTGAATATGCACACGCCATGTTCAATTCGATGGGATCAGTAGATCTTTACAATGAAATGTTTGATAAGTATCCGGAGCTTCTTGGCGGAGCTATTTGGGAATGGCAGGATCAGGGAATTTATAATAATCGTGATCCAAAACACCCTATAACGGCTTTTGGTGGCGGATTTGGTGAATTTCCAAACGATCATTATTTCATACACAAAGGTGTGGTATTTTCAGACAGATCGCCAAAACCGCATTTTCCAGAGTTAAAACATGCCTATCAATGGATTACAATTCGTGACAAAGACATTAAAAATGGTTTTGTTACGATTAGAAACCGTTATCAGTTTCTTAATCTTGAAAACGTAACGGCTAAATGGGAATTAACTGAAAATGGGTTGCCATTATTTTCTGGTGATTTAGCAGTTGGGACTATCAATCCCGGGACTGAAAAAGACGTAAAAATACCGTTTGCTTTTTCTCCAAAAGCGGGCGCAGAATACTTTGTAAGAGTTTCATTTTATTTGGCAGAAGATCAAAATTGGGCGAAGAAAGGTTTTGAAGTAGCGTCTCAGCAGTTTGAATTAGGTACGCCATTAGCTGAAACTAAAAAAACGCCACAAGTTGGTAACTTAATTTTAAATGATACAAAAGAAAGTATTATTGTAAAAGGTTCAGACTTCAGTATCGCTTTTGATAAAGCAAAAGGAACATTCGCAAAATTGGAGAAAAATGGAGAGAATGTATTGCAGGAAAATGGAGGTCCTACGCTTCATTTATGGCGTGCACCACACCAAACCGACGATATGTGGGCGTACCGTGATTGGGAAAAATACGGCTTAAAAAATATTTCTTGGATAACTAATGAAGTAAAAAGCAAAAAAGTTTCGGCAAGCGTAATTGAAATTACTGCAAATCTAACAGGTACAGGCAAAGAGAATTTTAAAGTACAGCATAAAGTAATTTACACGATTGATTCAAATGGAATTATCAATTCTGAAAATGAAGTAACTTTTAGTGATCCTAAACTTATTTTAGCAAGAATTGGCGTTCGTATGTTCTTAAATAAAAACATCGATCAATTTGATTATTTAGGACGTGGCCCGATGGAAAATTATGCTGATCGCAAAAGCGGATTTGATGTTGGTCATTACGCAAGTACGGTCGCAAAACAATTAACGCCTTATGAGAAACCTATGGAATGCGGAAATCATGAGGATGTAAGATGGGCAAATCTAAGCGCTCAAAAAGGAGCAGGGATAGCAGTAAAAAAGGTTGATGACTTGATGCAGGTATCTGCGCTGCCATACAGCGATGAAGAAATGGATTTGGTGGAATATAAAATTGATCTTCCGCAAAGCAAAGGAACCGTTTTATGCGTAAGCCATAAAACTTTAGGAGTAGGTTCAAATGGCTGTGGTCCAAGACCATTAGAACCTTTTATGGTTTATGCTAAACCTACAACATTCAGTTATCAGGTTCAACTAACACAAAAAAAATAGATTATTTATTTTATATGATTATAAAAAAAACGGATTACAGAATGCCTGTAATCCGTTTTTCTGTATAGATTATATTTAGTTATGAATTACCATAAAGGTTTGATTCTCCACCATCTATTGCGATGGTCTGCCCATTTACATACTGACATTCATCGCTAAGCAAAAAGGCTACAAGATTACCCACATTTTCTGGTTTTCCTAATTTTCTAGTAGGATTTCTTTGGGCATAGATTGTTTCAGCGGCTTTCGGATCGGCTGGATTTACCTGTTTAAAAGCTTCTGCAACCATTGGAGTCAGGATAGCTCCAGGTGCAATTGCATTGGTATATATGCCATCTTTACCATATTCTATGGCAGCATTTTTAGTCATACCAGAAACAGCATGTTTACTTGCAACATAAGGCATCTGATTAACAACACCTCTGATTCCGCCTACAGAAGCTACGTTTACAATTTTTCCTCCGCCTTGTTTTTGCATTACAGGAATTACGTATTTCAGTCCGTAATAAACCCCCATAAGATTAATGTCAATTACTTTTTTAAATATATTGACATCGTATTCTACTAATGGAGCTTGTTTTCCTTCAATACCAGCATTATTGTAGAATCCATCTATGCTGCCAAATTCTGCCACTGTCTTATCTACATAATTTTTTACTGCGTTTTCATCTGAAACGTCAGCGACTATAGTTAAGATTTTTGCTTCTGGTGCAACTGATTGAATTTCCGCTTTTGCTTTTTCGAGCGCCTCATTATTGTAATCTACAAGAGAAAGGTTTGCTCCTTTTAATGCTACGGCTTTACTTGCCGCAAGTCCTAGACCCATAGCTGCTCCGGTAACGATAATAGTTTTGTCTTTGAAAATACTCATAATATATGTTATTAAATTATTAATGAAAAAATATTCATTTAAGAATGAAATTTTTTAACTCATGCCTCTCCATATCATGTCAAAGTTGTCATCAATGAGCTGCTGGCTTAATGAGAACAACTTTTGCATTACACCTGTGGAGCAGGAGCGTACAGCACCATCGAAAAAACTTATAAGCATAATGGAATCGACTATTTTAATGATTCCTTCTTGTTTCCCTTTTTCTAAAAGATCATACAATGGTTTATTTTGTTTTTCGTACTCGGCCAGTTGTTTGGAGAAATTTAGTTGTATATAACCCGACTGCTGATACTGATCAATAAATATGGTTTCATCATAATGATTTAACCTATAGTTAAGCATATTGATATAAATCTTCTTAAGAGATTTCCTTATAGGGAAATTAATATCAAAATCATGATACATAACTTGTGTCATTTTATCTTCTACTGCAGCATAGGCTAGCTGTATGACCTCTTCTTTGTTTTTGAAATAGATATAAAGCGTACCTGTAGCAATTCCTGCAGTTTTGCTTATGCCTGAAATATTGACGCTCGCAAGTCCTTGTCTGCCAGTAAGCCTATATACAGACTGTAAAATTTTCTCTCTTTTATCAGGATCTAATGGTCTCATACTGTAAATTTAAATGAAAAAATATTCATTTAAATATAAACATTTAAAATATAACTTTTATTTAAGGAAATTAAAGAAGAACAAGACATTAGCAAAGTTGCAATATTATAAATTGCAGTAATTGAAATTGTACCTTGATAATTAAATATTTGGGCAGAAAATGTATTTTGATTTTAAGAACGTGGTTTAGCCAAGTTTCTATCGTACATCACAATAGTCCCAGCGACAGCTACATTCAAGCTTTTTTCAGATTTAAATTTTACAAGATGATGGCATTTTTCCATTGCTTTTTTTGGCAAACCATGATCTTCTGCTCCCAATAAATAAACACAGCGTCGCGGATGTTCAAAAGTTTCTAAATCAGATGCTTTTTCCGATAATTCTACACCAACTAATCTCGCACCTTTAGGTAAATTTTCAAAAAAAGCTTCAAAAGTTTCATAATGAAAATAAGGAATTGCTTTTACAGCGTCATGTGTATCACAAGCTTGTTTAGCATATCTATTACCAATGGTAAATATAAAAGTGGCTCCTAGATTTTGAGCGGATCTCCATAAAACGCCTAAATTTTCAGGAGTTTTTCCATTTTGGATTCCTATCCCAAAATATTCATTTATAAAGTTATCATTCATAATTGCAAAAATACAAACAGTAAGTTTATAAATCAATTTTTATTGAAATGAAAGAATAAAATATTAAATCTCGTTAATAATTTGAAATGTAAATCATTACCATATTTTTTCTTTTGTTTTGAAAGTGTTTTCTTAAGAAAAAATGATTATCTTTATGTAGGCTGTCCCCTCAGTTACAATTTGATTCAAAATAATTTAAACATTGAATTTTTTAGTAACCATTGCGAAATTAGGAATTTTTACCCTTAATTTTGCATTTTTAAAATTTTAGCCATGTCACTACAAGAAAACTTTGAGAAAATTGTTTATTTAGCCGATGATGATGAAGATGATAGAATACTGTTTCTTGACGCAGTAGAAGAACTAAATCTGCCTCTCTCTATAGTACAAACAACCGATGGCGATGAATTACTCAAAGCGCTCCGAAATGCAGATCATCTTCCTGATATTATCTTTCTTGATATAAATATGCCTTGTAAAAATGGTTTTGAATGTCTTAAAGAAATTCGAAGTTCTTCTGATGATTTAAAAAATATAAAAGTTATTATGCTTTCTACTAGCAGTAGTGCTATACATATAAAAATTTCATACAAACTAGGAGCCGATTTTTATGCCGTAAAACCAGGAAGTTATCAAGGTCTTAAAGAATTGCTGGAGAAGATTTTAACGGACTTTAAAAGTTTGAGAAAAGATGCGAATAAATTTTTATTGGCTTACTAATTCTATAGTAACAAATCTAAACCTTAAAAAAGTGTAATTTCAGAATGAGATTGTGTAAGATTTTAAGTAATGCTTTTGATAATTTTGACTAGATATAAGGTACATAAACTTTGTATTCAGATAGAAAAAAAACAGGGGACCGGCGGAGTTCGTCTGGAGGATCTGGACAAAGATTTAGTTAGTTACCGCATACCTCAGGCATCCGCCGGCTGCCGAAAAGCTCCTTAAGTTTTTAAGGAGCTTTTTTTATAAATATCTTAATCTAAATTTAGGATTCTAAATCTTTTTACCCATTAATAATAAAGCGGTTGTAATTCCGACTCCTGCAAGTAATGCTAAACCTACGTTGTGTGTTTTCTTTGAAGGCAAATTTCCGTAGACACGTAACGGTTCTTTTGAGTTGGTGAGAACATTTCCAGGATTTTCCGCTTTAACATCGTTTAATTTCATTTTAGTGCGTACTGCCGCAGATGCAGTATTAATTATTGTCTTCGGAAATAATCGATACATATTTGTGATTGCTGCAGAACGTAAATCTGGAAATAAATCTTTTTGCGGATGTTTAGCCAAATCTACCATTTTAGCCGCTGTATTACGTGGATCCGAAGCAATAAAAGAAATTTTCATATCGAAACCTGAATATTTGGCTGAATGAAGATTTCCAGTAGAATTTTGTAATTGTGGATAAAGATTGCAAATATGAATATCTTTATGATTAGAAATTTCTCCTTGCAGACATTCCATCATGCCTCGAATTCCATATTTTGTTGCAGAATAAACCGCACTGTATGGTGCAGGCATAAATCCTCCGATGGAAACATTATTAATTAAAATGCCTTGATCTTGTTTTTTGAAAATTTTAATGGCATTGTAAGCGCCATGCATATATCCAAACAAATTGGTTTTAATAACCTGCTCGTGAATTTCCATAGGAATTTCTTCAAATTTTCCGCTTGCCATTACGCCAGCGTTATTGACCCAGATATCAATTTTTCCGTTCATAGCCAAAGCTTCTTTAGCTACTCGCTTTACATCTTCAGCAATCGACATATCTGCTTGAACACCAATAACCAAAACATTTAACGACCGACAATATTCTACTGTTTCATTAATGCCTTTAAGTCCTCTGGCTACTATTACTAAGTTGCAGCCCTCATTTGCAAAAGCTTCGGCTGCAGCTCGCCCGACACCGCTGCTTGCACCCGTTATGACAACATTCTTACCTTTAAGAACGCTGTTATTTATTTTAATATCTTCCATGTTTTATCATTTAAATAGACAAAAAAAATGTCTAATAATCAGATATATAAGTTACTAAAAATAATTTTTGCATGGGTATGATTTAATAAAACTTTAATTTACATGGGTAATAAAAATTCAATTTATAAATCAATTTTATAAAATTATTTTCTATGTAAATTATCTAGCGCTAAGATTTAGAGATACTGTAGACATATTCGCTGTTCCATCATAACGTTCAGCAAAAACTTCAATATAATCATCTTTTTTTAATTGCATGGTTCCCACGATTGGAAGAGTTAAAATTCCTGCTGTAGCCAAAAAACCTGTAGTAGGTTTTCCATATACTTTTGTATCAGGGAGTACAACGCCATTTTTAGCAATATATAAGATAAGTGTTATGTCTGTACTGGTAACTTGACACGAAACTGAAGCTGTTACCTGAAAATATCTTGTCTTGTTTCCTCTGTAGGTAATTCTATTGTTGTTGTCTCTGGTAAATCTAAATAGATTGTTAGAAGTTGTCGTACCACTTAGTTTTATCCTACTGGATGTACCTGTGCCAGAAAAACTTGTTGCAGCACCAGAACCAACAGGAGCATCAAGATTAATATCGCCAGTTGAGTCAGAATCGCCTTCTCTTGGAATACCAGGCGCATCTACAGTCCAAGCGGTGCTAAAATTATATCCTGTATAAGTTAATGCAGCAGGATAACGGTTAATAAATCCATTAGCATTTGTAGTGGTTCCTGAAAAAACAGTACCCAACAGAACTCCAGTTCCTACGCTAAGCGTTGCGTTGCTTACATCCATTGCCACATCGGCTCCATTCATTGTGCTGAAACCACTATTTTTTTGTATCAATCCAAATGTACCGGTAAAGGTTTCAAAAGTTCCATTGTTACTAGATGTCCATGCCTGATTGTTTAATAACAAACTGCCAATATTAGAATAAGTAATTCCGTTGGTATTATTAATGTATTGAATGATATTGCCAAAAAATAATCCAATTCCATTAATTGTTCCTACACTTGCTGTCATTCCGTCGACAACCACATTTTGAACCAAAAGTGAGGATGCAGTTGCAATACCTGGTCCGTTTATAGAAAATGCTGTAGCGCCTCTTAAAGTTACATTTCTAATACTTCCTCCTGTATTTCCTGAGAAAATGGTTCCTGTTGATGACAAAACATCTTCATTCGCATCAAGACCAGAAACATAGGCATTGTTTAAGTTAATTGGACTAGTAAGATTGATGGTTCCGTTAATTTCATAAAGTGTATTGGTATTCAATAAATATGAAGATCCTCCTCCTAAAGCTAATTCTGGAGCTAAATCTGCTGCAGATTTTACTAATTTGTAATTGTTTCTTTTAAGAACGCTTTCATTGGCAATCTTTATCCATGCTGTAGTTGCGGTGTTATAAAAATAAAAAGCCTTATCAGTGGTATCAAAAACCAATAAACTTTCGGCTGGAGTTGTAATTGCTGTTCGTTGTGCCGTTGTCATTCTTGGAGCGAGCATACCTTGTGTTGTAGATGTGATATCTAATATTGAACTAGAATTTGGCGTAACTGTTCCTATTCCGATTTGTGCATTTGAAGTATTGGGAACTAATAAGAAACACAATAACAATATTATGATTTGGCTTTGTAAAGTAGATTTCTTAAGCATATGTGTAGTTTTAGGTTTTAAAAATGTTCTCTTAAAGAGTTGGGTTTATTTTCCAGAATTAGAAATCAAAACTTTCTTAGTTAGTTTTTGATTGTCTTCTGTTAAAAATTCTGCAATGTAAATTCCGTAACTTAATCCAATGGTCGAAAAATTGTAGTTGGAATCTGTTTTTAAATCTTTTTTAGACAATACCGTTTTTCCAGTAATGTCATATAATGTAAAAGATTTTATGGCTAAACTATTCGGATTTGAAGCTTTAATGTTTTTAGAAACATTATCTTGATAAATGATAAAGTTGCCTAATTCTGAATTTTCTTCCACACCAAGTGTTTGATCTAAAAATGCAACCTGAAATCTATCATTATAAACCCCAGCATTAACAGTTACTTCGTAGTTTCCGTTTTTTATATCGTGATAAGAGTTATCTAATTTATCATAGATATACACTTTTTGAGTTGCATCAAAATTTGTGAATTCTGGAATGCTGAATTTTAATGTAGTATTTGCTGATGCTTTAACCGCGAGCGGAATCTTTTTAGAAGCATCAAAATTTACACCTTGAATTAAATAATTTGCGTCTTCTATCAAGAAATTAACATCATCGGGAAGATCTGCTGTCATATTTAATGCATCAATTCCTGTATCAATTCCATCGGTTGCTTCAGGAACAAAAACTAATGCCAACTGTCTAGTAAATTGATTATTTATAATAGCATTAATTCTGAAATACGACAAAGTTTCAGTTTCTTCATTTGCCTCGCTTTTCTTTGACGGTTTCTCAAATTGAGATCCACCCAAAAGTTCTTTAAAAAATACACGATGAGCATTCTTAAATGTAACAATTCCGTTAGCGGTTCCGTTCAACAAAAAGCCTTGACCTACAGGCGCATATCTGCGTGGTAAAACTGTTCCTGTTCCAGAACCTGGACCAGGATTCACTGTTCCATCTTGTTTGTATGCATTAAAAACGGGTGGAATATAAACACCATTAGAGGTCGTATTGATAGGAGCATAGGAGCCATAACCTCCTCGATAAGCGCTGAGATAATGAGAATCTATTGTTCTGTCTTGTTGCCAGAAATAAGCTGTGCCACCTGTTATTGTCCGATTGTCGGTATCTAATAAAAATTCATTTAAATGCAATGCTGACGGATATGGATTTCCTGTTAAAGTAGCATTGTTAGCTCCTAATGCTACTGTAATATTACCATTGTTGGGTCTTCCTCTAAAATCATATCGTTGTGCACTGCCTGGATTATTTGTAACTCCTGATCCTTCAGGATCAACAGAATCAGTTCCGCTAGTGCCTTTCATCGTAAAACCTTCGCCAGGAGCAATTGTAGATGTGCCTCCAACTAAGATCCATTGAGAATAATTATTAGCATTTATTAATTTATAAATCCAAGAAGAAGCAATAGATAACGGATTTGAAATACCGTTGTAACTTCCTGCTGGAAGAATAATTGCTGGAGTTGTAGCTGTTGCACTAGTTGGGCGTCCTAAAGCTGCGATTCCAAAATTATTATTTCCTGTAGATGCGGTTGGAATTCCGATTGGAGAACACCAATAATTGTAATCATAATTGTCGGATGTTCCTTCCTGATAAACAGACAAAGATCCTAAACCTGTATTTGCGGAACTTGTATTTCCGCCTTGAATTAGCTGTGCATTATTCCTTAAGTATAAATTAGAGTCTGTACTTAATTGAATATTTTGCTGTACGTATAAAACTTCACTTTTTACATACATACTTGAGTTAGAGCTAAAGAATACTTGGCAAGTTATTGTCGAACTGACGAGTAGACAAAAGAGTGCTAATTTTTTTTTCATGAATCAAGTGTAAATGTTGTTTCGGTAGATTTTTGAGAGATATTCGATTCAGAGTTTTCTTCTCGAGACGATCACAATGAAACCTAAAATGAGTCCAGCGGCTAATAATTGTTTAGCGTATCGATCTATTGGTACTGCGGGAGTTCCGTCGTCTGGTAAACCCGGTGGTGGCGGGCCTCCGCCTTGAGCAAAAGTGCTTGCTTGAAGATGTAAAAAGATATAAATGGCGAGGAATTTTATTTTGTAGGCTTTCATATAAAGGGTGTTAAAAAGGGGCGTTTTATTCACTCAATTAAGCATTACTCTATTCTGTTTTTGATTGAATTTTGTTTGTAACTTTCAATAAATTAAGTGTTTATACTCAAATTTAAATAAATAAAAAATTATATATATCATAAAAACTTACATTTAACTAGGATTTTTCTGATGTTGATAAATAGGGTAAATTGCTTCTTAAAATTGTTAAATTGACTTTCTACATTAGAGAAATATTGCAATATAATTTTAGTAGCTTTTTACTTTTGTCTGTTCAGAGTTTGATTTAAACTCAAGGAAAATATTTATACAACTGTTTAATTACTAATTTGTTATGTTTTAAGTTGTCATTTAATTTGCCTTTTTTAACAAATTTCACTGTTTTATATCTATTAATTCTATAGAATTTATATAAATTTGCAATCAAGAAATCTTATCAAAGTAATAGTGGAAGAATAAGAAAAGAAGTAAATTATTTTTCGGAGTTGATTTTTATAAAAGTGACATTATTGTATTTTTAACAAATATTCGAATGATTGAATTTAAAATAGAAAATCAGCGGTATAATCTTACTTTAGGTGTTAAATATTTAAAATTTTATCTTTTTAGCATTTTTTTCGATGATATAATTTTTAATTAAATTAAATATCAAAATCGCAAAAAACGCATTATTTGGTAAGATTGAGGTGTATTAATTTAAAATTTTTAATAATGCTGCTGAATCAAGTACATTTTTCTGATCGCAGGCATTTTACGCATCAATTAACAATTTATTTATATTAGCATAATAATAACAATTTTAAATTCAAAAAGTTAGTTTCTTAACAAATACAAATTAAGACTTATTCTTAAAACCTTCAAAAAAAGGATAATATGGGCGTAAAAATTTTAACATTAAAGGAATATAAAAGCGTTTTCAATACGCTGTATCCTTCATTGTGCCTATTTTCTAACAAGTATCTTGAAAATTTAGATATATCAAAAGATATAGTTCAGGAGGTTTTTATTAAAGTATGGGAAGATAAAATTGAATTTCAAAATGATAACGCAATAAAGTCTTATCTATATACGGCAGTTAAAAATCGTTCACTTGATTATATAAAAAGCAAGCATTACAAAGACACTCTTTCTATTGGAGATGCAGATTTTATGCAAATAGAAAACGATCCGTTTTTTATGCGAGAAGTGGTTATTTCTGAAGCTTCTATAATTATTGAAAAAGCTGTAAATACATTACCTGCAAAATGCGCTCAAATTATTAAATTGAGTATTAAAGGATTAAGTAATACTGAAATTTCTGAAGAATTAGGAGTTTCTTTAAATACTATCAAAACACAAAAAAAGATTGCTTACAAGCGCTTAAAACCTTTGCTGAAAGATTGCTTCTTCATTATTGCATTTGTATTCGAGATTAGAAATTGATGCCTAATAATCATCTTATTTTATTTATCGATGTGAAAAATTCATGGTATTTTAAAATAGTTTAAAAAAAATGTAATTTTTTTTCACTCTTTTTTCACCCCTCTTTTTCTTTTAGTCGTCTTAGTGATATATAACCATTATAAGATGTCTGTTTTAAATAAAATAATTGAACTTTCTAATCATATTGCTTCCTCAATTTTAAAGCATGAGAAACCAAAAGAGTTTTTAGATTCGGATCTTTTTACAGATTCAGATAAGAAATATATTTTGGAACATCTTACGGATGAGAAACTTATTAAACGTGCAGCTTTATTAAAACAAATTGACAAAAAAGAAGCGTGGTCAGAAATTGAATCTAAAATTGAAGTTCCAGTAAGAAAACTTTCTATTTGGAAATATGCCGCAGCCGCAGCGGTATTAATTATGGTTTCTACAGTTTATTTTACTAACAATAATTGGAAAGATAAACAACAAAATAAAGTTGTTGTTACCAAATCTGTCATTAATCCCGGAACGGACAAAGCGATTTTAGTTCTTGCAAATGGAAAACAAGTAGCTTTAGGAAAAGGATCTGTTTACAACGCAACAGGAATACATAGCAACGGAACAGAAATTATTTATAAAAATAATAATTCTGATAAAACAGCAATTGCATATAACTACCTAACAATACCAAGAGGCGGTCAGTTTTTTATAAAATTGGCAGATGGCACTAAGGTTTGGCTAAATTCAGATTCTAAACTTAAATTTCCTGTAAGTTTTGTCGATGGCGAACCGCGTCAGGTAGAATTAGTTTATGGTGAAGCTTATTTTGACGTTTCTCCAAGTACCGATCATAAAGGTTCGCATTTTAATGTTTTAACCAGTAATCAAAACATTGAAGTTTTAGGAACAGAATTTAATGTAAAAGCATATCAGGATTCTCCTGCAATTTATACTACGCTTGTAGAAGGTAAAGTAAATTTATCGGGTTCTTTTCAAACTACTGTTCTAAAACCGGGACAACAATCTGTACTAGACAATCATAATATTCGAGTTGCTGCGGTTGATGTATTTAATGAAGTATCTTGGAAAGAAGGAATTTTCAGTTTTCAGGAAATGCCATTAAAAGAAATTATGAAAGTTTTAGAACGTTGGTATGATATCAAAATTGTTTTCAAAAATAAAGCGATAGAAAACAGTACTTTCAATGGAATATTAGACAAAAATCAGAAAATAGAGGAAATTTTAAATATAATAAGTAACACAAATAAGATACCGTATGAAATAAACCAAAAAACTGTAATTTTTAAGTAAGAAGGAGATTATAAGTAATAATAAAAAAAGGAAAAGTGGTTCGTGGGTCGAAGTACAAACCATCTTTTCCTGTGATAGGACTTATAATTAATTCAAGATTAACTGATAAACCAAAACCAAAATTATGAAAATTAAATTTATTAAAGCTGTTTTCTTTAAAAGAAAAAGCATTTCAACTTTAATTATGCGCACCCTTATTCTTTTTCTTTCACTGGCGCTTTTTAGCTTTGCCCCATCGGAATTACTTTCTCAGAATGTCAAAATTGTAATTAAAAAGGATCAAAAAGCAACTGTTGATCAAATTTTCGAACTCATTAAAAGACAAACACAATACAGATTTGTCTATCGCTCTGATATGTTTGATAATCTTCCGAAAATTGAACTTGAAAAAGGAACAATAAGTGTAAATACTCTTTTAGAAAAAAGTCTTTCAAAAGGAAATTTTAAATACGAAGTGGCTTCAAATAATACTATAATTATTAAAGAGATTCCAGTTCAGAAAGCACAAAAAATAGAGGCAGTAGAATCTATAGAAATCAAAGGAAAAGTTACCGATACAAACGGTCAGCCTATTCCCGGAATTACTGTTTACGTTTCTAGTTACAAACCTTCTGGAAATGCCAATACTAAGAACTTTGTTATCAGAGGAACTACAACTGATTTTGATGGAACTTTTTCTATAACAGCTGAAGTTGGATATTACTTGGTAGCAAGTGGTATTGGTTTTCAGTTTTATACAGAAGAAATCACAAAAAGCAAAACCACTTATTCTATTATTTTAAAAGAAGAAGTAAGCGCCCTTGAAGAAGTAATGGTGGTTGGTTACGGAACTACAAAAAAGAAAGATTTGACAGGTTCTGTAAGTTCTATTACTTCAGAAGATATTCAACAAATTAAAACACAAACAATAGATAATGCATTGATCGGAAAAATTCCGGGCGTGAATGTATCGAGCAGAGGTGGAGCTCCAGGAGCAGGATCTTCTGTTAATATTCGTGGTTTAACACAAATTAGAGGAGATAACCAACCTTTGTATGTGATTGACGGAACACCAATCTCGATTACACCAAACTCAGAAAGTTTAGGATTGATTAATTATGGTTCTAGAGAAAATCCGCTTTTGGCAATTAATCCAGATGATGTAGAGCGTATTGACGTTTTAAAAGATGCATCGGCTGCGGCAATCTACGGTTCTAGAGCCGCAAGTGGGGTAATTATTGTAACTACAAAAAGAGGAAAGAGAAATCAGGCACCAAGATTTTCTTTTAATGCCTCAAGTACATTTCAGAATCCTGTAAAAATGTATGATTATTTATCTGCCGATCAATATATTAAGTTCTCTACAGAAAAAGCACAACAAACCTTAAACCAATATCCAGAGATGTATTGGTCTTATTTTCCGCAGGAATTTGCAATTGTAAATAATCCTGATACTTATTTCGGAAAAGCCAATACTAACTGGCAAGACTTAATTACCAACAAAAATGCATTGTGGACACAATATAGTTTTAATGTAAATGGCGGAAGCGAAAGAGTTAATTATATGATGTCTGCCGGAATTTCTGATCAGGAAGGAGTTATGATCGAAAATGATTTTAAACGTTATACATTTAGTACAAATTTAGATGCGAATATAACGAACTCTTTCAAAGTTGGAGGATCGGTAAATTACAATTATTCTATAAATAAAATTAAAGGATTTAGTTCGCTTGCACTTGGAAGTTTCAGACCAGACCTACCTGCATTTAATGAAGATGGTTCTTATTCTACTTTCATAGGAAACTATGGAGAGCAATACACGGCTTTAGGAGATGGAATGCAAACAAGATCTAAAGCGCTTTCTAAAAACTTACTTGGTTCTATTTATGCTGAAGTACAGATTATTAGCGGACTTAAATTCAAGTCTCAGTTAAATGCTTCAGTAAACTCAGACGAAACAAACGGATTTTCTACTTCTAAAAGTACCAATGCTTTATTTTATGGATTGTATTATGACAGACCAGGCGCGAGGCTAGACGTACAGCATAATGAAGGCTGGACAACTGCTTTTGAAAATACTTTAAGTTATAATAAAACAATAAGCGAAAACCATAGAATTGATGCCGTTGCGGGTGTTTCTTGGAATCGTACGCGCTATGATGCAAACGCTCAACATTACAGAGGATTTCCTGATGATGATACTTTAATCAATATTGGTTCTTCTAATTTTACCGATAGCGTTGAAAGTGAAAGTATTGAACAAGGACTTAATTCGATTTTCGGAAGGGTAAATTATAGTTATAAATCAAAATATTTAGCAACTTTTACAGCCAGAAGAGATGGATCTACAAAGTTTGGACCCGATAATCGTTACGGGTTTTTCCCTTCAGGAGCTTTAGCTTGGAATGTTCATAATGAAGATTTTATGAAAGAAGTTTCTTTTATTAATCAATTAAAATTAAGAGCTTCTATTGGTAGAACGGGTTCTGATAATCTTCCGTCATTTACTTATTTAGCTTATTATCAATCTTTAGAAAATGGAGATTCTTTCTATGATGGAAAAAATGGTATTGCAGTTACAGGAGTTCCGAATTCTAAAATTAAATGGGAAGAAACGAATCAACTTGATTTAGGAATTGATTTTAGTTTGTTTAATAACAGATTAACAGGAGAGTTGATTTACTTCGAAAAAAATACTTCTGGAATTATTTTATTTACTCCACTTCCTTATGAAACAGGATCTATTAGCTGGAACACAAACGTAGCCGACGTTTCTAATAAAGGTTGGGAATTCTTAATTGGAGTAGATATTTTTAGAACTAAAAACTTCAGATGGAATTCTTCTTTCAATATTTCAACTATAAAAAATAATGTTGATAATATATACGGAGCAAGTGCAGGCTCACAAACCGTTATTGAAGGAAAACCGCTTGGTGTTATTACTGGTTATGATGTTATTAAAATTGCGCAAACCCAAGCCGAAATTGATGCTTTGAATGCTTCAGCTGGAGGTATTTATCAAAGTACGTTAACACAGCCAGGAGATTATATTTTTAAAGATATAAACGGAGACGGAAAAATCACCACTTTAGATCGTGGTCCAATTGGAGATATTAATCCAGATTATTTTGGTGGATGGAACAATACTGTAACCTATAAAAACTGGGATTTCACAATGAACTGGAATTTCTCTCAAGGAGCGCAAAGACAGTACGAAAAAATCTCAAATCTGTATTATACAGATGCTATCACAAATCCTACTCCAGAGGTTTTTGACACTTGGACACCAGAAAATCCAAATGCTTCTTACGCAAGATATGCTTCGCCAACACATGGTTATACAGCAACATCTAGATCGGTTGTAGATGCATCTTACATCAAATTACGTTCTGCTTCTATTGGTTATAATTTACCTTCAAGTTTATTTAAAAATACTGGGCTTTCTAAAGTAAGATTGTCTTTGAGCGGTAATAATTTAATAACGATTACAGATTATCCTGGACTAGATCCTGAAGATGTTATTTCAACTTCTTTTGCTAATAGAACAACCGGTTTTACAAGAGACGGTGGAAACTCATATCCAAATGTCAGAACTTTTACATTTTCTCTAAATGTTACTTTCTAACTTAATTGTAAATAATTATAAAAAAGACAGAAATGAAAAATTTAAAATATATATACATAGGTTTAGTAAGTGCAGCGCTTACTGTAACTTCGTGCCAGTTAACTGAAGATTTAGATGATTATAAACCGCCTTACGCACTAGAAGCAGATGTAGCAATTAATAGTGAATCGTCAGCAGAATTAGCCCTTACAGGTGCCTATGCAGCATTTAGACAAAAAAGTGCAGGAGGTGCATTTCCGATATTTTATCTAGTTCCAGATATTATGAGCGGTTACAGTAATAACGGTTCAAGTGGAGCTGCACAACCTGAACCATCTGGTTGGGCAAATAACAACCCAATTGCAACAGGAGCTGGAGATACAAAATATATTTACGGTGGTTTATATGATTTAATTAACCGTACAAACTGGCTTATCGAAAAAGTAACAGTACTTGATAATAAAGTTTTTACAACGCCAGGAAGGAAAGCTGAGATTTTGGCAGAAGCTAAGATTTTAAGAGCATTAGGGCATTTTTATTTGCTTCGTACTTTTGGGCAGTTTTATGATGTGAATTCAGAATACGGAATTTTAGTTAGAACTGCGCCAGTAAAAAATTCAGAAATAAGTCCAAGAAATACAGTTGCCGAAACGTATACTGCTATAATTGCCGATTTAGATGAAGGTATTGCAAATGCACCAGATCTTAGAAATAAAAAATACACCAATAAAACCTTTGCAAAAGGATTAAAAGCTAGAGTATTATTGTATAAAGGTGATTATGCGAATGCCGCAGCTTTATGTAAAGATATTATTGCTACAGGTGGTTCTAATTTTAAACTAGAACCGACTTACGGAGCTATTTTTGACGATCATGATTCTGCTGCTATTTTTACAAGCTCTGAAATTTTATTTGGAACAGCTGGTGAATCAAATGCAGGATTGGGAATTGGGAATTATTATAGCGGATTTTCGGCTAATATTTCTCAAGTTTATAAAAATGCCATTGCCGGAAGTATCACCGTAGGTTCACAATCGATTACTTATGATACTGCAAGAACTTCTATTTTTATAACCAATCTTCAATACGGAGGTTATTATACGACTAAATATACTTCGTATTTCACATCAGGAACTAATGAATTGTTTTACCACATGCGTATGGCAGAGGTTTATTTAATTTTAGCAGAAGCCAGTGCAAGAGCCAATAATGCGGTAACTTCTGATGCACTTTCTGCTATCAATACTATTAGAATGCGAGCAGGAGCTACAACAACAGGCGGAAATGGTTTTGAAACCTATCCAAATACAATTTCCCTAGCGCAGTTTTTGACAGCTGTTCGTTTTGAAAAATTAGCCGAATTATATGCCGAAGGTGGTGAAACTTGGTTTGATTTAATCCGATACGATTATGCTGATGGCTTTGGAAGTGGATTTAAAGTGTCTGATGTAAAAGCAACAGCGACAAACTCAGATAAATTTATTCTGCCAATTCCAACAGAATCAATAGATGCGGGGAATCATGTTATAAAACAAAATCCGTCGTATTAATCTTTAGCATAAAAACTGGGGAAATTTGATTTTTTCCTCTGCAAGTTTCCCCAGTCTTATATTTCATTTCGAATTTTAAAATTTAAGCATTCACTTACTTTTCTATAGGTGTACAGCCATTTTTATGTCTTTTTTTAAGGCATTTTCAAAGAAAATAATAACTATAAATAATCTAATCAACAAAAAATGAAAAAAATCGCAATTGTAATAGTAATGTTTTTGGTTCTTCCAAAACTAAGTGCGCAGGGAATTTCCTTTGAGCACAGTACATTCAAGGAAGTTTTGGCAAAAGCCAAAGCAGAAAAGAAATTGGTTTTTATGGATTGTTTTACGACTTGGTGCGGACCATGTAAAATGATGGCAAAAGAGATATTTCCGCAACCCAAAGTTGGAGAATATATGAACGCCAATTTTGTAAGCATTAAGATGGATATGGAAAAAGGAGAAGGAATCGAATTAGCAAAAACGTACAATGTAAATGCTTATCCAACGCTGCTTTTTATGGATGCTGATGGCAAAGTGGTACACAGAGCTACAGGTGCAGAAAAAGCAGAAGATTTTATCGAGCAGGGAAAAATTGCTTTTGATCCAACCAAACAATTAGATCATCTGGAAAAACAATATCAGTCAGGAAACCGTGATTTGGCTTTTTTAGCGCAATACGTAAAAGCTTTATACACAGCATATAACTTAGAAGCGATAGCAAAAGTGGGTAAAGATGTTTTTCCGACAATGAAACCAGAGCAATATTTAACAGAAGATGGTTTTACAGTAATCGCGCACGCAGGAGTTGACTACAAAAGCAAAATTTACAATTACCTTATAAAAAACAAAAAAGCTTTTATTGATAAGCCATATATCGGAAAAGAAAGTTACGAATATGTAATTGGAAGTGCAATATCCAATTATTTAACAGAAATCGCGACTAAAAAAACATTGCCAGAATTAGACAAAGCGATTACAGAAACAGAAAAAGATTATGTTTCTCCGCAGCAAAGTCAATACAAAACATACTATTATGGCCAGCATTATTTAGCTCAAAAACAATACGATAAATGGTTTGAATTTAATAAAAAACAAGCAGACGAAGCATTTGCAAAAAATCAGAAAGAAGCTTTAAGTACTTATATTAATACTGCTTATAGTGTAGCGGTTAATCCTGATTTGGACAAAGCAGGTTTAGAACAAAAAGCGATTACAATGATTGAAAGTGTTAAAGGTGCAGATCCAGAATCATTGGCGGTTAACTTTTGTCTGGCAAGTCTTTATTTAAAAACAGCTAATAAAGAAAAGGGATTGGAAAATATAAACGCTTATATCAAAAAATCTACTGATAAAGGAGATGAACCAAACGCAAGGGTATTGTCTTTAAAAACTAAAATAGAGAGTTTATAAAATCAGGATAACTTAAAATAAACAATCATGAAATATTTAAGCATAATCAAAATAACCCTTTTAAGTCTCTTTTTGGCAGTCTTAAATTTTAAGGAAGCTGCACAGCAGAAATTTCACATCGATGGTACAATTACTGGTTTAACAAACGGTAAAATATACACTTATAAAAACAATGCGGTTGTTCCAGTAGAAGTAAATAATGGTACGTTTCAAATAGATGGTGATATGAACGAACCTGTCTATAATGTTAGTTTGGTAAAAGATTCAGAAATCAATTACAGAGACGAGAAAACCTTTACGTCTGTTTTGGCAGAACCGGGAACTCAAACTTTAAAATTAAATTATTCAGATTTTAGAAAAAGTGTTTTGACAGGATCAAAAACTCAGGATGACAGCTACAGATATGATGCGATTCGAGATAAAATCATGAAGAAATACAAAAAAGAGTTTGATAAAGTAGAAACGCTTCATAAAAAATTTGACGATGCTGTAGCAGCAAAAAAAGATGAAAAAACGACAGAAGCCATCAAATATGAAATCAATGATGCGAAGGATTTGCTAGAACCAGCTTATAAAGAAATTACTGCTGCAACATTGAAATTTATTAAAGATAATCCAAAATCGTATTTCAGCATGAGCACGCTGTTGTATTACCTAAACGGAATGACGTACGATGAAGCTAAAGTCTATTACGACAGTTTTAATCCGCTTTATAAAAATACTGAGTCAGGAAAATATTTATTGGCTGAAATAGAAAAAATGAAGAAAGGTATTCCTGGCGTTCCAGCTGGACCTTTTAGCACCAAAGACATCAACGGAAATCCGTTAAAATTGGAAGACTTTAAAGGGAAATATGTTTTAATTGATTTCTGGGCTTCATGGTGCGTTCCGTGCCGAAAAGGAAATCCACATTTATTAAAATTATACGCAGAATATAAACCAAAAGGATTGGAAATTTTAGGTGTTTCTGATGATGATAGAAATGAGGATAAATGGAAAAAAGCTGTTGAAAAAGACGGAATTGGAGTTTGGCGCCATGTTTTAAGAGGACTTCAATACAAAGAAGGAACGCATGAAAGAATAAATATCGATGAGGATATTAGCGAAGGCTACAATATTCATTCTTTACCAACTAAAATTTTAGTAGATCCAAACGGAATTATCGTTGCTAGATACGACGGTGGTGAAGCAGACGACAAAAAAATGGATGAAGATTTGGCGAAGATTTTTAAAACAAAATAATCGATTTTTAAAACTAAAAAAAGAGCAAATGAAAAACTTAAATATAATTAAGACAGCGCTTGTATGTCTTCTGTTTCAAGGCTTTGCAAATGACTGTGAAGCGCAAGGGAAATTTAAAATTGACGGAACTGTAACGGGATTAACCGATGGTAAAATTTACTTTATGCACGGAAGAAAAACAGATAGCGTGCAAGTAAACAAAGGAAAATTTCAGATTACTGGAGAATTAGAAGATCCTGTTGAATACGTTGCATTCGCCAATACTTCTGATCAAAGGAAAATGACTGAGAAAGCTTATGTTTCTCTTTTTGCAGAACCGTCTCCAATGACATTGCAATTAAATTATGCAGATTTATCAAAATCAAAACTTAAAGGTTCAAAAGCTCAGGATGATGCTTATAAATACAATGCAATCACCGATAAGATTAGATTGAAATATAAAAAAGAATTGGATCAGTTTGATGCCATTAGAAAAAAATACGATGATGCAAGAGCTGCTAAAAAAAGTGAAGAAATTCTTGAAGCCATTAAGTATGAAGACAATGATGCAAGAGGACGTTTAGAACCAATGTACAAAGAATACGAAAATGCCTCTTTTCAATTTATGAAAGACAATCCAAAATCGTATTATAGCTTGTTTTTGTTACGAATGAATACTAGAAATCTTAAGTACGATGAAGCAAAAGCGTATTATGATAGCTTTAATCCATTATACAAAAAAGGAGAAATGGCTAAAAGTCTGGAAGCCGATATAGAAAACATGAAAAAAGGCGTTCCTGGCGCACCAGCTGGACCTTTTAATACGGTTGATATTAATGGAAATCCGATAAAACTAGATGATTTTAAAGGCAAATATTTATTGGTTGATTTCTGGGCTTCATGGTGCGTGCCTTGCCGAAAAGGAAATCCGCATTTATTAAAATTGTATGGTGAATACAAGCCTAAAGGATTGGAAATTTTAGGCGTTTCTGACGATGATAGAGCGCACGATAAATGGAGAAAAGCAGTTGAAAAAGACGGAATTGGAGTTTGGAAACATGTTCTTAGAGGTTATGAGCTTAAAGAAGGAACTTACGAGAAAATAAATCCTGAAAAAGACATTAGCGAAGGCTACAATATTCATGTACTTCCAACCAAAATTTTAGTTGATCCAACCGGAATTATCGTTGCCAGATACGATGGTGGAGAAGATGATGATGCAAGAATGGATGCAGACTTAAAAAGAATTTTTGCTAATAAATAATTCGGAAATATGCCTGCTTAAATATTGATTTTGGCAGGCAAAAACATCGCAGTAAAATAAGCTTAAACAAATAAAAAAATGAAAAAAATAATAGCAATCCTTTTATTGTTGTTTGCTCTGGGTGTTAAAGCTCAAGTATACAATCCAGTAAAGTGGACTACAAGTGTCGTAAAAATCTCAGAATCAGAATATGAACTTATTGCTAAAGCTGCGATAGAAAAAGGCTGGCATTTATATTCGCAAACGGTTCCAGAAGAAGGGCCTCTTCCAACCAAATTTTCTTTTGATGGAAAAGGAGAATATTTGAAAAAAGGAAACACCAAAGAAGAAGAAGGTCATGTTGTAAATGATCCGATTTATGGAATGAAAATCAAATATTTTGAAAATAAAACCATTTTTAAACAACGCATTAAATTAAAAGATAAAGCGCCTAAACAGATTAAGGCTTCCGTTGAATTTATGGCTTGCGATGATACAAAATGTCTTCCGCCTAAACAAGCTGAATTGTTGTTTAAAATGAAATAACAGAAATCCAGATTTATGAAAAAAGTAATTTATTTACTGTTCTTTTTAACCTTGACTTTTAGTTACGGACAAAAAACGGATTCGGTGCTTTGGAAAACTGCTGTAGAAAAAATATCAGATAAAGAATATATTTTGTCGGCAGAAGCAGAAATTCTTCCAGATTGGCATTTATATTCTCAAAATGTTTCGGGAAAAAGCACAATCGCAACTACTTTTATGTTTGATGACAGTGAAGGTAATTTTAGCCTTTTAGGAAATACAACTGAAGATGAGGGTATAATAATAGAAGATTCTGTTTTAAAATCTAAAACAAAAGTCTTTGAAAAGAAAGTCACATTTAAACAGAAAATCAAGGTTTCAAAAGAAACAAATTCGGTTAAAGCTTTCGTTGAGTTTGCAATAGGAAATAAAACATCAGTTTCTGAACTTCAAAGTGTTGAATTGGTTTTTGATTTAACCAAAACTATTTCGCCAAAGAAAGAAAATGCAATTTCAGAACCCATAAAAAACGAATCAGATTCAGATAAAGGACTTCTGGCAATTTTCATTGTTTCATTCTTATCAGGCTTTGCTGCATTGTTAACACCTTGCGTTTTTCCAATGATCCCGATGACGGTTAGCTTTTTTACAAAACAGAGTAAAACAAAAGCAGCAGGAATCCGGAATGCTGTAATCTACGGAATTTCAATTATAATTATTTATGTTTTATTAGGTTCGCTTGTAACAGCAATTTTTGGTGCAGATTCTCTCAATGCGCTTTCTACAAATGTTTGGTTTAATCTAATATTCTTTATTTTATTAGTATTTTTTGCGGTTTCATTTTTAGGAGCTTTTGAAATTGTTCTGCCAAACAAACTGGCAAATAAAGTCGATTCTCAAGCAGATAGAGGCGGATTAATAGGCATCTTTTTTATGGCTTTGGCTTTGGCAGTTGTGTCCTTTTCATGTACAGGACCAATTGTGGGAACATTATTAGTTCAAGCGGCTTCAAAAGGCGGAATCGCTCCAATTGCAGGAATGCTTGGTTTTTCAACCGCTATAGCACTTCCGTTTTCATTATTTGCTGCTTTTCCGGGTTGGTTAAATGCATTGCCAAAGTCTGGAGGCTGGCTTAATACAGTAAAAGTAGTTCTTGGATTTTTGGAACTCGCACTGGCATTCAAATTTTTATCCAATGCAGATTTGGTTTTACAGCTTCATTGGTTAGAAAGAGAAGTTTTTCTGGCTATTTGGATTGCAGTTTTCGGAGCACTTGCTTTTTATTTATTTGGAAAAATTACACTTCCTCATGATTCTCCGCTGAATCATATTTCAGTTGGCAGACTCGGTTTTGGACTTTTGGTTTTAACTTTTACAATCTATTTAATTCCTGGACTTTGGGGTGCACCTCTGAAATTAATTAGCGGATTTCCTCCTCCAATGCATTACAGTGAATCTCCTGATGGAATTGCAACTTCTAAGAGTTCAACCATAACTGCAGAATCAGCTATTCCAAATGGTGCAGAATCAGGACCGCATAATATAGTCACGTTTCACGATTATAAAGCAGGAATGGCTTACGCTAAAAAAGAAAATAAACCCATAATGCTCGATTTTACAGGATATGCTTGTGTAAACTGTAGAAAAATGGAAGAAAAAGTTTGGCCTGATGAAAATATTCTAAAACATTTGAAAAATGATGTGATTGTAATTTCTCTGTATGTTGATGATAAAAGAGAAATACCTGAAAATGAACAAACGGTTTCAGAAATTACAGGAGAAAAATTAAAATATACAGGACAGAAATGGAGTGAATTTCAGATTCTGAAATACAAAACCAATGCGCAACCTTATTATGTAATGATTGATCATGAGGGAAAAACTCTTAATACCCCAACGGCATATAATCCTGATATTGATTTTTACAAGAATTGGCTAGAGCAAGGAATAAGCAATTTCAAATTGTTATAAAGGTTTTTCTATGTTTCAATTTTTATTTTGAATTAGTGAGCAAAAAAGTAATTTAACAGAAAAACCAAATAGGAGAGCTGTGAAAACAGCTCTTTTAACTCTGATTTAAACTCTTGAAAAGCTTTGGATAAAAAACTATAAATTCTGAGACACTATGAAACCATTGAAATTATTTAAGAAATACTGGCGTGAAAAATTAGAATTTAAAAAAATCAGCAATCAAGAATTCTCAGTCATGATTTCCAAAGAATCATCATTGTTAGTAAAAGCATATTTTAAGGAAATAAAGTAAATTGTTCTAGTTTAAATTTCATTTTACGGTCTGAGTGAAAACTGAAAACCGTAAATTGCGACTGCAAACTAAAAATAATCTTAATTATAAAACATGAAAAAATACATCTTTTTGGGTTACTGCTCGCTTGCATTCTGCACCCTAATTTCAGCGCAGAACAAATCGGTTAATTTTAAGAAAATCAAAGAATTGGGCGGAATCGAAGAATATCTGTACCAGCCAAACGGAATGAGCGTTCTGCTCTTGCAGGACAACGCATCGCCTGTTGCAACGGTTCAGATTGTCTACCGCGTGGGTTCTAAGCACGAAGTTTTGGGAAACACGGGATCGACGCATCTTTTGGAGCATTTG